>Ga0206129_10001246_pt1 | contig 34706 bp, 28 predicted proteins | sample Helgoland_Spring_8_FD_148616 | JGI IMG/M metagenome (GOLD analysis project Ga0206129, IMG submission 148616) | Pelagic subsurface seawater microbial communities from Kabeltonne, Helgoland, North Sea - Helgoland_Spring_Bloom_20160502_2 | ecosystem: Environmental > Aquatic > Marine > Epipelagic ...
CAACTTAATATATGGCAGTGAACTTATTTAATATCTCGGAAACTTTTTTGTTGAAAAGCATCTGGTAACCAAACGGGAAGGAATTGGTTTCCCTCCCATCTGTCTTTTGTGAAACTTAAAAGTTCACCTCTATCCCAAGGGTGGCCGCATAACCGCTAATGCCACCCGTGGAGGAAAAGCCCGATAACTTTCCATCAATAATAACGTTCTCGCTTTGGTTGTATTCAAAGCCAACATCAACCTTACCGTAAACATCATCGGGATCACTGTCTGTAAACGAGCGAGCTTGACCGTTGAACGAATAGTCTGCTGTCTTACCAGATAAAAGCGTTACATAATCCACACCAATATCAGCATAAGCCATCAGCGCACCTTTGCGATGCTCAACGCCAGTACTAACACCGATAGATCCTTGGGTCATGTTACGCGTATCCCATTTATAGTAACCGCCGGTCGAATATGAACTGGTCTTCTCATGAGATAAAAAGCCGTTCACACCAAACTTCAGGTCAAGTGTTTCATTAAAGGGCTTGTAGTATTCAGCATCAAAGCCAAGCAGGATTTCATTGCCTGAATAGGAATATTTACGCGTATCAATCCCGTCAGATTTCGTATTATCGTGGACATCCCGCTCATGATCATAGTCATTATATCCAATGAAGCCGAATGCATCCACATCCCAGCCACTTGACGGCGCTATATTATAAAACACCGCACCTAAGTTATAAGACTGGACATTAAGCTCCTGATCACCGGTAGATCCTAATTTATTCTTGGAATCTGACATATTAAACACCAGGTCCCAATTCAGATCGTTATTCGTGCGAATAGGCACACCAATAGTGAAGCCAGCCGTGCGGCTTTTCATTTCCGCACGAGAGCCTGTTTCATCACCAGTGGTTTTAATACCGTACACATTTGCCCACACGGTATTACTCCGCGTTTGAACATTACCCTTAGCACTCGCACCTGATGATTTATCCGATCCAGCACCACCAGAGGCACCAGAACCACCACCAGAGGCACCAGAACCACCACCAGAGGCACTAGAACCATCTGGCGATAATGAATCAATGAAATTAGATTTATCGATATAATGTATATCGTCGTGCTGTTCCTCGGAAGCAGGCTCTTCATAAACCACATCATAACAAATGCTGCTTCCCGCTGCACAATTTGAAACATCTACTGCTACAAACTCTACCTTTTGTCCGTCACTACGTTGGGCAGAACGCAGTCTACCGCCATTACTGACTTGATAAGTCCACTGGCCAGGTCCTGTACCCTGACCAAGTTCACCTTCATTAGGCGAACCACCTACAGTGAGTTCGAAGTCTGCGTGTTCACTTAAAGCAAGCGTATTGTTAGATGCGGCGTTACCCGCCGAAATACTACCAATTATGACAGCCGTTTCGTTGAGAACAAAGGTGTTACCCGTACCACTTGCGTTATAGAGAGCCGCCGAGCCTGTTCCTGAGCTGTTAACCGTTCCAAACACACCAGCCGTGTTGTTATCACCAGCTTGGAAAATACCACCGGTATTAACCCCCGTTGTGGTAATACTACCGCCAGGGCCAAGAATGGTTATGTTGTTATTACCCAAGTTATAAATACCATGCGCACCAGTGCCTGACGTAGTGATATTGCTACCGACTAGCGTACCAACAGAGACAGTCGTTGTATTGCTGTCCCCAAAGTTGTAAATACCGTAAGCTGTCTCGCCTTCCGTGGAAATACTACCTGAGACAGCCGTGATATTATAATTGGTCTCATTAGATATGCCGTGTGCATTTTTACCCTTAGTAGAAATACTTCCCGCAACAGTGAGTTGGTTATTAGCGACGGCTGGTTGATTATTAGTATCTGTTTGTCTGAATCCAATTGAGTTTATATCCGCTGTCTTGATTGAACCTGTTTCAGTAATGATAGTTACATTGTTAGTACCATTGTTCACTATCCCTCTGGCACTTTTTCCTTCTGTTTTAATACTGCCTGAAATAGTTGTCGTGTTACTACCGCCAGCATTATAAATTCCGCGTGCGCCCACACCTGTTGTAGTTACAGTTCCGGAAACGTTGGTGGTATTACCTCCAGTATTGCGAATGCCATCTGAAGGTGCATTAACATCGTCAACACTCGTATCTTTATCGCCACTTGTGGTAATGCTACCAGCAACGTTGGTCGTGTTGCCACGGCCTTGATTAAAAACGCCTTCTGCACCAAGGCCAGTGGTTTTAATACTACCACCAGTTTCAATAGTGGTTTCGTTGCTTTGACCATTATTATAAATACCATGCGCACCAGTGCCTGACGTAGTGATATTGCTACCGTCTAGCGTACCAGCAGAGATAGTCGTGGTGTTACTGTTGCCAAGGTTATAAATTCCGTAGGCAGTTTCACCTTGCGTAGTAAGGTTGCCAGAAACAGTCGTGGTGTTAGTATTACCTTCATTAAAAATTGCGTGTGAACTATTTTTCGGTGAAGCATCACCTGCCGTTGTGATACTTCCCGCAACTTTCGTTGTATTGCCAGACTGTACATAAATACCAACGGCACCTTTTCCACTCACATTAATGACACCCGTACTAAGTACTTCTGTGAGTTTCTGAGTTTTTTGCCAACCCTTAACGCCCCGCGCTTGAAAACCCGTCACGTCGATAGTGCCACCGATTATGGTTGTGTTGTTAGCATCAGTATTTCGAATGCCATGAACAAATTGATTTGTCCCAGCTCCACCGTCTACTGTAATCATTGTGCCACTTTTTACAGTAATTGTGCTATTAGAGCCCCCGTTTAAAATACCGTTGACGTTTGGGCCGGTTACGGAAACTTCGCCGCCGCCACTATTAATATTCACAATATTTTCTGAACCAGATATTTCAATGCCCGCGTTCTTATCAACTGTCTTAATGAGAGCGTTTACATTCAACGTATCAGACCCATTGATTGTATAGCCGCCATTAGTTTCATCAGACCCCACAGTAACATTGAATGTGTCAGCGAAAACCGGCTCTACCACGGACAAGCAGACCAAAGCTGTTGTTCCAAGAAGCGCTGCATGACGAAATTTAAGGTGGCTGCCTTTTGAATTATCAGAATAATTGAGGCTGGTCATATTACCGATATTCTCTATGAAATTTCAAAAATGATTATAATTACGTTTATTCGCATGCACAAAGCCATTAATAAAGAAACTTTTGGTAACTGACACTAAAAGTAAGTTCAAAACTTTAAATAAATATCATGATGATAAGAGTAATACTTAATAATGCATAAGGTTATTTCGCATTTGTTTGTTTAAATTTTTATAAGTGCTCATTTGAAAGGTCTTGTTATTATTGAATATCAAATCGAATTGAGACGTCGATGTAGTTAGGCCGAAGTAAAAAATACGGCGTTAAAAAAACAGAAAAATAAAGCTCTGAACTAACGTAATCGTAACTCAGAACTTTTTTCTTTAGAAAGTTCCTTGAAAAACACGAAGTAGCGAAATGATTTTTTAATCATTTAGTGAGGCTGTTGTGTAGGCTGGATTGAAATAAAACCAATAAGCCTTTGATCTTTATTATATTTGGGGGGTTTCACCACATAAGAGCCACCAAGACCAATCTCGTCTCACGTCTCTCAAACATCAGCCGAAAGGCTCGCAGCTCCAGCGTCCACGGTGCTATCGCCCCCGAAGTCATGTACGATATTACCAATGCCGAAGTGTGTAGCCCTTAGCTTCAGTACCACTCGTTTAGCCAACCTCTCTGAAGCTTGGACATTAATTCAGAATGGCTGGCTAAAGAAGCTATGTATCAATCATGTTGTTGTATTGCTTACTGAGTAAATCACCTTAATGACCAACTTAATCCTGCGCCAACAGCCACCTCATCTACATAGTCGCTGTAGGATGCGGTAACTGAATATCTGAATGACCCATCATTGGAAGATCCTGTTAGCCCTATAGCAAAGGCATTTTCGCCTGACAAAGACCCTAATCCAAAGCCGATATTTAATTTGGAACCAGGATCTGCCGTCATCGTAACTTGTGTGGCGGCCATCATCATAGCGCCAATACCATCCGAGTATTTATTTGCAGTCTTGAGTGTCGCTGCATCTCCTTTATCAACATAGCTTTTGTTTGCTGCGTGACTGCCTAATGTTGGCGTTGGAACTTCCAATGTGCCTTTAATGACAGTTCTATGTTGATCATTATTGCCCAACTGCAAAACGCCGCTGGAGGAATAAACTTCATCATTACCACTCGCACTAACGGCCTCATCTGCAAGAACAATAGAATTTTGGCCAATATGAACAGTACCATCCGCCTCTTTGCGCAACAAAGATGTTCCATCTGGGTTACTTAGCTGTTTTGTTACTAGCCCGCCGTTTGTTTCAATATCAGCGTTTACTTCATTTGTAATATTGTTTGCATAAGATTGGAATGATGTTCCAGCGCCAGTACGATCTAAATTCGAGGCTTCAAGATCTACCGTAAATCCGGCAGCGATTGCTGCATTTGCCTCCTCTGCGCTTGAAGCCACCAGAGTGGTTTCTAGGACCTCTCCGGTCGTGACATCCACTTTATAAATGACGTCGTAGGTATAAGCTGGTGCTGCGCCTTCAAACGGATTCACCGCAATAGCGGCCTCGGCCCGAAAAGTAATATCTGAACCTGAAAATTCTATAACTGCTGGACCACCCACAGCAGTCGCATCCAATGAATGATGTGTGAGATATGTAACTCCTTGAGCGACCTCTATCTTTTTTTTCAGACCAGATAAGTCCTGAGTATAAACACCGGACATACTACCATCAAAAACTGTATTTGAGGTCATATTTACGATCTTGACGGCATTCCAGCCAGCATTGCCTTTTTGTGCCTCTTCAGGCCAAAGGACTTTATAAATATCCGCTGAGCACACGTGTGGTATGATTGCTGTTAATAAAGCCAATAGGTATGATTGAAAGTTTGTCATAATTCCCCCGAATTAAAATACTTTTTTGATACTAAAAATTAGTCATGTGAATTGCAATAATGGGATTGTAAAATAATGTTTTTTTGGAAATTTTAATTAATTTTCCTCGAAGGGGCTATATCAACTTTATACTGTATAATGAACAGCGGTGGATTTCCCAAATCCCTCAAGACAAATCGTAATGCCATGAGATGGTGTAACAGTGTCGTCGAGCAGTGGGTCACGCAAAGGCTGCTCTGTTCTTACAACAAGCCTTTGTGCATTAATTTGTATTTTTTTGCATTATAAGGCAGCAATTTAAACGCGCTTTTCTCATTATTTAGTTTATCTTTGATAGTAGATCAGAATTTAAAACGAGGTTTCTTACCCCGTGGGCAAAACTTTCACCAAATGGATTATCTTCGAGCCATGCTTCAACAGAAGAAATATTCAATTTAGTTGTTTTTGGTCGCACACTCCATGTTACTTGAAAAGGCGATCCTTTTTCATTGTAAGCTGGCCCAGTTGTGGAACCTGCATAAACTACTGGAGTACCCAAATTATTGGGCAAGTTTGGCGCTTGATTTAAATCATCCAAAATTTCTACACGTGCCATGTCAGTAAGGCTTTCGCCACCATCATTCACTAAAACAGCGACAACCGCCTCAACCCGTAACTGTGGGTTCCCGATTGCTTCACTAAGACATGTTCCAAGGGTAGGCCCAATAGTAGCTTTTGCTGTTGAGTAAACGAAATGTATTTCAATTGTATCACCTGACTTCAGGCTGTCTTGGCCATTGACACCGATTAGTCTGCCAATCGGTGCTAACTCTGCATCAGTCAACGAACCATCATACCTGAAGCCAGTTCCATAACCTTGTCCATCTCCATTGCCGGCATAAGAAGTGAAATTACCGCCTTTATGCTCAGCATTTTTGTGAAAGTGTATGTCACACAGAGACATTTTCCCAAACTCTGGTGCTGTAGAAAATGTGCGATTGTTACTACCCGCTTGCAAGTCAATGTCGCGTGGCGATTGAGGGCCGTAGCCCTGGCCAGCAGTCTCAACAGCTAACGCAGCACGTTGGTTTTTGATAATGTCATCGGCCACTGAAATTTTTGTTTCACCGAAAGCCGCAGAACTGATAAACGATACCAAAGCCAAAGCAGCGTTAAATTTTAAAATGGTGTTTCCCATAATTTAGTTCCTTTAATTTTATTCAGTGTTGCCGTTAGGTTAAGTGACATGGACAAGTATCTAATTATTACAATAAATTAAATTTATCACAACAAAGTATTATCACCGATTTCAGCCGGGTATGATGATATTGATCAAAATAAGTAATTTTTTTGATCAATTTTTAAATCATTGCATAAAAATCTGCGGATACTTTGACATTTTAAATTAATGCAAATGATTTGGCTCTTAAAAGGCAGGGCTGGTATTAGGTTGTTTAGAGATGCCTGTTGTTACCCGTTGAAGTCCAAAAAGAAATCCAAAAAGCTATATTATGACTTGTCCGACCTGTTACTTCATTACTTCATAAAACATAATTTGATACTAATCGATATCGGGGAGAAATATTATGAAGCGTTTAGGAGTTTTATCTTCGGTAATTATCTCAGTGTTAATACTTGCCAGATGCGCATTGGCGCAGGATTTCGATAAGGGGTTGGAGGCTTACAATGTTGGTGAATATGCGACAGCCGTCCAAGAGTGGCGACCGTTAGCTGAGCGAGGCGATGCAAGAGCACAAACTCTCGTGGGGATTATGTACGAAAATGGTAGAGGCGTTCCGCAGAACGATGCACAAGCCGTAAAGTGGTACCAACTGGCTGCCGAGCAAGGTTATGCTTTTGCACGATATAATCTTGGGGGGATGTATAAAAATGGCAGAGGTGTCCCGCAAGACTACACAGAGGCGGTAAGGCTGTACCGATTATCTGCTGAACAAGGCCATGCTCTTGCACAGACCAACCTTGGGGTTTTGTACGTTAGTGGCTTTGGCGTTCAACAGGATAAGGTTTTAGCGCACATGTGGTTTAATCTAGGGGCTGCAAATGGAAATGAATTTGGCGCTGAAAATAGGGAAAGCATAGCAAGAGAGATGACATCTCAAGAAATAGAAAAGGCACAGGCATTAGCACGAACTTGTATGGCAAATGAATATAAGAATTGTGGTTATTAAACAGACCGGGAAATTGGTTGATTAGAGAGATAGTGCGTCAGCCTGCCTTGCCATTAGTGCCGATTACTCATCGGCTATTTTAAAAATCAAAAAAATGAACTTATGGTGTCCTGGGTTCAGATTAAGTGAGCACCTTAATGCGTTCCCTAATTTGTCCGACAGTTTACTTCGTTACTTTGAGCCGTCTTTTATATCCAAAGATCTTAGTAATGGAGGGCAGATGTAAGGCCTTGTTGACTTAAGCCTAGTTTAGCATCTGTGCGACGTCTGCCGTAAGCACTTATGGGTCCAAACCGGATAATTTGTTTAGAGAGTGTTTCTGGCTCATCGTAACCAGTGAGAGTGGGAGCCAAGACAGGCCAGTAAGGGCCATGGCGAGATGCTTGTTAAAGACATCAATCGAGCAATCAGCAAACGGTATTCTTTGGAAGAGAAGATCCGCATAGGTCTGTCCAGCCCCCAATATATGTAATATTTTTCAATAGAGTATCTGGAACTGGTGGTTTCATATTCAAGGCTTGGTGAGGGCGGATGTGATTGTACTGTTTTAGCCATAGATTGATGGCCGTTTGGGCTTGTTTATTGCGCCCATCTTTCTCGTCCCTCAATTGGTCCTACCCTTAATGTGGTGTATGATGGAATGTGCTGACACAAGGTGACAAAACAATATATTTATAAACAACGGCTTAGGTATTTTGGCCCAATTAAATAAGGGTTTGAGGCTTCATATCATGTAAGCCTCAATCATCGGACGTAGATTTACATGTGCTCGTAGTTTAGTGGCCATAAGATACATACCGCCGATTTTACGGTGTAAAAATAATGTAGCTGCGGGTGGTATGTGTGCGAGCTCCCGTTCTTTACCAATATTCAAGCCCATATCGCGTAATTGTTCTAAAAGTTCGTTATTCCCAAAGTTAAAAGGAGTTTCCTGTTTTAAGGGTGATACTGCTAACTTGAACATAGACAGGATCAAATCTTTATGGTGTTGAGCGGTGTTTGAATCAAAATATCCAATGCGCTGCATTGCAGAACGCATCTCTTCTTCTTCACCATTCAACGCTATTCGCGCAAGGGTGCGAAAATTAGCGCTGAGTTCCGGTGCAATTGGTTGGACTGCCCCAAAATCAAGTAGTACTACACGCTTGGTTTTTGAGTTGTATCTAAAATTTGCAAGATTAGGATCAGTTTGCATAACATTGAAAACAAACAATTCTTTGAGGACTAAATCAATCAAGGATGTTGCCACCTCATCGCGGACGGTTTGGTTGGCGTCTTCCAAGGTTTCGAGCGGCTTGCCCTCGAGATAGTCCATCGCCAATATTTGCGATGTGCAAAAGTCGTCATGTACCTCCGGAACAGTGAAGGAATTAGACTTTGTAAGTAGCCTCCCGAAAGAAGAAAGGTGCTGAGCCTCTGCTGAGTAATCGGCCTCCGTGTGTAACTGTCGTTTGGCCTCGGACAGTAGCGGCTTCAAGTTCATTTTTTTAGGAACAAGACCGGGCAGGCGCATAAGTGCAGCAATGTTGTCTACATCGCTATCGATACTAGCCCTGACGCCTGGATATTGAACTTTAATCGCCATCGCTCGCCCATCATGTGTTTTAGCAAAGTGGACTTGTCCGATTGAGGCAGCGGCAAAAGGTCTCACATCAAACCTTGAGAAACGGCTATACCAACCTGCACCCCATTCAGAATTGAGCACGTTTTGTAACTGCTTGGGTGGCATATGTCGCGCATTATTACGCAACTGGGAAAGGATAGTGGTCAGCTCATCAGAAAGCACCAACCCGCTATCCATTGATAGCATTTGTCCGAGTTTTAATGCTGCCCCTCGCATGTGCGAAAGGCCACTGGTGAAACGTAAGGTATTTGTAGGCGTCAATAAGAGCTGCGCCATGTTGGGTCGCTTACCGTTCGCAATTGTACGCACTCCATCGATTGCCACGTTACCGGCAATTCCTGTTGCTATACTCCCAATCTTTAGCAATCTCTCAACGCGCCCAGTTGGTACGACTGCTGACATTTCATCATAATTCTGCGATTGGACAAAGACAGGTTTCATTTGGTATTAGATTCGGCTTGTTTACGCATTCTTTGCAAGTGCCATCTATAGATTAAGGGTGCTAAGATGTAGTCATAGCATGCTGACGCTATTTGACGGGCGCCCTGTAATCCTACCAGTCTGGCCAGCCATTTGTATTTTGGCATTTGTGCCCAAAGCACTAGAAAGGCTGGAACTCCTGATGACAGCTGCCCATCATGCAATACATAAAGTCGCCGCGCAGCTGTATCAGCGTCGAGCCCCCACGCGGTCAATGCGCTGGAATTTAGATCATGAAACTTGATGGGTAAGTTACTTTGATCTGCATATTTTTTATAGTGCGTTATTTCAAAATTACATACTGGGCAATTAGCGTTGTAGAGCACTTTAGTAGATATTTTTTTTACCATGAAAAAGAAGTAGACTACCTCAAAACGAATTCAATATTTACTGAGATATAGACTGCGTAAAAAGCGCAATTTCATACGTATCCTTGAATACTTGCTGTAACTTTAGTCACTGGTGTAACATGAAAATATTTTTGAATCTGTTGTTTAGTGCAGGAGCCAAAGATCATGTAAATTTTGTATAGGCTTTTATGGCAATCAGTTGGCAAGCTATTTAGATACACTTAAGCATTGATTTAGATACTTTCTTGAATTTTAACATTACAAAAAAATCATTTAATTATTCAACAACAATGGCGGCTTATTGCAGTTGTAGAAAAAGTATAGCTAAGTGTAGTTGGAGATAATAAACATGCATCACGTCCAGCTCATTTATTCATCACAGCCGTTCGGTTTTGACGAGGCGATTTTGAATGGTATCCTTCTAGATGCCAGGAGATGTAACAACCGCGATGGTATAACAGGTGCACTTGTTTGCAGACGTGATATTTATCTTCAGCTACTTGAAGGGCCAGATGCCGAAGTCCAATCAGCGTTTAACCGAATTATTCGTGATGATAGGCACGTTAATATACAAAAATTGTTATGTCGTCCCGTGACTGATCGCTTATTTGCTGCTTGGGATATGTTTCATGACCCGGCACAGTCTTTTCATTGGACGGGTGAACAGATTTCTGAAGGTGTCCTCGATAATGCAAATGAGGATGATGTTCTAAATGTCTTTATAGAATTAGCTTATCGATTAGATGAAAAATGATGATGGTGAATAAAAAAGGTGATTGCATAACAATATGCCGCCAGTGAAGGGGTCAACAGCGCGTTTGGAATGGGCAAAAGTAATCCTTAAATTTTCCGGTTCAATCTACATAAAAGTACTTAGTTTAAGATTGGAAAATTCTCTATGGTATTGCATCAACCATAAAAGAAAAAAATTAATCCAACATTAATTTCAAATCACTTGAGCTTCATATTGTAGACACCATCCCAATTTATTGAGGGGGGGGTAGCAATAAAAGTGCGGCAGCGGGCGATAAAGGTATCCACAATAATACGGTTGGATGTGGTGCCACGGTGTGCCTCGAGAGCAACTAGGGCTTTATTCCATGATCTCGCCCTGTAAAGAGCGTAGCAAAGGGCCCAGTTTTTGGCTTCTCTGAGCTTTTCAGAATTTGGAAAAAATTCAGATGTTTCGCTGGCAATGCCCAAAAGTTCGAAAATTTTTATTGGTTTACTTGTTCCGGCAGGCGATACTATGTCCAGCTCACTAAAAAGGAAAATATCAGGTACTTGCGAAACGACATCTTCAGAAACAAGGATCTGTGTGCCGTAAAGCTTGTTTAAATTTTCTATTCGCGAGGCAAGATTCACTACCGCGCCAAGAGCCGTGTATTGCATGCGAGATAACGACCCAACATTACCAACAATGACTTGTCCTGTGTGTAGGCCAATCCGTGTATGCAATGGCAGTAGTGGCGAACTACCATTATTATTAATGTTATCTTCTGCCTGCAAACAAGCCAAAGCCGCTCTACATGCATTTTCAGTATGTTTGGTGTCTTTTACTGGCGCATTCCACATAGCCATGATTGCATCTCCGATGTATTTGTCAACGTTCCCACCGGTAGCCGCAATTTCAATTTCCATAGTCTCAAAATAGTGAGAGAGTGCTGGCATAAGTTCTTCTGGGTTAAGATTTTCTGTACGCGAAGTGAAATCCTGCAAATCAGAGAATAACAACGTCACTTCGCGCGAGATGCCACCCACACCGGCCATTTCGCCCTTTGAAACAATGGATCGTACTAGGTCTTGTGGGACATAAGCACCAAAACTGGCAAGGCCGGTTTTCATGCTGGAAATTGCAGACTCCAGCTCGAAGACTTCCTTTATTTTTGAACCAAGCGGTAAGTCATCGGTAAGTTGAAAATTACTGATACGGCGGGCTTCTTCGGCTACCTGCCTTAAACTGAAGCTTAATAGTCGGGCTATTAAAACCGTAAAACCAATTGAAATCAGCAAAATCAAGCCACTGATTTGCAGCACCCGTATGGTTGTCTGTTTTATCTCACCCACAAACTCAGATTCTGGCACAGCAAGCCCGAGGATCGGACTGATGCCTATAATCTCGGGTATAGGAGCAACAGAAGCGATGTAGTTTTCACCAGTATCTGGAGACTTGAAACGAAAGAAAGTCTCACCATCAGTTTGCCAATTCAAGATTGCCGTTTTGACAATTTTACTTTGGATTTCCAAACTCGCCTCAGATCTTGTTGTTGGAAAATGTGATCTGCTGCCCTCTGAGCGCTTGCCCGAATAGAAAAAAAGCTCATCAGCATGATCCAGCACAAAAACAACACCATCTTCTCCAATCCTAGTTTCATTAAGAATTGTAGCAAATGTTGACAATGTCATATCAATGCCTGCTACACCGATTGATGTGCCAACGGCATCCACAATATTTTTAGCGAAAGTGATGCCAGGATTGCCCGTGCTTTCAAATATATATGGCAAGGTAAAGTATACTTTGCTAGTTTCCATCGCTCCCTTATACCAGGGACGCCCGCGAGGATCGTAGGTGGTTGGTTGCTCATAAAAAAATTGTGGTTCACCGGTTTGTTTAGACCAGAAATAAGCTTCTCTGCGACCGTCAGGGTAGGAATTGGTAAGGCGTAAAACTCGTTTTGTTTTGTCAGGTACTGGTGTTGCTTTGGGTCCAAATGTGTTCAATCCTTCAGGTAGAAAGATGTTTTGATAAAAAGCACCAGACGCCTGCATGCCAAAAAATATTCCATAATAATGCTCTCTTTTATTTGCCAGAGCATTAAGGACATTTAGACCATCAAATGATTGAGCTTTTTCAGGAAATTGACCTATAAAACTGGCTGCAGAAGATACGTCTTGAACAGCGTCTTTGATCGTTATCAGCATATTATCGACAGACCGCTCTCGAGCTTTGATCATTTGATCGTGTGCTGTATTCAGCGCAATTTCTCGATTACCAAAATAAAGTATTGCAACTACGGTGCCGACAAGAATTACCGCTAAAACTGTGAAAACACCTGCGACTCCAATTTGGAGACGTATTTTCATCGCTCACCTGATATATTTTTTAGCTTTTTGCTCATATTTAAGTATTAACCGAAAATTTTGGTAATGTTGGTAGTTAAATTGTTCCCATATTCAAACCACTATCAAGAAAGTCAAACTCTATTTTTGTTGATTTATTTATAGTTAAAATTTTACTGCTTCTGCATCTACTTCATCAATATACGGCACTTTACCTTTTAAAAGATCCACTGCCTTTAAGTTCGGTAATCTATCGTAAATTTTAGCGTCTGTTAAGGTCTTTGGAAGCTCACGGAAATGATAATTTTGTTCTCTACTAGCAATAAATACAGAATTATGACTAGTTCTGTTTATACCCCTGCAGGGTTCTCAACATCGCGACCTAATCTAGCTAAATCCGAGTATCTGTCGCCTATACGATGGTGGGGGCGCCCTCGGGTGGCTGCACCCAATGCAACAACTAGTTCGTTCACATCAGGCGCATCATAGATTGAAAACTGTACTGTCAAATAATGCGAACGTCGGCCTGTATCATGTTTGTCCATCAGTGGAATTTGAATTTGTGTATTGGCTGGACCCCGCGTGTTTGTGAAACCCAAGTAACTTTTAGCGTCAACTGCCTCACGATAGAAGTTACCAAATTGCAAGGTATGAATTAAAGCAGAGGCATGCTCGATTTCACAGCTCGTGCCTGCTATGCAGGCTTTCCCATATGCTTCTATAGCTTTTCCAGATCCTGCCAGCTTGATTAAACGATCTGATAATATTTTTCCTAAAATAGGTGCCATACGTTGAATTTCTGGCTGTAAATCTTCCACATAACCGCGATTTGCCCAAGGGTTTGCAACTACAGCTGCCACTCCTATCATGCGCAGTGTAGGATTTGATGGCCGACCGCCTTCAGAATGAATATCTTCATCAAATGTGATTACTTTGCGCAATTCGGGAAGCATTATTTTCTCCTGTTAGATTTGGTATTTGTGGTTTCCAGCGAGGGTGTGAACCACTCCTTCCACCTCTGTTCCATGGTAAATGCCAAAGGTGCCATAACGATTTTCTTTTGCGTATCTTTGCAGTAGCGACCGTTCGGCATCATCAACAACTTTATCAAGAGGCAGTGCATTGAGGTCGTAAAATCTCAATCCATTGATTGCATTGCCTTCCGCCTCTCCGTGATAAATAATTCGTTGCGCACCTGTCGATGTTACTTGGTATACGGCATAGAGCTGATTTATCGCTGACTTAAGCCCTTTATTGATCAAGGCTTGGCTAAGGGCACCTACTGAGTGGGCATTTGGCAAAGTTATACTACCGTCTGACTTTTCAACAAGCAGTAATGTATTTTTGTATGCTAAAACTGCACCTATGGTGACATTGCCAGTTGTCGCCGCATCCGTCACTGCGCGATCTAATCCAATATCAAAATAAGCCCCTTTGTAGTAGCCTAGTGGTTTGCCATCAGTCATCTCAAGGTCAATCACTCTCCCAATTAGTATGATGTGATCGCCAGCGTCTACAAGCCTGTGTTGCGCACAACTAAAATTTGCTAAAGCACCATCAATTAGGGGTACATTTTGTTCATTGTAATGCCACGCGGCGTTATCAAATTTATCTGCTGAACGTGACGCAAAAAGACCAGAAATTTCTCGTTGATCATCTGCAAGAATGTTGATTGCAAAGTATTTGGCTTTGATGAAGCTCTCACAGGATAAAGCAGTTTTACTAATACAAACTAGTAAAAGTGGAGGATCAAGTGATACAGACGTAAAGGAATTTGCTGTGAATCCACGAGGTATACTATCATCTTGGCGGGTTGTAACAACTGTGACACCTGTGGCAAACCGACCAAAAGCATCCCGTAAGTTTTTTATCGTTTTAGGATCTATTGGCTTGGTTGGGATAAGTTCGTCGAGTATTTGGGCGTCAGCACCTAAGACTGGTGGCGCTGTTAGCTCGCCATGATTATGTGCTCCGAAGCGCAATGGATTAGCTGCAACGATCCAAGGCTTTTCATTTGGAAACGGAGTATTAATCTTTGCCAGCATTTTTCGAGCCGCTGTGTGTGGGTCACGTTTTATATCGGCAATAGTGTTCAATGGACCAAAGGGCACTTTTCCACCTAGGGTCTTTGTTAGTTCACTTTTACTCCGTTTCGATGACCATGCAGAAACAATTTCATCTACAACGGTAGCATTTGTAGCACGATTTGCCCTTGTCGCAAAGCGGGGGTCCGCAGCAAGTTCTGGATGATCCATCAGTTTTGCGAGCTTTTGCCAGAAAGCATCGTCTACAATACCAAGCGCAATGTAACCGTCTGAGGCAGGATAAAGCCCAAAAGGACTAAGAAAGGGGTGACCGTTGCCTTCCGGCCCTGGAACTTGCTTTGTGATGTCATGTTGATACACCATGCGCTCACAAAGTGAGATCATCGCATCATACATTGCCACATCAACAAATTGACCTTTCCCAGTTGCCTCAGCTTCACGAAGTGCCGCCATGATACCAAAAGCCATCATCATACCGGCAAATATATCACCCACACCGGGGCCTGTTTTTGTTGGGCTATTTGCATCGGCTCCTGTAATTGACATTAGGCCACCTATAGCCTGAGCGACGACATCATATGACGGCCAATCGGCATATGGACTTTTACCAGAACGCGGGTCGCCATATCCGCGTATTGCAGCGTAGACGAGTCTGGGGTTGTCGGCTGCGAGCATTTCATATGCCAGTCCCAGTCGGTCCATCACGCCAGGACGAAAGTTTTCAACAATAACATCCGCTGTTGCTGCCAAAGCTCGAAATTGAGTTCGACCAAGGTCGGACTTGAGGTCAATTTGGATACTTTTTTTACCCCGATTTAAACTAATAAAATAGCCGGCCCAGTCTTGATCTGTGTCATCTTCTCTGAACGGACCGTTACCGCGACTTGTATCACCCGAACTACTTTCAATCTTTATTACTTCTGCTCCATGATCGGCCAGATGCATTGTACAATATGGCCCTGATAACATGCGGCTTAAATCAATTACGCGTAGGCCTTTGAGGATTTTTGTGCTCATTTAGTGGTTATCAGTTCACTTAAAAAATTGGTCAGGGGCCTATTAATAGCTTTTGGGTCCTCGGCAAGTGCCATATGACGTAGTCTTGGTAATATTACTAATCGCGACCCGGTAATTTCAGAGGCTATCGCCTGCGACATTTCGGGGCCATTACCATGATCCTCGGTCCCGGTAATTACCAATGTGGGGCAGGAAATTGGCGGTGATGGTGCTACAATCTCATCAATACCATCAGCGAGAACTTGGTAGGCCTTATGATATGTGGTAATGTCATTGGCGGTTACCCAACCTCTTACTGTATCCATCATTTGCGGATTGTCTTGCCTGAATTGGTCAGTAAACCATCGGTCTAATGCAGCCTCAACGGTTGATTGCGGCCCCTCATGCCTGGCTTGCGCAACACGTTTGAGAATTGCTCGTTGTGCTTCAAGGGTTCTTCTATGCGGTGAGTGAAGGATAATTAGCGCATCTGTTTTTTTGGGAAAATCTTGTGCAAAACGCCGTGCAATCATGCCGCCCAATGAAAATCCCAAAATCGTGGCCGTTTGTATATTACAATAGTCAAGCATCTCAACTAGCTGTTTCGAAAATAATGACAGGCTGGGGTTGCTAGGAGGTGATATAGTTAGACCATGGCCATAAAGGTCATATGTTAAAACTCGGTATTTTTGGGCTAAAGTAGGACTGGTCCACTGCCAGCAATCCTGGTTCAAACCTAATCCGTGAATCATGACAACAACTGGCCCATCAGATGGACCTATAAATTTAAATGCTGTTCCATTCAGATCCTTAAACATCGGCAATGGGGTGGTATGCGATCACTTCTACCTCGACGCGAACATCTACCAACAGATCGCTAATAACTGCGGAACGAGTAGGTGGCTCAACTGGAAAGTATTCTCCATAAATTAAATTAAAACCAGGAAAATCATTTCGGTCACGAAGCCAAACCATCGACTTTATGACGTCGTCGCGCGTGCATCCAGCAAGTTCTAAAGTTGCGGTGATATCATCTAACACTGCTCGCGTCTGATCTTCTACAGAGCCATCGGTCATGGGCGCACCGTCTCTCATTGGAATTTGACCCGTAAGGTATACAAAATCACCTGCTCGGATGGCTCGGGAAAGGGATAATATCCGTCCGCCAATCTCTAATGATCCACCAATAATTTGTTTTTTGTTCACCAATGTTTTTTCTCCAATAATATGAACCTGCCCTTATCACAGATGGCAGATTGTGGATTTTTCGACACACGATGTCGTATTTTCTGGTACGTGCTGAATGAAAGCGGACATGAATGGAAAAATTACAAACGAGGAGTCTCGCCAAGTGACTGACGTTACAAGCTACAAAATGCTGATTAATGGAGATTGGGTTGATGCTGCTGATGGACGCTTTTTTGAAAGCGTTAACCCGTCAGATGGAAGAATATGGTGTCGCGTTCCAGAGGCAACAGAGGAAGATGTAAACCGTGCAGTTATTGCAGCGCACGACGCGTTCAGTGTTGGGCCATGGGCTTCTATGACACCCACAGAGCGCGGCAAGAAGTTGCGCGCACTAGGTGACTTATTGGCTGAATACTCCGAGAGCTTAGGGCGGACAGAGTCGCTCGATACAGGAAAAATGTTGAAAGAAACTCGCTGGCAAGCCCAATACATTGCTGAGTTTTTCCATTTTTTTGCTGGCTGCGCTGACAAAGTTAGCGGTGAGACTCTACCCATCGATAAACCTGACATGTTTGTTTTTACCAAGCGAGAACCCTTAGGAGTGGTTGCTGCTGTGGTGCCTTGGAATTCACAACTATTTTTGGTGGCAGTGAAAATTGGTCCAGCCTTGGCGGCAGGAAACACAGTGGTTCTCAAGGCGTCTGAGCATGCCAGTGCCGCGATGCTGGAATTTGGCAAGTTAATTGAAAAAGCGGGTATTCCGCCTGGGGTCGTCAATATTGTTACTGGTCATGGAGAGCCTTGTGGGCGCGCTTTGACTGGACATCCATTAGTTGCCCGTGTTTCTTTTACAGGTGGCCCAAATGCGGCGCGGCATGTTTTGGAAAACGTGAAACGTAACTTTGCAGAGGTTTCTCTTGAATTGGGGGGTAAGTCTCCATTCATAGTTTTCGATGATGCTAATATCGAAAGCGCAGTTAATGCATCTATAGCAGGAATATTTGGCGCGACAGGGCAAAGTTGTGTTGCTGGTTCTCGCCTATACTTACACGAAAGTATTGCAGATAATTTTTTGGAACAGATGATTACACTGACGAATAAAATTGTGCTCGGTAACCCATTAACTGATGAAACTCAAATGGGGCCGCTATGTACGTTGGCTCAATTAGAACATATTGAACGGGAAGTAGCCTATGCACAGGAACAGGGGGGTAGGGTACTAGTTGGTGGCAAACAACCGGAAGGCCTATCGGGTCTGTTCTATGAGCCCACGATTATTGAATGTCCACGTCAAGATTTACGGATTGTAAATACAGAGTTGTTTGGACCAGTCCTATCAGTCCAGCGTTTTAAAACTGAAGACGAGGTGCTTGCTCTTGCCAATGACAATGAGCATGGTTTAGCAGCGGGCATTTTTACAAAAGATTCCGCTCGCTCCCTGAGAATGGCTAATTGTGTACGAGCAGGTATTGTTTGGGTAAATACGTATAGAGTGGTTTCTCCCATTGCTGAATTTGGTGGTGTCAAAGGCTCAGGATATGGTCGTGAAAGTGGTTTTCAAGCCATTTATGACTACACTCGGCCTAAAACTATCTGGATGAATACTTCTGATGAACCGATGGCTAATCCTTTTGTAATGCGATGAGTTTTGTAAGTCCAAAATCTAAACTTGACCGTGATGTCGTAACTATTTTTGTGGTAACCAATGTTATTTTTTATCTTGGAAAATTACGGCAATTATGCATCGCTATGCTGAAAAATTTTTGTAATTCTGTAATAATAATACGCGAAAGGATTTTGATATGAAATTCCAACTTGCTGTTAATATGGAGCGTATTGACGATAGTCTGGATATGCAGGATGTAGCCCGCCACACGCTTGAAATGGTGCAAATTGCTGAAGATAGTGGTTTTGATATTGTTTGGGCTGCTGAGCACCATGCTCTTGAAATGACCATCGCTCCAAACCCATTTCAATTACTAACATGGTGGGCAGCTGAGACCAGCCGTATTCGTCTTGGAACGGCAGTTGCTACAGCGGCTTATTGGCACCCAATTAACCTTGCGGGTGAGGCGGCTTTCACTGATCTAATCACAGGTGGAAGGTTGGAATTTGGTATCGGTTCGGGCGCGTATCAGCGAGAGTTTGACCGAATGAAGCCTGGTTTGAGACAATCTGATGGCTGGCGTTACATGCAGGAAATGCTGCCTGCCGTGCGTGAGCTATGGAAAGGCGACTACGCTCATGATGGAGAATTCTGGCAGTTTCCAGCGTCTACTTCGGTTCCCAAGCCACTTCAAAAAGAAGTTCCTGTTTGGGTTTCTGCTCGCTCGCCGATCACATATGATTATGCTATGCGCGAGCGATGTCATGTGAATTGTTGGCCCTTTACAAGACCATTTTCCGAAGCAGAGCTATACAAGCAGCAGTTGGATGACGCTATTACTAAAGCAGACAATGGCTGGACGCCGCGGTTTGCTATGATGCGGCATTCCTGCATTTATGATAATTTAGAGGATGGGGAAAACGCAATGAATGCTATCCGACGTTTGCTCAGCCAATTCGAAAATCTTTATCGTAATTTAGGTGATGTTAAAAATGGCTTTCCTGCATCCATTCCCCTTGAGGATCTAGAGGGCCGTGAGCAGTATGACCCTGTGATGCTTGAGGAGAATTTAATGTTTGGTTCACCTGACCAAGCTATAAAAAAATTGAAACGTTATCAGGCGTTGGGAGTGGATGAATATATTTATTATGCATCCATGGGGCTTGATCATGCGTCGCAGCAAAAATCATTACGAATGTTTGCAAACGAAGTTATGCCTGAATTTAAAGAAGGATAGGGAAATGTCAGACGGCGTAAAAGTTCACCGCGAAGGTCATGTTTTGGAAGTAGTTTTGGATCGTGGTAAGGTGAACGCTATTGACGTATCCACGTCTCAGGCTTTGGCCGCTGCGTTTCAGGAGCTTCATGAAGATAAAGATTTGCGATGCGCTATTCTGACTGGTGGTGGTGAAAAGATTTTCTCAGCTGGATGGGATCTGAAGGCGCTGAACAACGGTGAGATGCAACTTGATAATTGGTGGGAAGCTGATGAATACGGTTTCGGTGGATTTACAGGACTAACTGAAAATTGGAGCCTAAACAAACCTGTCATTGCGGCAATTAATGGATTGGCAATTGGCGGAGGCTTTGAAATGGCAATGAGTTGTGATCTGTTGATTGCAGCCGATCATGTAGAATTTGGTCTGCCTGAAATGCCTTTGGGGATAGTTCCTGATGCAGGCGCTCTGCAACGTTTGCCACGCCGTATTCCGCATAATATTGCAATGGAGATGTTTTTACTTGGTCGTCGTATGACAGCGATAGAGGCTGCGCATTACGGGCTCGTTAATAAGGTGGTACCCAAAGAACAATTAATGGATGCTGCAAGGGAGTGGGCGGCGTCTATTTCTTGGTCTGCTCCTTTGGCGATGCAATCAGTAAAAGAAGTTCAGCGCGAGATTGACTGTGTTCCGCTTGAGGCTGCTTTTCAAAAAATGCGTACTGACCCGATGCCAATTTACCGTAAGATGCTAAAATCTGCTGATGCTGCAGAAGGTGTTGCTGCATTTATTGAGAAGCGCGAACCAAATTTCAAAGGTGAATGATGTATTCTGATCCCTCTAAAATTAGGCGTGTTACAAGCATTGGTGCGGGTCCTATTGGTGCGGGCTGGGCAGCGCATTTTCTGGCGCGTGGGTATGATGTCACCGCATATCTTCATGACACTTCTGAGACAAAAGCGTTCAATTTAATTCTTAAAACTGCATGGGTCAGTCTTACAAAATTGGGGCTGGCTGAGGGAGCTTCTCTTGCTCGTCTAAGCATTGTTACTGATCTTGAAACCGCATTGGATAATGCTGATTTTGTGCAGGAAAGTGCTCCTGAGCGATTAAATATCAAACAGGATTTGTACAAAAAGATGGGGGATATTTTACCTGAATCCGTGGTGATTGGTTCTTCTACATCCGGTCTAACTATGACGGAAATTCAGGCATCATGTGCCTCACCTGAACGCTGCGTTATTGGTCATCCATTTAACCCCCCATATTTGTTACCGTTAGTGGAAATTGTAGGCGGCGATAAAACTGCAATTGAAGCGGTGTCATGGGCGGGAAAATTTTATGAAATTGCGGGCAAAGCGCCCTTGATAATGAAAAAAGAAATTCCTGGTTTTGTAGCTACTCGATTACAAGAAGCATTATGGCGAGAGGCTTTGCATATGGTGGCCAATGGTGAAGCCACGCCAAAGGATATAGATATTGCTCTGATGAACGGTCCAGCCCCACGAATGGTCAGTCAAGGCCAGTGTCTAGCTTTCCACGTCGCGTGTGGGGCTGGGGGAATGGCCACCAATTTGGATCAGTTTGGACCAGCGCTCAAATTACCATGGACCAGATTGGAGGCTCCTGAATTAACCAGCGAACTACGCAATCGTATGGTAGATGGATGTAACGCTATTGCAGGAGAACATTCTTTTGAAGATATGGCTGCTCAGAGAGATCGTGAGATTGTGGCCGTGCTCAGTGCTCTGCGTCAGTCACGGCTTGGCTGAACATGCTTGGAGTTCTTTTTTAACGTTGATAGAAAATCAGAAAGAGATCCTGGCCAACTGGGCGCAGTTTCATTTACTGGCCAAGCTTCGCGATACTCAGAGGGGCGACGACCAAAAAATTTTCCAAATGAAAATGCGAAATGAGAAAGAGTGTTAAACCCAGAAGCAGTTGCAATCTCTCGCACTGTTAGGCTGGTTGAGATCAACAGTAATCTGGCATTTTGTAATCTCCTTAGAAGCCCGAATTGTACCACTGTGCAACCCACATGCTTCTTAAATTGGCGTTCTAGCTGTCGTTGGGAAACTTCGAGAGTTTTTGCGAGTTCTGGGACGCTTAAAGGTTCCTCTATATTTTCTTCGATCATAGTCATAGCCTCACGGACTAATGGCAACATTGTTTTAGTGCTGCGTCCCATTGTGCTGCGTTGCGGAGAGTTGGCGTTACGAATTGGATGATGTAGCATCTGGTCTGCTATTTCACCTGAAAAGCTGCTGCCATGCGTTTTCTCTATTAGACGTAGCATTAAATCGACACCAGCCAACCCGCCTGAACAGGTTATAATTTTACCTTTTATAGTAAACAGGCTCTCTTGCACGTCTACTCGATCAAAGGACTCTCGAAAACCGCTTAGCCATGACCAATGAGTTGTTGCAGGTTTACGATCGAGTAGGCCTGCACGGGCTATAATGTAGCATCCAAGCTCAACGCCACAGATACTTTCACCAGCTCGAGCGCGTTTCCGTAACCAAGCCGTTAAGGATCGGTTGTCGTAGTGTTCGGTCCCCCAACTTCCTAAAACGAATATAAAGTCAGCCGATGGCAGGTTTTCTAGGTCCGTCCTGACTATAGTTTTCATGCCGTTACTTGCTATGATCGTTTCGTTGTCAAAAGAGATGATATCCCATGAAAAAATGGGTTCAGACGCCAGATAGTTTGCGATGCGCATCGTCTCAATCATAGTTATTAGAGTGGTGACATTAAAGCGTGGCACGACAACGAAGATAGCATGATTGGCGGCGCGTGTTATCTGGTGGGTGGTGTCAATTTGCATTGCTAAATTCCAATGAAAGAAGTGCGTTTTTTCGCCACTGTAAGCACAAATACGTCGTATAATCGATAACTTTTTTGATGGAATCCGCGCCAATCTGGAAAAAAAGGAGACTGCACCTGATGAACTACGACGTAGTGCTTACCTGTGCTGTTACTGGAGCGGGTGACACTGCAGGCAAAAGCCCACATGTTCCTGTTACGCCGAAAGAGATAGCGGACGCGGCAATTAATTCTGCTAAAGTGGGTGCAACAGCTGTACATATCCATGCACGCGATCCTGAAACAGGTTTAGGATCGCGTGATCCCAAACTTTTCAAAGAAATCGTTGATCGCATACGTGATAGTGACACGGATGTTATCATTAATGTCACTGCCGGTATGGGGGGCGATTGGGTGTCAATCCCTGATAACCCCGCCATGCCCGGTCCTGGTACCGATATGATCGGACCCGAAGAACGGTTAATTCATGTTAGAGAATGCATGCCAGATATTTGCTCTCTTGATTGTGGAACGTTGAACTTTTCAGACACAGATATGATCTATATTTCCACCCCACCAACGCTTCGTAAAATGGCTAAATTGGTGCAAGAATGGGGCGTAAAGCCCGAGCTTGAAGTTTTTGATTTGGGTCACATTCGTTTTGCAAAGGCGATGATAGATGAAGGCCTTATTGATGCACCGCCGATGTTTCAAATTTGCCTTGGAATTCCTTGGGGCGCTGAGCAAACGGTTGAAACTATGGCTGCCATGAAAGCACAATTACCCGCCGGTGCAAGCTGGGCTAGTTTTGGCATTGGGCGTGGACAAATGCCGATGGCGGCGGCTTCGGTCGTGTTGGGCGGTAATGTGCGCGTTGGATTAGAGGACAACATTTATTTGGAGCGCGGTGTGCTGGCTTCCAATGCGCAATTGGTTGTAAAAGTACGTGAAATAATCGAGCGTATAGGGGGTCGTATCATGAGCCCACAAGAAGCACGAAATAAACTGAAACTGCGGGGTGCTAATGGCTGAACCATTAGAGATAGGCAGTTTACAGATTCGCAATGTTTCAAAGATTTTTGGGACTTTTAAAGCGGTAAGTGATGTAAGCTTAAACGTCCAAAAGGGCGAATTTTTAACGCTTTTAGGGCCGTCTGGTTCCGGCAAAACCACGCTGTTGATGATGCTTGCAGGTTTTTTGGATGTTTCTGAGGGAGATATAGCGCTAGACGGGGCTTCTATAGCGGGAGTGCCAGCAGAAAAGCGTAACTTTGGCATGGTTTTTCAAGGCTATGCTTTATTTCCACATATGAATGTCCGTGATAATATTGGCTATGCCTTAAGTGTGCGGAATCGGGCTGTTGCGGAGATCGAAGCTTGTGTGGATGAAATGCTTGATCTGGTGCAATTGCAGCAATTTGCGGACCGCAAGCCCGGGCAGTTGTCCGGTGGTCAACAACAGCGTGTCGCATTGGCGCGAGCGTTATGTTTTGCACCACCAGTCTTATTATTGGACGAACCACTTGGTGCATTGGATAAAAAGCTTCGAGTCGAGGTGCAGGAGCAGCTTAAGGTCATTCACCGACGGATTGGAACAACGTTCATTTACGTTACCCATGATCAAGAAGAAGCTCTTTCGATGTCTGATCGTATAGTGATTATGCGTGATGGTGCTATCGAACAAGTCGGGACGCCAAAGGAATTGTACGAACGGCCAAAAAACAAATTCACTGCTAGCTTTCTTGGAAAATCGAATTTCATCCACCACAACGATAAAGTTTATGCATTGCGCCCTGAAAAAATTGATCTCATTGTGGGTGTTGATCACCAAGATGCTCGGATGAATGGGACAGTGAGCTCCATCACCTATTTTGGCTCTATGCAGCGGGTTATTGTAGACACAAAAGAAGGTCAAAAAATAGAGATTGATATTGATGTCTGGCGCAACGCTAATGAAGTAAAGCTTGGTGATGCTGTTGATTTACTTTGGGCAGATGAAGCTGCCGTCGAATTACAGATGGGGTGAATGCCCTAAATGAAGAGCGCTCTAAGGCGTCACACCAAAGAAGCGGGAAAGTTCCCGAACCCAATAGGAGAAATGAAATGCACGATAAACAATTCATGAAAGAGACACTGCAAGACAGTGCAAAGGCCTATCAAGAAGGCCGTCTGGATCGCCGCACGTTTCTAGCGCTTTGCGGTGCCTCAGGTATTGCGTTGACTGCGGTAATGGCAGGTGATGCTGAAGCCGCCGCGGATCATGTTGTGATGTGGAATTGGGGTGGTCAGTCTGAAGAATGCCATAGCTCTGCGATTGGTGATGCATTTACTGCTAATACTGGTAAAGGCTTGAAGTTTGATACCTCTGGTCCTCTTGAAGGTAAGATTAAAGAGATGGTCGACAGTGGAAATGTTACAGCTGATGTTGCAGATGGAGATCTCTTTAATGCAGTATCTCTTGGGCCAACAGGCCACCTCGAACCGATCGATTATTCTGTTGTGTCTAGAGATAAAACACTGCCGGGGTATGCGTTGGAATTTGGAGTATCTATTATTCTTTATGGTTACGCGTTTGTTTATGACACAAAAGCTTACGGTGATAATCCACCGCAAAATTGGGCAGATTTCTTCGATACGGCTAAGTTTCCGGGTATGCGCTCGCTTTATAAATGGGCTAACGGTTCTCTAGAAGCTGCATTGATGGCCGATGGTGTTGCGGGTGATGCGCTTTATCCGCTTGATATGGACCGCGCTTTAACCAAAATTCAATCCATTAAAGAGGATAGTCTCTATTGGGGCTCTGGATCTGAGGCGCACTCCATGGTTGTCAATGGTGAGGTGTCTATGGGCATGATTTGGCAAAACCGTGGCCGTAACATCGAAAATGACACAGATGGTCGGTACAAGCTTGTTAACAATCAAGCCATGGCAATGCCTGGAGCGTACATTGTACCAAAGGGCAACCCGGCTGGATCCTCCGTTATGCAGTTCATTGCAACAGCGCAAGAAGTGCCTGCTCAACTGGCCTTGCTTGATTGTCTTGGAATGACACCATCTAATCCAGAAGCGTTTGGTCAAATTCCTGAAGATCAACAGGATTATGCGATTACTTCAGCCAAAAATATCGATAAAATTGTATATAATGATCCTGAGTGGTGGGGGAAAAATGGCGGTGATGCAGTGAACGCGTTTCTAGACGCTATCAGTTAATCTCGCTATCTGGCTGCGTTGTATTAACGCGCAGCCAGAAATTTCATAATGGGATCTCTATGCAAACGTTTAACCGAAGTATTCATCCTGGATGGTTGATTATAGCGCCTCTTTTGGTGCTGGTTGTGACATTGTACTTGGGCCCAATCATGAACATCCTATGGTTGAGTTTCACTGACCCTGAGCCGGGTCTGGGTAATTACGCCAAATTAGGAGAAAGTGACGCACTTTTGCGTATCGTTTGGACTACGGTTCGCATTTGCATTGTCACTACTTTATTTAGCGTCGGGCTAGGGTATTCAATTGCTTATGCTATGGTGCATTGTGACCAGCGTCAAAAAAATTATATGCTGACGCTGTTACTTGTGTCGTTTTGGATTTCTATTCTAGTGCGGACCTTTTCTTGGCTGATGCTGCTGGGACGTAAAGGATTGGTCAACGGGACACTTGAGAATATCGGCCTAATAGCTGAACCCATCGCATTCATGCGCAATGAATTAGGTGTATTGATTGGCATGATCCATTACATGATACCCTATGCGGTGCTTCCTTTGCTTGTGTCGATGCAGTCTATCGATACCCGTATTATGGATGCTTCGCGTAACTTAGGGGCGAGTGGCAGTCAATCTTTCTTGCGCATTTACTTGCCATTAACCCTCCCAGGGTTGGTTGCGTCGACGCTTCTTGTTTTCATCCTCAGCCTTGGGTTTTACGTCACGCCTGCAGTTTTAGGTGGCGGCAAAGTATTAATGGTCGCTGAGTACATCTCGGTACAACTTCTGGTTACGCTTAAATGGGGTACAGCAGCTATGTTAGCTGCGCTAATGCTTTTCGGTGTGCTAGCGATGCTGTGGCTGATGTCAAAGTTTATGAAATTAAGTACTGTATTCGGAGGAACGACCAGATGACCTCGGGTTTTTTCTTTAAATTTAACCGTGTGGGCGCATGGATACTGATGCTTTTTCTAGTGACGCCCGCGTTGATTTCAATTCCTGTATCCTTAACGCCTAAGCGTTTTTTGTCGATGCCTAAGGGTGAATTGTCTTTGCGGCATTTTGAAAAGTTGTTTACGTCTGAACAGTGGCTCTCCAGTTTTTTTCAGAGTGGAGTGATTGCTGTTTCAACTTCCTTATTGGCAACTTTTCTAGGTACGATTTGCGCGATTGGCCTTTGGCGAGTATCTTCAAAACTTTCAGAACTAGTACGAGCTTTTCTTTTATTACCCCTGATTATTCCACAGATTATTTCAGCTATGGCTTTTTACCGTCTTTGGATACCTCTAGGTTTGCTTGACAGTTATGCAGGGTTAATCATCGCGCATACAATACTTGCTGCTCCTATGGTTTTGATCACGGTCAGCGCATCTCTTGCCTCCTTCGATCCCAAGCTAGAGCAAGCTTCGAAAAACCTTGGAGCGTCCAATTGGACCACCATGCATCGCGTGATACTACCATCAATTAAACCGGGTGTTTTTGCTGGCGCACTATTCGCATTCATCCTCAGCTGGGACGAGATTGTTGTGACGCTGTTTATTTCAAAATATAGCGTCTACACTCTCCCGCGCCGGATGTGGAACGGTATTCGCGAAAATACTGACCCAACTGTTGCTGCGGCTGCCGTTGTGTTGATTGCGATCACCATTATCGCCTTCATGATCTTTGTGATCCTGTCCCGTCGCAATACTAGATCTAAGGACGCATAGAAGAGGCTTAAAATGAATATGGAAACCAGTCACGAAACCGACTTGTTAATCAGTACCGTCCACCACTTTGTGAAGACAGAGATGTATCCACATGAAGATGAGGTAGACCGTTTAGGCTACGTCCCTGAGGAGATTGGCCTAAGCATACAAGCAAAGGCGCATGAGTTGGGCTTGTACGCTTGTAATTTGCCCGCAGAAGTTGGTGGTGGAGGTCTTGACATTGCGCAGATGTCCCTGATTGAACGCGAATATGGCAAGACCAGTCATGCATTACAAAGTTGGGCTGCGCGGCCGACTGAATTGTTGATGGCCTGTGACGTTGAGCAGCGAGAAAAATATCTTTTTCCGGCGGTGCGTGGAGAAAAGCGAGAGTTATTTGCCCTTACTGAACCTAACGCTGGGTCAGATGTCATGGGAATGAAAACCAACGCCCAGCAGGATGGGGATGACTGGATACTGAATGGTTCTAAACATTTTATATCTGGTCCCTGCATGCCTGATTTCGCTATTGTTTTTGCCGCTACAGGGATGAATGAAACGTCACGTGGACCACGTAAACGTGTGACAGCTTTCTTGGTCGACGTTGGTGCAAAAGGGTTTGACTGCCGCGAAGGAACAAAATGTGTAAGTTATCGTGGATATAAAACTTTTGAACTACACTTCGATAATGTACGGCTTGGCGCTTGCCAGGTTCTTGGCGAAGAGGGCAAAGGTCTTGAGCTATCTGACAAATGGCTTGGAATGGGTCGCATCTGGGTTGGTGCAACTTGCTGCGGTAAGGCTGAGCGAATTTTGGAAATGGCTACTGAATGGGCGGCCTCCCGTAAGCAATTTGGTAAACCTATCGGAACGTTTCAAGCTACCGGTTTTCGGCTGGCTGATGGAGCAATTCAACTACGTGCAGCCAATCTTATGGTTCAGGATGCGGTGGAGCGAGCAAAAAAGGGTATAATGAATGACTCTGACGCGGCAATGATCAAAGTGTTTTGCTCGGAAATGTTGGGTAAAATAGCTGATGATGCTGTGCAGATTTATGGTGGTATGGGGTTGATGGAAGAGTTGCCTATTCAGCGGTTTTGGCGGGATAGCAGACTTGAGCGTATATGGGACGGGACATCTGAAATACAACGTCATATCATCACACGTTCTATTCTACGGCCCCTCGGTGCATGACGCCTGAACGCACTGTAAATTTAAAAAGGCTACTTAAGCCCCGTCATATTGCTTTCATAGGTGGTCGAGATGCTGCAATCGCAATTCGCGAGGCACGCAGGCGTGGCTTTACAGGCTGCATGTGGGCAGTAAATCCTAAAAGGACTGATCTTGAAGGAGTGCAATGTGTACCTTCAATTTCTGATTTGCCAGATGCCCCTGATGCAGTCTATTTGGCAATTCCAGCTGATGGTGTAGTGGTGGCACTACGCGAATTGGCTGAGATCGGTGCTGGTGGTGTCGTCTGTTTTTCAGCTGGATTTAAAGAAATTGGTAATATCGAGGCCGAAAACTCTCTTAAAGAAGCAACTGGCGATATGGCCTTAATTGGCCCTAATTGTTATGGTTTGATCAACTACATCGATAATACTGCGCTTTGGTCTTTTGAGCATGGTGGATGGTCTCCCGGATATGGGACGGCCATTGTTACGCAGTCTGGTATGTTTTCATCAGATATTACGATGAGTGCACGCTCTTTACCCATGGCTTACATGGTTTCAGCGGGAAACCAATCAGTACTGGGATTAGAGGATTTTCTTAATTATTTTGCAGATGATCCAGCTGTACGCACAATAGGTCTTCATATTGAAGGATTGCAGGATATCCCTGCTTTCGAAAAAGCTGCTGTAAAAGCAATTAAAAAAGGTGTTGCTGTAGTAGCACTTAAAACAGGCAGTTCAGCAATCGGGTCGACACTGACAGTAAGTCATACTGGCTCTCTCTCGGGTTCCAATGAACTTTATGAAGCACTTTTTAAACGTTGTGGGGTCATCAGTGTAAATAACCCTGCGCAATTTTTAGAGACGCTGAAATATCTTTCCGTGGTGGATGCGCCAACAGATCCGAGCGTTGTCGGTTTTACCTGTTCTGGCGGTGGGGCTACGATGTTAGCAGATCATGCAGAAAAGATCGGACTGACTTTTCCCAAGGTTGGCGTTAATGGGCATAAAGCGCTTCGCAGCCTATTGCCTGATATAGCAACTGTATCGAACCCACTGGATTATACTACTCCAATTTGGGGTCAGCCAGAACGGACTTATCCTGTATTTTCTGGGGCCATGGAAAAGGTTGCCGCCGCGGCTGCATTATTGGTACAAGATTATCCTGCTGCGGGATTAGACGCCTCAAAAATATACTATCAAAATGACGCTAACACTTTCGCTAAAGCAGCTCAAGAGATGAGGATTCCTGCAGCTATTTGTTCAACGTTGCCCGAAAACCTTGATGAAGAAACACGTAGGTATTTGATCTCCTTGGGGATTGCTCCGATGCAAGGTATTCATGAAGCTTTAAACGCAATACTAGCCGCTGCAACTTGGTCAGGGTGCCGGGAAAGAATTATTGCTAACCAGCCAAAAGAATTATTGCCTAGTTTTACTGCTGACGAGCTGGATATGTTGACGGAAGATGAGGGAAAAAAGTGGCTTGCATTGCATAATATCAATGTCCCTAGAGGCCGTTCTATTTCTGCCAGACACGTGCAAGATGCTGCTATAGAAATTGGCTATCCAGTTGTTCTCAAGATGATGTCTAAAGAACTTATACACAAAACTGAGGCTGGAGCGGTAACTTTAGGCATTAAAAATACAAAGGCTCTGCATGACGCTATAGATGTTATGAAGCATTGCGTTGCGGAGTATGATGCAAAGGCGCTTACTGACAATTTTTTGGTAGAAGCTATGTCACCACCTCCCTTGGCTGAATTAATCGTAAACTTGCGATCAGATCGGCAATTCGGTGCATCATTAGTGCTAGGTAGCGGCGGGACATTAACCGAATTAGTAAGCGACGTAATTACGCTTTTATTGCCTGTCACGCCTACCGATATTGCACAAGCACTCCAATGTTTGAGGGCTGGGCAGTTGTTAAATGGTTTTCGAGGTCGTGGTATTGCAGATATAAATAAAGTTTCGCTTGAGCTATATTCTCTTTCTGAAGCTTTCATCCAAAATCGAGATCAGGTTGCTGAAATTGAGATAAACCCAATGTTTATCTATCCGGACCATGTAATTGCGGTAGATGCTTTGGTTGGAAGGATTTTGCGATGAGACCACATCAAATCATTATAAACCCGGACCTTGCCGTTGGCCCAGATAACAAACAGCGCTGGAACCAGCCGGCTCACAGACGTCACGGTTTTCACAATGCGCATAATTTGTTTCGGCGCTCTAAAATGGTACGATCGCGGAATGTATTGGTTTTAGAGCCTGCCAGTAAGCAACTTACGCAGCAGGTTCCTGAACTGAGTGATTTTTTAGATCACTCGGCATTCTCTGCTTTTTGCTGTTTGCGTGCAGGACAAATACTTATGGAGGTTGCGGCATCGGATTTTTCGGTGACGCAACCACATTCCATTCAATCAGTTACAAAATTGCACATTCATATTATAATTGGCAAATTGCTAAAACAGGGATTGCTGTCGCTCGATGCAAAGGTTTCGAAGTATTTACCAGATATTGGTAGCGGATATCGCGATGCGACCATTCAAGCTCTGTTGGATATGGCTGTGACCAACGATTTTACTGAAGATTACGATGATCCAAATGCCGATTGTTATAATGAAGAAATTGCTTTGGGATGGCGTTTGCCAGAGCAGGGGCGGGAGGAAGTGACGTTACAAGCATTTGTTTCTAGTGTTTCTGGTTTTAAACCAAGTAAGGATCGTAAAGAGGCTGAGTATAAATCGGCGAATACGGACGTACTTACATTGATAGCTGCAAAAGTTTCCCCAATCCCTTTAATGATACAAGTTGAACAGATTGCAGATGCTATTGGTTATGAAGGAGCCTTCCACATCAGTAGTAGTAAAGATGGGCATCCTGCATTTTCGGGTGGAGGTTGCTTAAGTGCGCGAGACCTAGCGCGTCTTGGTTTGTTTTTTGTACGCGGTGGTCGCGATCTTTTTGGTCAAGAAGTGGGAAATGAGCGATTCCTTGATGATAGTTTGATTAGGGCGGCACCCAAGCTTACTTCACCTAAGGACTGGCTGCGTTATTCTAATCAGACTATGACAGATGGACATGTGATGGGGCACGCTGGTTATGGTGGCCAATTTTTGATGTTTAACATGACTACAGGTATTTCCTGCGCTTTTCTAAGCGTACTAGAGAATGGTTCAGGTTATGATGACGCTTATATGAATAAATTGGCGAGAGTTTTGAGGCTTATCTGCTGTAATGTTGGTTAGCGGTTAGTGACTTTTATTGAAATTGCGCTCTAGTAAGTCTTTAAGAATCTTTTCTCAAGAAAACAAGGAATTAGTAAATTGAATGGTATTTTAAAACATCCAGATCTTTCTTCTGTTTCGCCGATCATGGAGGACTTGAACGGATGGACTGTGACAGCAGGAAATCCAACGATGAAAACATGGGTGCTAAATACTAGTAATGATGGCAGCATGATATCCGGATATTGGGAGGCAACTCCTGGAACTTATTATGCGGTCTACACTGAGTATGAATTCGTACATGTGATTGAAGGAAAAGTGATTATAACACCTGATGACGGTGAACCTGTAAAAATAGGCGCTGGTGATGCTTTTGTGGTTGAAGCTGGCTTTAAAGGAACATGGGAAATTATCGAAACTGTTCGAAAGCACTTCGATATTAAACTTTCCTAACAGATGCCATGGAGATTTATGTGTCAGCACCCTACATCAGGTTTAATCACGGTACAGTTTGTGGCATGACTGGCATGTTGCTCCTAAAGATTTCATCGCGGAGTTTAGGTCTTTTTTTGTAAGTATGGTAACAGATAGCTCTACCGCTAAATCCTCTAAATGATTGGATTTGATGGTAAAATCTGAGAAATTATCCCAAATTATAGCTTTTGCCTCTGATTTTGGGTCATCTTCCTCGGGTTCAAATAATTTCGGTGTATCCCCTGCATGTTTTGCAATCTCTGCTGCGGCTAATCTAGCCGTCGCGCTATCGAAAGGAGTTACACCCTTAGCCATTTTTCCTAATGTCTTCATTTGCTGTGCTATTGCACTCATCGCATCCATTCTAGCTTTTACACTAGAGTTCATGACGCCTTTATGAGCGAGTGCAGAGCCAGCGAACATAATAGTAATTACTAGAAATATTTGTGTTTTTTTCAAAGTCTGGAACCAAAGTTATTAGAATTAGTTACTTATTGAATTTTTAGTATATCGATTTATACATGGCACTACATGGTACATGGTAACATTTTTTCAATGCCTGAAACATTTTAATTTTTCAGACTTAAGTCTGCTTCAGAAAATCTCGAAAGAACGCTAATTTTGATTCTTCTATATGACACGGCATACTGTATATTTTGCAGATAGAGTTCGATCGAGTTAATTCTGGCTCAAGTATACCAAATAATAAGTCGGTGTTTGCGCCATTTATGTCTTTTTCTGTAAAAGATAATGAAAAAAATGCATTACAAATTGAAAAATCTAAGATTGAATGTTGACGCAAATGCAAAAAATATTCATCATAGTAAAATTAACATTCCTTCTTTGTTGGATAGAAAGATTTAACTATGGCGCGAGGTGACCGAAAGGGTATTGGGAAATCTTGCAATGACCGTAGTCGTCAGTTGAATGCTGTGGAACCTGAAGGCAACCGCCCGCTGCATCCCCAAAACCTTTGTGTAGTTGGAGCTGAACCGGGCAGCTTATCGTGCCTGATAATTCGGCGCGTGTCTGTTGAAATTAAGGCGTGCTCAGATTTCTCTGTATTCAAAGATATGGTTTTTGTGCCATTCATACACGTCAAGGCCGCAACCAGAGTAATTAAAAACCTTTTTGTTATTCTATATGCTCTCCCCAAATTCAAGTTCTCGGCAATAAGTGTCGAGTCGGTAATGCAAATAGCAGCTGAGTAATCATTCTGCCAAATTTAATAGGACTGAAATAAATGGCTTATAAAACCGACATACAAATAGCCCGTGAAGCACAAAAGAAGCCAATCCAAGAAATTGGCGCTAAACTTGGCATTGAGAGTAAGGATTTACTTCCTTACGGTCATGATAAAGCAAAGGTGAGCCAGGCATTTATTAATTCGGTGCAAGATCGTGACGACGGTAAACTAATTTTAGTTACGGCCATCAACCCGACACCTGCTGGTGAAGGTAAAACTACCACTACAGTTGGCCTTGGTGATGGTCTCAATCGTATTGGAAAAAATGCTTGCGTTTGTATTCGTGAAGCTTCGCTGGGTCCTAATTTTGGAATGAAAGGTGGAGCTGCAGGCGGTGGTTATGCCCAGATTGTGCCGATGGAAGAAATGAATCTACATTTCACTGGTGATTTTCATGCGATCACCTCAGCCCACTCACTGTTGTCTGCAATGATAGATAACCACATTTATTGGGGCAATGCCCTAGAGATTGATACCCGTCGTGTTGTTTGGCGCCGCGTGGTGGATATGAATGATCGCGCATTGCGCCAAATTACAGCAAGCCTTGGAGGTGTTACTAACGGTTTCCCTCGTGAAGCAGGGTTTGACATAACTGTTGCCTCTGAAGTGATGGCTATATTGTGTTTAGCCAAGGATCTGAAAGACCTACAAAATCGTCTTGGTGACATGATTGTTGCTTATCGCCGAGATCGTAGTCCAATTTTCGCCCGTGATATTAAAGCAGATGGTGCTATGACTGTTTTATTGAAGGATGCTATGCAGCCCAATATTGTGCAAACTTTGGAAAATAACCCAGCTTTTGTGCATGGTGGTCCATTTGCTAACATTGCACACGGTTGTAATTCAGTAATAGCCACCACTACAGCGCTTAAATTAGCTGACTATGTCGTTACAGAAGCGGGTTTTGGCGCAGATCTTGGCGCCGAAAAGTTTATGAATATTAAATGCCGCAAAGCAGGCCTTTCACCCTCTGTTGTTGTTTGCGTCGCCACGGTTCGTGCTATGAAAATGAATGGTGGGATCGCTAAGGCTGATCTTGGGTCAGAGAACGTCGAAGCGGTAAAAGCAGGTTGTCCAAACTTAGGTCGTCACATTGAGAACCTAAAATCCTTTGGTGTGCCGGTAGTTGTAGCCATTAATCACTTCGTCACGGACACGGATGCTGAAGTGCAGGCAGTTAAAGATTTTGTAAT
>Ga0206129_10001249_pt1 | contig 34681 bp, 26 predicted proteins | sample Helgoland_Spring_8_FD_148616 | JGI IMG/M metagenome (GOLD analysis project Ga0206129, IMG submission 148616) | Pelagic subsurface seawater microbial communities from Kabeltonne, Helgoland, North Sea - Helgoland_Spring_Bloom_20160502_2 | ecosystem: Environmental > Aquatic > Marine > Epipelagic ...
GTCCTACAACCCCAATCTTGCCGTAACAAGACTGGTTTGGGCTAATCCGCGTTCGCTCGCCGCTACTTACGGAATCACTTTTGTTTTCTTCTCCTCCGGGTACTTAGATGTTTCAGTTCTCCGGGTTTGCTCACCTTACGGTGTAACATGTCTTCAACATGCTGGGTTGCCCCATTCGGATATCTACGGATCAAATTGTATGTGCCAATCCCCGTAGCTTTTCGCAGCTTATCACGTCCTTCATCGCCTCTGAGAGCCTAGGCATTCCCCATACGCCCTTATTTAGCTTATTGCACTTTTGTCTTTTTAATGAGTTTACTCTTAATTATTGCTAGCTCGCAACAATTTAATTTACTTTTCTATACTAGATATAAAATATCTAATGTTTCATGTATCTTTTTCAATATGTCAATGATCGTGTGGATATAACTATGATAAATCATAACTATAAAACTAGTGGAGAATATCGGAGTCGAACCGATGACCTCCTGCGTGCAAGGCAGGCGCTCTAGCCAGCTGAGCTAATCCCCCATATACTAAAAGTTAGTACATAGTAGTCAGTAGTTAGTACTTAACTACTACTCAAACTTCTAGAATTTCCAATAAATAAGCAAAATTAGTAGTCTCAGGCAGACTCGAACTGCCGACCTCTACATTATCAGTGTAGCGCTCTAACCAGCTGAGCTATGAGACTCTACTTTTTCTTATTGGTATCTTTTTTAATTAACAGCTTTGAGAATAAACAATTCTTTTCCTTCACAATTTACCTTTAATCGTCTTTCTCTAGAAAGGAGGTGTTCCAGCCGCACCTTCCGGTACGGCTACCTTGTTACGACTTAGCCCTAGTTATCGACTTTACCCTAGGCCGCTCCTTGCGGTGACGGACTTCAGGCACTTCCAACTTCCATGGCTTGACGGGCGGTGTGTACAAGGCCCGGGAACGTATTCACCGGATCATGGCTGATATCCGATTACTAGCGATTCCAGCTTCACGGAGTCGAGTTGCAGACTCCGATCCGAACTGTGATAGGGTTTATAGATTCGCTCCTGGTCGCCCAGTGGCTGCTCTCTGTCCCTACCATTGTAGCACGTGTGTAGCCCAGGACGTAAGGGCCGTGATGATTTGACGTCATCCCCACCTTCCTCACAGTTTGCACTGGCAGTCTTGTTAGAGTTCCCGACATGACTCGCTGGCAACTAACAACAGGGGTTGCGCTCGTTATAGGACTTAACCTGACACCTCACGGCACGAGCTGACGACAACCATGCAGCACCTTGTAAGTGGTCCGAAGAAATAGCTATCTCTAACTAATGCAACTTACATTTAAGCCCTGGTAAGGTTCCTCGCGTATCATCGAATTAAACCACATGCTCCACCGCTTGTGCGGGCCCCCGTCAATTCCTTTGAGTTTCATTCTTGCGAACGTACTCCCCAGGTGGGTTACTTATCACTTTCGCTTAGCCACTCAGACCGAAGTCCAAACAGCTAGTAACCATCGTTTACGGCGTGGACTACCAGGGTATCTAATCCTGTTCGCTACCCACGCTTTCGTCCATCAGTGTCAGTTGATTATTAGTAATCTGCCTTCGCAATTGGTATTCTATGTAATATCTATGCATTTCACCGCTACACTACATATTCTAACTACTTCATAATAACTCAAGATAACCAGTATCAAAGGCAATTTTACAGTTGAGCTGCAAGATTTCACCTCTGACTTAATTATCCACCTACGGACCCTTTAAACCCAATGATTCCGGATAACGCTTGGATCCTCCGTATTACCGCGGCTGCTGGCACGGAGTTAGCCGATCCTTATTCTTACAGTACCGTCAAGCTCCCTCACGAGGGAGTGTTTCTTCCTGTATAAAAGCAGTTTACAACCCATAGGGCAGTCTTCCTGCACGCGGCATGGCTGGATCAGAGTTGCCTCCATTGTCCAATATTCCTCACTGCTGCCTCCCGTAGGAGTCTGGTCCGTGTCTCAGTACCAGTGTGGGGGATCCCCCTCTCAGGGCCCCTATCTATCGTAGTCTTGGTGTGCCGTTACCACACCAACAAACTAATAGAACGCATACTCATCTTATACCGTAACCTTTACTCCTTAAGTGATGCCACTTTAAGAGACTATGGGGGATTAATCTTCATTTCTAAAGGCTATACCCCAGTATAAGGTAGATTGTATACGCGTTACGCACCCGTGCGCCGGTCGTCGGCGGAAGCAAGCTTCCCCGTTACCCCTCGACTTGCATGTGTTAAGCCTGCCGCTAGCGTTCATCCTGAGCCAGGATCAAACTCTTCATCGTTAATTTTTAAGTTTCTCTTAAGAAACTAGTACTCTTAACAACTAAAGGAAATTTAATGTGTTGTACTCAAAATGGTCTATTCTCTGTATTTAATTAATCGTTTCCAATTAATTATTTACGCTGTCAATCAATATGTTTAATGAACTTCTTTTTTTGTTTCGCCAATTCCTAAGAACCTAAGCGGCTGCAAATATAAAACCCTTATTTGTATCTCACAATGCTTTTTTGAAAAAATTTTAAAAATCTTTTTCCTCAATTACATACACCAAAATATTTATAAGAACGTTACTAATTAACTACCGTTTTTTAGCGGCTGCAAACATACAACCTTTTTTATCTTTAATACCCTTTATTTTTAACGTTTTTCTGTTTATTTTTTTACCCCGCTTTTATACCCTGAATCACAAGACGTTACAAACACAACTTTATAAGAAGAAATTCCACACAATCCCGAAGCGTACTACAAAGTCTCGATACGGATAGTTCGGTGCCGAATAAAAATCATAGCCTGTAAAGGAAGAATTGAAGTGTTCGGCCTTTAAATAGATGCGTGTTTGACTAATTTTGGCATTAATAAAAAAGTCGATTCTTGGGAAATCGCCTATTTCGGTGGTGTTTTGGGTATAGAATTCTGCCAGAAGTGGATCATAGGCGTTCATATGATACTTAGAAAAATAGCTAAACGTAACTCCTGTTTGTAAAAACAACGCCTTTTTAAAAAATTCATTGGTATAGTAAAAGGTGTTTCGAGTGACAATTTCAGGAACATTCATAACGCCTACCCCATCCAATACGTTTTGATAAAGGATTGTATTGTTTAGAGCAAAGTGTCGATATTTAAATTCTTTAGACACCTTCGCTCTTATATAGTTGACGGTGCCATCAAATTGAAGAGGGTTAACGGTGCCAGCAAATTCGATTGGATTCATAGTGTCATCAAATTCGACAGGAATTGTAGCCTCATCCCCAGTTTTAGAAAAATACAAATAGTTATTAATAGTGGAGTAATCAACCTTTAATATGCCAAATTTTTTCGAGTTAAACTCCAAAGCAAATTGTTTTAGCTGTTGGTTCTTGAAACTATGTTGCCAATTATAGTCTAAATAGTCACTATGAAACAATTGATAGTTATAATTAGGAGCTGTAGAGTTTTCATTTAAGCTTAGGGTTAGCTCAGTATCCTCATTAAAAGAATAGTTTGCTTGAAGGTGTAGAAAATTACCGTCAATATCCCCGGAGAGATTGACTCCGAAATCACCTTTTAAATTAAAGCCTCCAAAAGATTTCTCATAACCACCTCCAAATGAAACAACCGAAGTTAAAAGACGATTGGTGAGTAACTGGTTATTTAGGTTGACTAAGGAGTTGTAACCATAATTAGAGTTGTTATAGCCAATATTAAATTTTAGCGCACCTAATGTAGTGTTCGCGTACGTTGCATTTAGCTCCGAATAAAAATTCTCGAGGGTGACTCTGTCTGAAATATTAGAGGCTACGAAGACGTCTCCAAAAAAGGGATTGTTGGCCGTTTGATTGAACTGGTAAAATTTATCATCTAATGAAATGATATTCCCAATAGATAGTTGGTGAGAACTTAAGGAGTCTTGGGCTTTCACAACATACGTCTGATCTAAGTGGAAGCGTTTGCCTTTTAACATGCTTTCGGCGTCTTCAAAACGGGGGTCAAAAACTGAGCGATCTATAAAGTCTTGATTTCCATTTTGAAAATCAATTAAATCTTCATCAAGGATCCCTCCATTTTCTTCGTTCAATATATCTTGCATTACAATGTGAGTACGCACATTGTAACGTTTATTTTTGGTTGTATAATTTGTGGTAAACCTAAAATTTCCTGTACTAGACAATACATGTTGATACTTTCCAAGGGATCGCATTCCTTTATAAGCCACCGAAAAATTAAATTGCCTGGATGTGTTCACCGTAAAAAAGGCATCTAAAACATGCCCTTGTTCAAAAGCAGTTTTATACATGAGTTCGGTCATTGGAGTGGGTACATCATAATAGTTAATGTCTTCGACCTCCATATAATTGAAATGTTTTGCTCGAGCACCAAACAAAGGCTGCAATGCATTTGTTTTAAAATCTACTGAAAGTGTATTATAGGTTTGGCCCATGTTATTAAATGGCAGCAATTCAAAGTCGTCTTTCCTTAAATAGTTAAATTTATAGTCCTTATATATAGACAGGGTTGTATCTAAATAAACGGTATCTCGTTCTCGATTGATGATTTTATAGTCGTAAATTTTAGCTTTATCATTTTTGACCACATTCTTAGAAGATCGACTCCCGACCGAATCAGAAACAAATTCAGTTCGGTTCAGTAATTTTTTCGACTTCAACAATTCATCTCGATCTTGAGAAAAAATGGGATTCGTAACGGCAAAACAGATGAGTATTAAGGCAAATTTGTACATATATTACAATCTAAAATCGAATTATTATCTGTACAAAAATAACAAATATCTAATCTATTTTGTTTTTTTACGGCAGAAAGACTGATTTGATCTTGCAATTTAGGTTCTTTCATTAAAAAAAGCTTTAATATTCACATGAATATTAAAGCTTTTTTTATTTAGACATGATAGATTTAACTCTTAAAAATCGTAATAATTAATTTCCATTGTTGGGTCATCCACATTAATCATAGAAAAAGTTTGATTAGAAAAGTTTAGAAGCCCCCCTGTTTTCTTAAGATAATAGCCAGAAGGAGCTCTTACAAAAGCATCAAGTAATGGCTGAAGGGCTACATCTATAAAACCTGGAGCATTCGTATCACCGGTTAAAGAAAATATTACGATACCATTTTCAACTTCTACGTTAAGGTCATACCGTGCACGAAAATTTCCTGTAGACGTTGGAATCCAAAACTCAATGTAAGGAATATTTCCATTGTTTAGCCATCTAAAATACACTCTACTTATAGTAAAACCACCAGTATCTACTGTAAACTGACCCGTTAACTGCTGATATAAATTGTTAAACGCAAAACTGGATTTCCCTGGCTCCAGATAGTTGAAACGAGCATTATTCCTCCTAACGCCAAAATCATAAGCGTCTAATGGTATTCCTGGGATATTGTCATATTTGATTAATAAGTCATCTGTCACGTTTTGGTACTCATTCTTGGTTTCATTAAACGTGAATGTCGTTAATACCGTTCCATTAATCTCTAGATGAAATAGAAAATTAAAACCCGTTTTAGTAATTAATATTGGTCCACTTACTGATTTCAATTCACCATCCTCCAAATATTGGATTGTCACTAACCTAGTTAACGGGTCAAAGTGGAATGTTGCGATGGGAGTGTTGTTTAATAAAATATTCCTGAAAACAGATTCTGTTCCAGTTCCCGTAAGATTATCAATGGAATCATAATTAAGCTCTAAATTCCAATCGGCTTCAACGGCTCTGGTTAAGGTTAATATTGTAATATCATCACCATAATCTAATTTACTTTCTAAAATGACTTCATCATCAGTTGCTGAAAGAACATTAAATACAAACTCTCCAGCATTTCTATTGTTGTTAATTTCAAAAATTTCATGAAACACAGCATGAGTCTCAAACACAAGCTCAATTTTTAAGGTCTTGTCTAATCTGTAGGTGATTGATTTGTTTTGCGAGCCTGAGTCATAATCAGAATGGACTAAAACACTTCCATCAACATCAAAATTTGTCAAAACGGTATAAACTCCTGAATTTTTATTTGGTGAATAATACCCTATCCAGCCAAATTCGGGAGCCGTTAAGACGTCTAAGTATTGTGCTTTTAAGGCTTCAGTTCGCTCATTCACACTTTGATCAAAAAGTGGCTCAACATCGGTATCTGTACACGCTGACAAGAAAGTCGTGAGCAAAACTAAGCTTGTTAATTTAAATATATTTTTCATAATTTATTTTTAATTATTTATACACTACTATTCTGGTATCACTCCAGTATCAACTAAATTATTTAATCTTGATTGCAGTACATCTCTTACTTCTAATAAATCTATATTAAAATTGTTGTTAAAGTATTCAACAACTAAATCTACTTTTTGTTTGATTAATAACCTTCCTTTGTTAAGTTCATCGCAGTTGATAATATCATCTGGGTCAGCATAGGTAGAGCAATCTTGTAAATTAATAAAGTCTTGTTCGAATGTAGCTTGGTCAACGACTAGAAAATGAGAGATTATTTCACAAAAATCTTCGTATTCGTTTAATGTCCCATAATTCCGCACCATTCCTAGTTTAATCGCATCATCTCTTGAAACTCCATTACTCCAATTGTTTCCAAGGTAAGAATCCGAAATGGTATTAAAACCAGCTGGAATCCCATAATTTTGATGCACAATATGAGAGAATTCATGATGGACCGTTGCTAAAACGCCGCCGCCAGGATTCGCTAACCAATTTCTATCTTGAAAATCAAAACTATTTAAATTTAAAAGTGTTACACGAGCACCCCCTTCTGCATATCCCAAAACTACAGTGCCGTCATCATTGAATATATAGGAACCTATAAAAACTAATTCCGCAGGAAATAATTCCTTAATAAAATTAACCGCATTAGAACCTGTAGAAGCATATGGACCAACCCATAAATAATCTACTAATTTAGCTACTGGGATAACAAAATCTGCATCAATAGGTGTCGCCCTCTGCGTTGGAGAGATAAAGTTATCATTCCACCTCCAACGGGTAGCAGTCCCATATCGTTCAAATAAACTAACCCCATTTGAATCATACAAATATTGATCATTGGCATGGGTAATTTCTGTAGTTGATGGAGGTACATACTGAGAGTTACTGTCCTCTGTAGCACATTGAAAAAACAACAGTAACAACATCGATAAAATAATAGATCTGATTTTACTTTCCATATTTTAATTTTTTTTAATTAAACCAAAAGATTATATAACAGTTAGATACACTAATACCCAGGATTTTCTTTAATTCCGTTAATAATCGCTTTTAGAGGGATTTGCTCAGCCTTTCTTAAATCTTGAGCTGATAAAGTGACATCTTTCAATACTGTCCCAAATGTATTCGCCTCAATCACATGATACACTTCTAATCCCAATCTCTTAATGTCAAACCATCTTAACCCTTCTCTTAGAAATTCTTTTCTTCTTTCAGAAATTACTAAATCCAACATTGCTTCTTGTTGCGTTCCACCATAGTAACTGGTAACCGTAGCAAGGTCTAATTGACCACCGTTATCATATCTCAAAGAAGCCATTACATTATAATCCGCTATCGCTTCATCAAGTCTATTCTCTCTGATATAACTTTCAATTCTATTTAATACAACCTCTTCTCCTCGAAGTTCTGTCATAATATAATACGGAGACCCAGTTGTTGAGGTTGTATATTTAAACAGTTCTGTAAATTTTGGTTGCGCTCTCGCAGAAGATGAACTGCTACCATAGGCGAGATTGCGTTGATCATTAGAACCTTGGGGATTATTTAATTGAAAAATTTCTGTGAAAATTTCTGTATTAGCTTGATACCCTCTTCTAGTATATCGAGTAACTGTAGAGCTTTCCTTCCTCACGACAAGAAGGTTTGCAGGGTGGGATACATCAATAAAGTTATTGGCAATAGCTACAGAACCTGATCCTGTAAATACCTCCTCCATGTTCCTAATATATGTCACTTCCACAAGCCCCTCCCCTAACATTTTATTAGAATATTCTATACACTTTGCATAATCGCCTTTAAACAAATAAAATCTAGATGCAAAAGCATAGGCCGCATTTTTATTAAAATGATATTTTCCAGTCCCCACGTAATTGTCATTTGACACTAGGGGCAATGCTTCCAATAAATCTTTTTCAATTAAATTATACGTTTCTTCTAGAGTCCCTCGTTCATATACCACTTCAAGTTGAGTTTCGGGAGCCGTTATATAAGGAATCCCTAAAGCACTTTTATTAGTTTGATAATCCAAACAAAATACGCTAGCCAACATGAAATGATTGTAGGCTCTTGTTATGAGGCCTTCCGCCATTAAACTGTTTTTATAATCTACATCGCCCTCTTCAATATTTGATAATTCTTCTAAGGCTTGATTGGCATGCGCGATCGATTGATAATTTTTTTCCCAAAGATATGAAGGAGTGTCTTGGTCCTCTTCGGATACCACAGGTTGATAACTGAAATTCTCGGTCATCCAAGGGTATTGAGTGTTTTGAATAATAAAGGTTGCGTTATCCGATTTCCATTCTACATAATTATAAATAGCGTCAGAATACGCAGACACCAGAAGTTCCTCAACGTCTTCTAGACTTTTGACGTCTTGCCTGTTATCTGGAACCTCATCTAAATAAGAATCACAACCGAAGAATATAGTTAGTCCCAAGAATAGAATAAATATTTTTTTCATAGTATTAAAAATTTAAATTAACTGTGAATGTGTATGTTTTTGTTAATGGTAATGAAACGCCTCCAGATTGAAAAAACTCGGGGTCAACACCATTCAATTTATCATCAGAGTAAAGCAACAGTAGATTATGTGCAGAAACACTAAACGACGCCGCTTTTAATGGCGATTTTTCAATGATTTTAGTTGGTAATCTGTATGTTAATTTTATGTTTTTTAATCTTATAAAATCCCCGTCAGCAACTCTCAAATCACTCTTATTATACAGATCGTAAGGGTTTAAATTTTGACTCCTTAAAGATTGTACAGCTATCTCAGAAAGGATTGAAGGGATATTGGTAATATTTTCATCTCCTGGTAATGACCACCTATTAATTAATTCGCCAGAAAGAGAACTGAAATCATCGTATAACCTAGTGGATCCATCATTTAAACGAACAGAATACAAATCATCTAATCGTATTTTATTTCCACCTCTGTATGAAACGCCAACGTTTAGATCAATGTTCTTGTATGAAAATGTATTATTAAACCCTCCAAAAAAGGTGGGTTCAGTCGGTCCTTCATACTTTAAAAAACGTAATATATCATTTCGATCTTGTAAATTAAGCTCTTGAATTTCTTCACCATCTTCGCCAAAAAAAGTAGGGATACCACTACTGTCTAATCCAGCAAATGGTATTGAAAACAAGGCCTTGGCTGGATACCCTACAAAATTCCCTCCATTTCTGCTTACAGCATCTCCTATTCGATCTCGTGAATCCCATTTAGTGATTTCACTTTCAGAAAAGCTATAATTAAAATTGCTAGTCCATCTAAAGTTATCCGTTTGAATATTGGTTGTTCTTAAACTTACTTCATACCCATCTCGATCTAAATCACCAATATTACCTAATTTAATTCCTTGTCCTCCTACACCATTTGTTATAACAGATCCCACTAAATCTTTTGAGTTCCGTTTGTAATATTCAAATTCAAAACCGAGACGATTATTAAAAAATGAGGTCTCTAAACCAATATTCCATTCATATAGTTTTTCAAAAGTAAGTTCAGAATTTTGTAACTGATCAATTAACAATGCTATTTCTCGTTCTGTAGCTTGTGGTCTTAAAGGTTCAACACCAAAAACAATTAATCCTGCACTTGCGTTGTGAGGGTTAGACCCAGACAACCCATACGTCGTTTTTAATTTTAATAAATTAACCCAATCTAAATTATCTAAGAACGATTCATTATGGATATTCCAAGCACCACTCACATTCCAAGTAGGTAAATATCGAGCTGCTTTTGAGTTTCCTGTTCTATTATCACCAAAATAAGTAAAGGTTCCATTAATTATATATTTAGAGTCATACGAATAGGCGGCTGTTGTAAAAAGACCCCATCCTCTATTTCTGGTTTCATCGACATCAAAATAATTTTCACCCCTAGAATCTAAAAACCTTATGAAATTAGGATCACTCAAGACTAGTCCGCCTTTATCAAACAAATACCCCCATCCATCGTTAAACGTTTTACTTCTATCACTTGATCTTATTTCTTGCCCTGCCGATATATCTGCCTGGTGTATCTCTTTAAATATTTTAGAGTAATTAATTGAGTTACGCATGTAAAAATTATCCAATGTATTATCCGTTGTTTTTCTAAATCCTCCGTTTGGCAAAACTGAGTAAGGTTCTAGTTCTGGTGCATCGGGGTCATCAAACAAAAATATATTGTTATCTCTAAATTTTGGATCATCTGCTCTATAAGCTGCAGCATTGTTTGAGTTTTCGTGAATCGTTTGCACCGCACTACTTCTATACCACCTTCCCTGTAAAACAGTACTAAATTTGAAGTTATCATCTATGTCCCATTTAAGATTGGTTTGAAAGGATAAATCTGTTAAGTTAAGATTTACATAATTATGGTCAATTTCATGAATAATATTGAATGGCGCCCAATTTCTTCTAAAAAACTGAAGATTCCCCTTTTGATCGTATGGGGTCATACTTCGACTAGAGTATAATGCGAAATTAAAAGGGTTGATATCGAAATTTCTTTCAAAAACACCCGAAAGAGCATCAAACTCTCTGTCTTGTGACGCCGCTACCTTTTGATTTCTAACATTTCCTGTTAACTTAAAGCCTAGAGTTAAATTATCTAATACATTAAAGTCGGCATTTAAATTTGCTGTTATATTTGTAACATTGTCGGCAATTGTTTGCCCATCGTCTTTTAAACTACTAAAAGAGGCTCGATATCTAGCTTTTTCGGTACCTGAGCTAATACTAAAGGTATTTGTGTGTACAAAAGAATTGGCAAACAATTCATCGAACCAATCGGTATTCGCATTGGCATATCTTTGTAAGTAATCGTAATTAGGCGAACCACCTGGACCCCAGTTTATTTCATTATTTGTAATCTTATAAAACATATCCGAAAAAACGCCATGATTTCTGGCCGTGTTTGAATTTGCGATATCAATCCAATTTTTTTCATATAATTCTTGGTAAATAGACATTTCATCGCCAGAATTTAAAATATTAAACTGGCTGTAATTTGGTTTTGAACGCGATGTTAAACTACTTGAAAAATTTACTGATGTCTTTCCTGTTTTTCCTCTTTTAGTAGTAATTACAATAACGCCATTTAAGGCTCTTGCCCCATACTGTGCAGTAGCAGAAGCATCTTTTAAAACTGTAAAACTCTCTACATCCCCAGGGCTAATCCCTGCAGTTGAAGAACTGAGTATCGTTTCAAGGTTTCCAGTTGTAATATCCTGATTAGATAGCTCTACAGCATCTTCTAAAACTACACCATCAATAACCCATAGCGGTTTATTGACTCCATTAATTGATGAATTCCCTCTAATTCTAATGACCGGTGCGACTCCAAAACTACCAGAAACATTTTCAATTTCAACGCCAGCAACCTGCCCTTGTAATGCCCTGCTAATATCTGCAACTCCTTCAAGTCGAACTTCGGATTGTTTTAAAGTTGATGCAGAACCCGTAAATAGTTTTCTATCAATTTTCTGATACCCTGTGACCACTACAGCATCTAGACTTTCTATATCTTCAATTAAAGTCACATTAATTTCAGTTTGCGCCCCTACTCGAATGGTTTGTGTTTTAAAGCCAATAAAACTAAACTCTAAAACATCCTGTGGATTCGCAGAAATAGAATACACTCCATTGACATCAGAAACAACTCCTTTATATTGCCCTTGAATAATAATTGTTGTACTTTCAATTGGGAGTCCAAATTCATCGATAACTTTACCAGTGATCGCTGCATCTTGGGCGAAGGAAAATTGGAAAGAAAGTGAAACTAAAATGACCAATAATATGGATAATGGTTTTTTCATAACTGTAGGATTCAGATTGGTGACTGCAAATTTGTTAATATTTTACTAAAACAAAACATTGTAGGGTTAAAGTTTTGTTAATATTAGTAAAAATCATCTGTAAATGAATTCATAAAAAATATTTATCTTTCCGCTTTTAAACTTGAAGAACAGTGTTAGAATTAAAGGTTTCAAATTTAGAGTTTGAATGCGGTACAGATGAAGCAGGCCGCGGGTGTTTAGCAGGTCCTGTTACCGCCGCAGCCGTCATATTACCCCTCAATTTTTCAAATGAAATCCTAAACGATTCCAAACAACTTTCACACACAAAACGAACCTTTCTGAAACCTATTATTGAAACGCAAGCGGTATCTTATGGGGTTGCTCATATATTTCCTAAAAAAATCGATACAATCAACATCCTAAACGCCTCCATTCTGGCGATGCATCATGCGATTTCTAAATTAGAAGCCGTAGAATTTATTAGTGTCGACGGCAATCGTTTTAAAGCATTTAAAAAAGTGCCACACCAGACCGTTATCAAAGGGGATGGGAAATATCAAAATATTGCAGCGGCTTCTGTGTTAGCAAAAACCTATCGAGATGCCTATATGGAACAAATTCACGAAGAATTTCCAATGTATAATTGGAAACAGAACAAAGGATATCCAACGAAAGAACACCGTGCTGCAATCCGAAAATACGGAGTTACAAAATACCACCGACTTTCCTTTAGACTTTTACCGGAATAACTTCCTTTTGAATTATAAATCTTATCTTTGTTTAGAGTCGGATAAAGAATGACAACCAATGCATAAGATTTTATATTTTTTAGTTATTTTGATCGCTGTTTATAGCTGTGATAACGTTCAAAACTCAAAGCGGTCTATTGAGGATTTAGTCCCTAAAAACGCCTCTATCGTGCTCTCCATAAATTCTCTAGATGGCTTTAAAAGTGCAATTAACAATAACGATTTGTTGGTTAAAACGGCAGCCTTTGAGGCGTTAAAGAAAGCACTTATGCCACTCGATAGCCTTCAGAGTAAAAGCCCGCTTTTACTCTGTATAAACAATGAAGGGAGTTTCAACGAGATTACTTTTATTACCCACCAACAAAATTTAAACGCCAAAGACAGCCTTTTAATCCCATATATAACTTTAGACAGTATTATCGTTGCTTCAAGTTCTAGGGCAACTCTTGAATCACTCAAAACACAATCTAACTCTACTTATTCAATCGTCTCCAAATTACAACAAAACTCAAATACATTTTCAGTGTATTTAAAAGCATTCCCAGCGCTAAAATCAATGCCGTTATTAAACCATGAATCTGTGTATTTTGGATTTAATGTCACTCCTGAAAGTATCGCTATTAACGGTACCGTTCTGGATCAAAAATCAAAAAACAGATGGTTTCAATTCTTTAAAAAACTAGAACCTCAACCTCAGAACTTACAAACAATTATGCCCGCTCAGTCTGCGAGCGTCAAATCCTTTAATTATACGGATTTTGAACAGCTCACTCGAAACATCGATTCTGCAGGCTATACTTCAAAAGTAGCTCCCTTAGCGAAAGCTTTTTTTAGTACGATCAAAGAGATTGGTTTTTTTGAAACCCCAAAAGGAAATGGGATTGCACTAAAGTCCATCGATATTAGTGCGACTTATGAAACCTTAAGTCGTTTTCAAAATGAACTTAGTAGTTTTCGATCGGTTCCCATATTTGAGTTCACAGAAACGACGATGTTCAATACCGCTTTTGGGCCTTTACTCTCCCCAGTAAAGCCAACAAAATTCATTACTTTGGATGATTACCTGGTGTTTTCAGATTCGAAAGAAATGTTGGAGCTTGTGATTTCAAATCATCTAAATAAAAATACTCTTGAGACTTTGTATGCCTACCAAAACATTCAAAAATCATTAAGCGACGAAGCTTCTTTTCAAACTAATTTTGACGCTCAATCCTTAGCAAACACATTAAACGAACTGTTCCGTACCACCCTAAAAAAGGAGGACTTGAGCCCCTACAAACGTTCTGCAATACAATTAGTAAAAGACGATCATATTGTTCATGTGAATGGCATCCTCCAAAAATCTAAATCTAAACAATCCAAAACACAGATTACTGAAGAGTTTAGTTTAATGCTTCCAAATGATATTCTGATGGATCCAGTATTTGTAACAAATCACCGCTCCAAAGAGAAAGAAATTCTAACTCAAGATGTTGCAAATAACTTATATTTAATTTCTAACAAAGGGGTAGTCTTATGGAAAAGGAAGTTGAATGGCGCTGTTTTAGGCAAAGTTCAACAAGTCGATTTATATAGAAATGGACGGTTACAACTCGCTTTTGCGACTCCAAACACCATGTATGTAGTTGAACGTAATGGGGAAAATGTAGATGGATTTCCGCTAAAAACTAAGGATGAAATCACGCAACCCTTAGCTATTTTTGATTATGACAAACAACGAAACTATCGGTTTTTGATCACTCAAAACACCACTCTTTCGATGTATGACTCTAAAGGTGAATCTGTTGAAGGATTTAAGTATGAAGCCTCAAAACCTATAGGGACTGCACCGAAACATTTCCGAATTCGAGGAAAGGACTACATCGTATTTAGTGCTGGGAATGAACTCAAATTATTGGACCGCCGAGGCAACATTCGTATAAAAGTTAAAGAACGTATTAATTTTTCTGGAGAAAGCATCTATTTTTATAAGTCTCTATTTACAACCACCAACAAAAAAGGAGATTTGGTGCAAATTAATACAAAAGGAAATGTGAGTCGTCAAACTTTGGGACTTGATCGGAAACATGATATAACGAGCTCGTCAAAAACATTAGTAACACGAAGTGATAATCAATTATCGATTAAATCGAACACCCTAAACTTAGAGTATGGAAATTACTCGGCGCCACAATTATTTTATTTAAGAGATAAAATTTATATCACAATCACCGATTTACAAGCTCAAAAGGTATGGCTGTTTGACAGTCAGGCAAAGCCGTTCACAAATATGCCTGTTTTCGGATCGAGCGCTATTGATTTAGCAAATGCAGATGCAGATTATGCCCTCGAATTCGTAACAAAAAGCGACTCTAACAGCCTGCTATTATATCAGTTATATTAAGCTTGACTCGCTTCGAAAAGGATTAAAAAATGTTTTAAAAGCTTTGCTTTAACTTCCTCTTCATCGACCTCTGTTTGACCAAGTTCTACATGCAACGAGGTCACGGCTTTACCACGAATGCCACACGGAATTATATGGTCAAAATACCCTAAATCAGCATTCACATTTAAAGCAAACCCATGCATGGTCACCCAACGACTCGCACGCACACCCATGGCGCAAATTTTACGAGCAAAGGGGGTTCCAACATCTAACCACACGCCTGTTTCACCGGGACTTCGTTCCGCTTTAAGTCCGTATTCTTCTAAAGTTAAAATGATGGTGTCTTCTAGCAAGCGAAGAAACTTATGAATATCTGTAAAAAAGTTCTCTAAATCTAAGATTGGATACCCAACCACTTGACCCGGTCCGTGATAGGTAATATCACCACCACGATTGATTTTATAAAAGGTAGCCCCTTTGGATTTTAGCTGTGTTTCAGACAACAAAAGGTTAGAGATATCGCCACTTTTACCCAAGGTATATACATGTGGATGCGACACGAACAACAAATAGTTGGGGGTGAGTAGTCCCGCAGATTCCCGACGGTTTTTAATCTTGATATCAATGGTAGTCTTAAATAACTCTTCCTGATAATCCCAAGCATCTTTATAATCTTTGAGTCCAAGGTCCTGGATGTGCACCGCTTTATTCATAGGCCACAAATATACAGGATTATGACTTAGGATTGTTCAAAATAACGAGTGCCGCAATGACGCCAGGCACCCAACCGCAAAGGGTCAACAAAAAAACGATGACAATGGAACCACAGCCTTTGTCAAACACTGCTAAGGGAGGAAATAAAATAGAAACAATTACACGCCAAATACTCATAGAAAATAAAGGTTAATTTAAGTTATACTTATTAGACAAAAATACACAACAAACGTTACAAAAGCAATGGAGGATTTATGCGTCTTTAATTGAAATCCTAAGCAATAGTCAGTATCTTTGTGTCTAAAATTTTTATCCGAGTATTATGTCGCAGCTTTCAGAACAAGAAATTGTCCGTCGAGAAAAACTTTCAAAATTACGCGAATTGGGAATCAATCCTTATCCCGCAGATTTATTCCCCGTGACCCATAGCAGTGCTAAGGTGAAATCCGAATTTAAAGAGGGTGACAAGGTCGTATTGGCCGGACGTTTGATGCGGAAAAAAATACAAGGCAAAGCTGCGTTTGCGGAACTTCAAGATAGTGAAGGACGCATACAGATTTACATCAATAGAGATGAAGTGTGTCCAGGGGATGATAAAAGCATGTACAACGATGTCTTTAAAAAATTGCTGGATTTAGGTGATTTTATAGGGATTGAAGGCGAACTTTTTACGACGCAAGTCGGCGAAAAAACAGTTTTGGTAAAACACTTTAAACTATTAAGTAAAGCATTAAAACCATTACCGCTTCCAAAAACCGATGCGGAAGGAAATACCTATGATGAGTTTAATGATCCCGAAATGCGCTACCGACAGCGGTATGCAGATTTGGTGGTCAACCCGCATGTTAAAGACGTTTTTGTAAAGCGCACAAAATTATTTAATGCGATGCGTAGTTTCTTTAATGAATCTGGTTATTTTGAGGTAGAAACACCCATTTTACAACCGATCGCAGGGGGCGCTGCGGCACGTCCGTTTATGACACACCACAACAGTTTAGACATTCCATTGTACATGCGAATTGCCAATGAATTGTATTTAAAACGATTGATTGTTGGTGGATTTGATGGCGTCTATGAGTTTTCTAAAAACTTTAGAAATGAAGGCATGGACCGTACTCACAATCCAGAGTTTACAGCGATGGAAATTTATGTCGCTTACAAAGATTACAATTGGATGATGGAATTTTGTGAGCGTTTATTAGAGCACTGTGCACTGGCCGTAAACGGCACTACTAAAGCGACTTTTGGAGATCATGAAATTGATTTCAAAGCACCCTATGCTCGAATTACGATGGCCGATTCTATCAAACAATTCACAGGCTTTGATATTACAGGAAAAACGGAGGACGAGATTCGTGCAGGCGCCAAAGACCTGGGCGTTGAAGTCGATGACACCATGGGCAAAGGGAAACTGATTGATGAAATTTTTGGCGAAAAATGTGAAGGTAACTACATACAACCCACCTACATCACAGACTATCCTAAAGAGATGAGTCCGTTATGTAAAGAACACAGAGAAAACCCAGAACTTACCGAACGTTTTGAATTAATGGTTTGTGGGAAAGAAATTGCAAATGCTTACTCGGAATTAAATGACCCTATTGACCAACGTGAACGCTTTGAACACCAACTAAAATTGGCTAAAAAAGGAGATGATGAAGCAACAGAATTTATTGATGAAGATTTCCTGAGAGCCCTGGAATATGGTATGCCACCAACTTCTGGGATGGGCATCGGAATGGATCGTTTAATTATGTTTTTAACCAACAACGCATCCATTCAAGAAGTGTTGTTTTTTCCTCAAATGAAACCCGAAAAAAAGGCGGTTGTTTTAAGTGACAATGAAAAGGCTATTTTTGAGATTTTAAAATCAAACTCAGGCATTGAATTGTCGGAATTAAAAACACAATCCGGACTGAGTAATAAAGGTTGGGACAAAGGAATTAAGGGATTGACTTCAAAAGAACTTGCCAAAGTTCACAAAACTAATGACCTCTTAGTGGTGGATTTAACAGACTAATTATAGAATTAATTTTTTGATTTATTTAAAGGGGCTTCTCTCGAAGCCTCTTTTTTTGGCTCCAAACCTAAAAATTAAACCATCTCTTGTTTCAAAAGTCCTATTGATATAACACTAAATCTATTCACAATGAAACAGTTTTTTTTTATCAGCGCTATTATTATGAGCACTCTAAGCTTTGCTCAACCGCCACAAAGAGGTGATAGGACGCCTCAAAAAACGAATAAAACGGCTAATCTATCTGCCGAAAACAGAGCAACTCTAATGTCAAAAAAAATGACTTTGAAACTCGACCTATCTAAAGAACAACAAGCTAAAGTATACCAATTGTTTTTAGAAAAAACTCAAAAGAGAAAAGACTCTAAGCGCCACAAACAAGAGACAAAACTGACTAAAGAAATGCGTTTTAAAACACTAAACAATCGCTTGGATCAAAAAATTGCCTTTAAAACTGAAATGAAATCAATTTTAACAAAAGAACAATATACACGCTGGAGTAAAATGAGTTCGAAAAAAGGAAAACCTTACAAACGACATCAACAACGGATGTAGACTCAAAAGCTCAAACGGCCACGTTTGGGCTTTTTATTTAGACAGTGTGGATGTTTTTTTCAAATCGGTTGTGAATCCATAAAATAAGGAGACCAAAAGCAATTGAGCTAATGATGAGGCAATTATTCAATAAGCCATCTACGGAAAACGACAAGCGAATCAGAATTGTTGAGATGATAAACCCAGAGTTCCTTATGACTTTATGAAATTGATCGGTATAGAAAAATGAAAAGAGTAAAAGGAACACATCGACAATAATTAAAATTGCAAAAAACTCATCAAAGAAAATACTATTCACATCTTTTAAAGCAATGGATAAATTTTCGGGGGTATTTTGAAAAATCCAACCTCCAAAAGTGAGCAGCCCAATTCCCACAAAAATAGGAACCAAAATAGTGGCCATAAATTTTTTAATGGCTATAAATTGTTCGATTTGAGTAGCAGCGAGATTATTTGATTTATTTGAAGTATGAAGTTTTTGGCGTTCTAAAGAAAACAAATAGATCATAAAAAATAGCAAGAGTGCGGTAATAATATCGTAGGTGAAATTAAGATCGTTTTTGATATCAAACCAATCAGAATTGAGTTCTAAATTGGCTAAATCTTTAAAAATTCGACGGATGACGATCAACGTAATAATTTCATATTGTTTTCCAATATAAGTGGTAATGGATCGCGGTAAATAGAAAATCAATAGATACACCTCATAGATCAGAATAAATGAAAAGGGGGTGTAAATCGCTGCAATAGGAGAGTCAAAAAAATTGAGTCCTTCCGGGATCACAATGAGTTGGCTTTTGACTAGGTAGATGGTGATTAAGTGTGCTAAAAAACTAATAATAGCAACGATTAGAATAAACCGTTCTACCTTGTTTTTTACAGTTTCAGACAACACTAAACTATAAAAAAGCGCATTTAATTTTGTAATCATTACTGCTTGATTTAAAATTGATTAAGCGTAGAAAGGATTCTAAATTTACGAAAAAAAACTAACATGCGTCTTTTTAAATTTAAAATCATTTTTCTAATGTTTAACTATTAATCGCTACCTTTAAGCAAAACCAATTTAATTATGAAAAATTTACTGATTGTATTTACGATTTTTAGTCTAACAGCCTGTACTTCTTCGGACGATGCTACTGACACGGCTGCGCCAATAATTTCATTACTTGGGACAAACCCTGTTGATGTTTTTATTGGAAACACTTATACAGATGCTGGAGCCTCTGCTTCGGATGCTGAAGATGGAGACATTACAGCTAATATTGAAACCGTTAATTCTGTTGATCCTTCTATTGCTGGAACTTACGCCGTAACGTATAATGTATCGGATGCTGCAGGAAACGCGGCAACGGAAGTGACACGCACAGTGAATGTCATTTCAATTGAACAAGTAATTATTGGCAACTGGATTGTACAATTTACAGATTCTGAAGGGAGTTATAATAGTCGAATTACTATTATTGAATCGGGGGAAATGTCTACATATACAGAAGCTACACCCTCAAATGGTGACGTAATGTCTTCTATTGAAGGGAAGACTTGGACACTTGCTGGTGATCAACTTACTACGGTTGACACGTATGAAGATGATTCTGATACGCTTACAGTGACGGTGATATCCCAAGATTCCATTTCTATTTTAAATGGCGAGGGCGAAACATTGAACCTCACTAGAACTGACGCGTATGAATCCTCACTCGTTGGCGAATGGGAAGGGATCTCCATAGGCGAGGATTGTACCACTACGGAACAAATAAGCTTTACAAGTTCAAATGAGTTTAGTGCTATCATAACAAACGCTGATTGTGATGATGAAACCGAACTTGTTGCAGGAACTTATACAAATTCTAGCGTTCTTAGTGGTACACTCTCATTAATAGATGTAGCGAGCTCTCAAACTTTAAGTGCCTATTATGCCGTCCAAGGAGATAAGTTGACTCTATTGTTTGAAGGTAGTGATGAAACCTCTGTCCTTGATAAACAATAATACGCCAAAAATATTTTAGCAACTATTGCTAAATAGTAGCAAAAGGCGGTCTGAAAAGACCGTCTTTTTTATTGGTTTTAAGTGAATACTTAGAATTTGGTGAGTTTTTGACTAATAGCATCCACACAATTAATCCCATCAATGGCAGCCGAAATAATACCGCCTGCATACCCTGCACCTTCGCCACATGGGTACAAGCCTTTGACGTTGACATGTTCTAAGGTTTCTAAATTTCGTGGAATGGATATGGGTGATGACGTCCGACTTTCTGGCGCATGCAATACCGCTTCGTTGGTAAAATAGCCTTTCATTTTTTTTCCATATACAGAAAATGCTTTTCGCAAGCGTTTAGAAATCATTGGGGGTAAAACCGTATTTAGATCTACAGAAACGATGCCCGGTTGGTACGATGTTTTAGGAAAGTCTTTAGATATTTTCCCTTCCACAAAATCAATCATGCGTTGCGCGGGTACTTGCTGTGTTTTGCCAGCCACTTCCCAACAATCGCGTTCCACTTTCTTCTGAAAATCAAGACAGACAAAAGGATCGTTTTCTGAGTAGTTTGGTAAATCTTTAGGTTCTACACTCACCACAATTCCCGAGTTTGCATAGGGGTTATTTCGTTTGCTCGGACTCCAACCATTGGTTACCACTTCTTCTTGAGACGTCGCACAAGGGGCTATAATTCCGCCTGGACACATACAAAACGAATAGACGCCCTTCCCGTCAATTTGATCGACCAGACTGTAGGATGCTGGTGGTAAATATGGGTTTTCGACATCGCCGTGGTATTGGATTTTATCAATTAAATGTTGGGGGTGTTCTACTCGAACGCCCAACGCAAATGCTTTGGCTTCTAAGTGAACCCCTTTTTTATGGAGTAAATAAAAGATATCTCTCGCTGAATGCCCCGTTGCTAAGACGACATTTTCAAAAGGCTTCCATGGATCATTATTAATTTTTAGGGCTTTTATGGCGTTGTTTTCAATTTGAATATCGGTCAGTTTAGCGTTAAAATGCACCTCCCCACCTGCGGCGATAATCGCTTCTCGCATGGCCGTGATAATGGCTGGTAATTTATTGGTTCCTATATGGGGATGGGCTTCGACCAAAATGTCTTCCGACGCTCCAAAATGGACAAACCATTCGAGGGCTTTTAGGACGTTTCCGCGTTTTTTGGAGCGTGTATATAATTTTCCGTCGGAGTAAGTTCCTGCTCCGCCTTCACCAAAACAATAATTAGATTCTGGATTGACGGTTTGTTCTTTATTGATGGCTGCTAAATCACGACGACGCGATCGCACATCTTTTCCACGTTCAAACACAATGGGTTTCAAACCTGCTTCAATGGCGCGTAAAGCGGCATAAAGACCTGCGGGGCCAGCGCCAATAATCGCAATTTCTGGTTTTGAATGTACGTCTTGAGGCACAAAAGATTGTGGCTGTAATCGAGTTTCGCCAAGAAGCCAAAATTCAATTTGTAAATTGAGTTTAATAGATGCCTTTCGGGCATCGATAGAGCGTTTCCGAATGCGCCAATCGATAATATCTGCAGCACGCAGTTTGGCCTTAAAAAGACTCGATTTTAATATAAAATCTGTGTCTTTTAGTTGCGCTGGTTTTATAGTAATTTGTACGAGGACACTCATTGAAGCAAAGGTAACTAAAGTTTCATTGAAATACTTTAATTCCCTTAAGCCATGCTAAAAGGAATTGTGGCGTTGGTTAAAACTCTCGTTTCCCAAATTCACTGTCAATAAATTTTGAACGGTTTTTAACTTTATTAAATGTATAAGACAGATTTAAAACAATCATATCCACCTCATATACATAATTTGTATAGGTATAAAATTCATTGGCTCGAGAAGTCGCTATACTTTGTTCGTTACTTTTTAATAATCCCATGTCCATATTTTGCCATTGTAAGGTTGTGACCAATCGGTTATCAAAAAACGATTTTTTTAAGGTGAGGTTGGGAGTGTAAAATCTAGAATCTTTTCCCTGAGCCGTATTTCTTTCGGACAAATAATTAAATGTGAACTGAATTGAGGTGTTTTTTTTAAGTGCATAAGTCGAGTTTAAATTGAACGAATAGACTGTATTTTGATTGTTAACCTTATAATTTCGAGCCACCCCATCACGATGTCTAAATACAAACTGACCATCGACCTGATAATTGAAAATATTTGCACCTATAAAATTACTCCAGTTTGAATTTACTTTAAATTGTGCTCCTAATTCAATTCCTTTGGCATTGCTTTTTCCAACGTTAGAGTAAACCCGATTTAAAATACTGTCAATAACTGCCCCACTAGGTTGATAAGCCAATGTATTCACTCTATTAATTACATTATCAACATGTCTATAATAAATGGTTGCATACGCAGAATTTTTAGCATCAAATTCTTTGGTAATCCCCAGCTCAACTAAGTCGATAAATTCTGGCAATAAGCGGTTGTCTCCTTGCTCAAATACCTCCGAATGTTCGCGTTCGGCAAAACTATTCATTTTTAAGGTCGTCGTACGATTGACACGCTTACTATAGGCTGCTTTAATTTTTGTATCGTCATTGACCGCATATTGTAAAGAGGCGGATGGAAATAATTTTACAAAATCATATATATACTCATTTGGAGTTGCTTCGCTCATTAGTGATTCAGAATACGTTCGATTCATGGATTCTAAACGGAGACCAGCGGCATACTCCCATTTATTTTTAGAGCCTGTCAACTGAGAATACCCAGAGTGAAGGGTCCGAACTAATTGAATATTACTCGAAAACTCTGGCACAATGACTCCATCTCTTTCATATACAAAATCCCCTTTATGATTTACGGTTCTAAATTGATAGCCAGCTTCTATTTGACCAAACGAAAATGGCTTGAAAGCATAGTCTAAATTATAACGAAGCCCGTGTAATGGATTATCATTCGTATTGTATTCTTGTTGGTAGATCGTGTTATAGTCAGGAGTATCAACATTATCATTAAAAGTGGGGCCCCCTAAAAATGTATATTCATATAAAATTGAATTTGTAAGTTTAGAACCCTCTTTAAAATCGTGATCATAATCAAAACTTCCTAAAACAAAATCTCCGCGTCGGGTTCTTGAGTTGTGGTTATAGTATGAAAATGAAGGCGACGAACTTTCCAAGCCGGTGAGAGATTCAGAATGGTTATCGAAATAGGTAATATCTGCCAAGCGTGTTTTAGTGCGTTTTCCGCCAAAAAAACCCAACGTAAACACATCCGATTCGGTTGGGGTGTATTCCACGTTTAAGCGTCCATTATAATTGACATCATCAAAACTACGCTCTCCATCCGATGGAAGGAAAGTCTGTTTGTTTTCGGCTTCATTTATAATGTATAAATCTCCTTCTCTTCTGCCGGTTTTATCATTTCGATTGTAACTTACCGAGGCAGAAGTGTTCCAGGTATCGGTTCGGCTGTTTACCGTTGCATCAATACCATAGCGTTGTGCTGGTTGCTGGGTACCATAGGGTTCAACTGATGGAAACCCACCACGGACATTCACCTGAGAGAAGACACCATTAGTCGCGCCTTTTTTGGTGATAATATTTAAAATACCGCCTTTACCATCTGGATCATATTTGGCTGAGGGTGCGGTGATAACTTCAATTTTTTCTAAAGAATTTGCAGGGAGTTGTGCTAAAATTGCACTGACTTGGCCCTGAGTTGGTTTGCCATTAATTAACACCGCAAACCCTTTACTACCTCTCACACTAATTTCCCCCAAGCCATTGACACTCACTGATGGAAGGTTTTTGATCACATCGGAAGCTGTCCCGCCTTGGCTCGATTGAAAGTTTTTAGAATCAAAAACTTGTCGGTCAATTTTATGAAGGACTGTGGAACGTTCGGATCGAATCTCTATTTCGCCTAACTGACTTCCTAATTGAAGTTTTAAAACCCCTAAATCTACGTTTTTTTGAGTCTTAGAGATTTCTAAATTTCGGATTGTTTTTATTGAATACCCTATAAAAGACGCTTCTAAATAATAGCGTCCATTTGGAATGTTTTGAATTTCAAAAAACCCCTCTTGATCGGTAATTACTCCTGTAAGAAGCGAATTATCTTTTTCATAAAAAAGAGCCGCAGTCGCATATTCTAAGGGAGAATTCTCATTCGCTTCTATAATATTGCCTGAGATTTGCGCAAATACTGTTTGAAGCATTAATAGAAATATACAATTCAGTAATATATGTTTCATAGGGTATAATATTGAGTTACAAAAGTATTAATAATTACAAAGGTTATATGCACTATTTAAAAATTAAAACCATAAAATCAAGTTGTTATCAAGTAATTAATATTCTTGTAGTTCGATTGATATTTTCTCGTTTCTTTGTTGATAAAATAGTTTTCAATTATTGACTATTTCGAATCTATTTTAGAATAATTAACACATAGTTCCTATGAATTTAATCTATGACCCATGGCCTTGGTATATTTCGGGCCCGTTGATTGCCCTTGTGATGTTTTTGCTACTCATGGTCGGCAAAAGTTTTGGAATGTCATCCAACCTGAGAACGCTTTGCACGATTTGTGGTGCTGGAAACACTTCAGATTTTTTTAAATTTGACTGGAAAGCCCAAAAATGGAACCTAGTAGTCGTGTTTGGTGCGATTATAGGAGGGTTTATTGGTGCCCATTTTTTATCCAATGATTTAGCGGTTGCAATTCATCCAGATACGATAGAAACCCTAAATACTCTTGGTTTTGAGAGCGCAGGTACTAGCTACCTTCCTACGGAACTTTTTGATGTTGCTGTTTTTTCAAATTTAAAAGGGTTGCTTATTTTAGCGGTCGGCGGACTATTGGTTGGTTTTGGTGCACGTTACGCAGGTGGCTGTACTTCTGGACATGCCATTTCGGGCTTAAGCAATCTTCAATGGCCTTCTTTAATTGCTGTTCTCGGTTTTTTTATTGGAGGTCTCACAATGATTCACTTAATTTTTCCTTTAATTTTTTAAAACGATGAGAACACTTATATATCTTTTTATTGGTATCCTTTTTGGAATAACGATGTTTAAATCAGAAGCCGCCTCTTGGTTTCGAATTTATGAAATGTTCCGATTTGAATCCTTTCACATGTATGGCATTATTGGGTCTACGGTTGTTTTAGGTGTTTTGATTGTACAAAGCATTAAGCGCTTTAAAATTCGCTCATTTTATGGGGAACCTATTGTGTTTACTCCAAAAGCTAAAAGCGTGAGTCGTTACCTTTTTGGTGGTATTATTTTTGGCTTGGGATGGGCCTTAGCTGGCGCCTGCCCAGGCCCGATGTTTACATTGGTAGGTGCTGGATTTGCACCTATTTTAGTAGTAATCGTAGCGTCTGTTTTTGGTACTTTTTTATATGGACTTGTGAAAGATAAGTTACCACATTAGACTCCTAAAAACCAGATGTTATTGAATTAGCGGAAGCGGAAATCACAATCGTTGAGAGTTGTTAACGGAATAAAAAACAATGTATTCTATATTGTGGAGAACACACAGTGAATCAATTGTTTATATATATTACAATTGTGAAATAAACCTTCTGTTTTTATTAAAATAAAAATTATTCATTGTACCTTTGAACCGTATGAAAACAATAGAGCGTACCTGTGCCATTGCGTATTCAATTAATCTTTTAGGAGACAAATGGTCTCTTCTAATATTAAGGGATGTCCTCATACATAAAAAAACAAGGTTCAAAGAGTTTATAGATTCTAAAGAAAAAATCGCGACCAATATTCTTGCCAATCGATTGAAATTTTTAGTTGAGGAAGGTTTTTTAGAACTTTTAGATCCTGATGGTTTCAAAAAAAACAAGCGATACATTGGCACAGACAGAGCCTTAGCGGCGCTGCCTATTATCATAGAATTGTATTTGTTTTCTATTCATTCTATTAAGGAGTCTGTTTTGAATGCCTCTCAAATTAATATTAAAAAAGAGATCCTTAGCGATCGTAAAGGTTTTGAAGAAAACATAAAAGAGACCTACCTTAATTTTGTTCGGAAATTAAAAAATAGTTAAAAACGATTTCATCCAAACGCGCCAATTCCGAAGCTAAAAATTGCAGTGTCATACTTCTTTAAAAACATGATTAGCCAGCTTAAAATGCTTGGAAGTTACTAAATAAAGAGAAGAAATATAGCGATGCGTTAGTTATTACAACAAGTAAACGTTTTAACTGATTTATACGATCTGTTTTCTCGTCATCTTCCTGTTAAAGTTTCTGATTTAAAATTTCAAATAACGTCTCCCCTGCTTTAATATGATTTTCATAAAATCCAGTTAGAAATGAATTGTTGGTACCCCCTCTAAAAAGAAGCCTCATTATAATCTCGTGACCAGGATGATTTTTTAGGTTCGTGTCGTACTCCCCCAATAGGGTAAATAAGTCGGTGTGAACTATTGTGTCTAACTCTGTATAAATATAAAAAAATCCGTTCTTGTCTAGCTCTAATTCAAGAGCATTAGCCCAATCTCTTTGGTCAATTTCAAACATTTCAATTTGATTGATTTGATTGTAATAATCATAGAGTGATTCTTCTAGTTCTTTATTGTCTAAATACCTTAAATACCCAGAATTTTTTAGGGATTCAAAAGCGTCCTTGTTATAATTTAATTGAACTTCGATGATCATTTCAAAAATTGCTTTTTGAATTTTTAATTGGTCTGAAAAATCATTTTCAATTAATGCCTTAGAAACGTCATTACAAACGGCGATGTGCTCTTGTCTGAATTTTAACAACCTTTTAGACTCCTTTACATCCTCTTGAACGTTAGAAGCTATTTTCTGGAAATAATCGTTCATTGCTTTCTCCTCAATTCGGGATTCATTCCAATTATTTACTTGTAACGCAATTAAAATTCCGACCGCTACAAGAATGATTTCTCCCGTAGCATATTTAAAATAGCTGTAACTATTCGTTGAATTTTCGCGCAAAGGTCTAAAGAATTTCATTTTAAAATTTAAACAAATATAATGACTTTTATATCACAATCAATCTAAAGCGATACGTTTTAGACACACAGGCGCTATTGAAATCTTTAAGCGTACAGGCTCTATAACCAAGCTACAGAAAGCTATGGGACATTCATCTATAAATGTTAGTTTAACCTATTTAAGAGGTTTAGAAATAGCTGAACTGAAGGAAGAAGATATGCCTATGGTTTAAAAGATAGGGCTGCTAAAGGCAGCCCCTTAAAGTGTCAAGATTTTTAATCCCTAACAAAACGCACTGAAAAGCCGTCCCGCTTGAGATTGGAGTCCCAGTAGAGGTTACTGCTGCTGGTGTACAGGAGGCGGAACCATGCGTAATTAGTATAGTTCTCAGTGGAACTCCAAAAGACTGCACTTGTACCCTCATTGGCGAACGTACCATTGCTTTTACGGTAACCCTCAGGGAAAGCATTAAAACCGCTGCTGTTGTTTAAACTTTGGTCGTTGCCTATTGCTCCTAAATCTGGGGAACTATTCCAGCCTGTTGTAGAAGACATTGCTTTGGCGATTTTATTTCCTGTAATGGTGCCGTCATAGTTATATTTATTGGCTATGAGATATTCTTCAAGCGTTGTCCACTCTGCATCTGATGGTACGTGCCAGCCCTCTGGTGCAAACTCTTTATTAGGAGTGGTTTCAATAGCATCGTGAATACCCATTACTGCATACCAGTTATAAAGCTTTCCCTTTGTTTCGTCATTCTCATAATAACACCAAGCCCCTGTAGTGAGGCTTTCCCATACATCATTGGCAGTAACTTGTGGAATTGAGGTGCCATCACGGTAAGTTACCACCTCAGCATTCTCTACCGTCCAAGCCTGGTTGCCGTAAGCTAGGCTGTTGTACGTATTACCGTCAACGTCTGTTATTGAGCCTATCTGTGCGTTATCTATTTGGTCTTGAAGCGCTGAAATCTTTTCCAATAGAACAGATAATGTCACCGCATCTTGAGCCTCTGTAGGGTCTTGCAAGTTTTTGATTTGATTGTTTTCGGCGCTTATTGTCCCGTTAAGCTCAATGCCTTGTGCGTAACTCAATGCTGTGAACAACATAAGTGCTATTAATGTAATTTTTTTCATCTTACTTCTTTATTATTTTAAAAGTGGAAATTTGGTTTTGAGTATTTTGTAAGTTTAATAAGAGTAGTTTTTTCATTTAGTTGTTGTAAGTGAGTTTATAAGTTATTAATCTTCTAGGCAAGTCTTTACCATAATCAAACTCATTGTTTTCGTATGTTGCAAGGTCAATTTTTATATAAATCGGATAATTTTCATCATCCATTACATATGACCACATACTTTCGCTTAGGATTTCCCCATTTGAATTACGTTTAATTGTTCTAAGCGGTAAATTTGTTAAGGTTTTTCCTGCAGCACCACTAACTATTAAAGCAATATACTCACCACTCAATGCTAAATCAGTATCAACAAATAAAGGATGAATAAAATTTGTGTTATTCAGAATAGATGAATAGTCTATTGATAAAAGACTATAGTTTTCTATTTCTGCCTGTAATACATTCCCACCTTCCCAAGCAAAGGTTATATCTCCATTTGATATCAATTCTCCATTTAGAAATTGAACCCCAATAGCTAGTCCATTTTCATCAAGATTAACCTCACCTTCATCTTCTGGACTAGTTACAAGAATTTTATTAGATAAATATTCATAATTAGTTTGGTATCTATTGTTGTAATTCCAATTGTCTGAATTATTTGAATAGCAAGAAGACCTATAACCTTGATATGATTTAGTAATAATTTTATCATTTTCATAAATACAGCTGTAGTTTTTTCCGCCAACACACAAGTTATCATCCTCAATAATCTCAAAAGATACTAGCTTTTTTTGTCCAGTAGTTGTATTTTCCTCATTATTACTATCATCACTACTACAAGCGAAAATTAGAAAGGCGGAGAGTAAGAGTAGTTTTTTCATAGTTTTTCAGTTAGTATTTTATCAACGTTTCTAATTGAGTGGCTTTTTACCTTTGCCGATTAGTAGAGTTGAGAAGTTTAAAACAATCTAATTCTAATGTGTTTAGTTCGGTTAATTTTCAAATCAAAGTATAGTCCGTAGTAATTTAAGAAATTGACTATATGAATTAGTTTTTTCATTTAGTTGGTGTATAATATTTCAATTCTTTGAATAGAACAAGTTTCACACTGCTTGAATGTTATATTGATTGGATAATCCTGCTCATTGTAAATGTAGGTAAGCTCCCACCCCTCAACACTTACTATGTTGTTGTTTTTTGTACTCATTAACGGACTAACAAAATAATTAGAGAAGATATTATTTCCCTTAATATTTCTAAAAACTGAATTTTTTTGGTCATAATTAATAATCCTAGTTTGATTTGAGCTACAGTCATCTATTGAGGTGATGTTTCCATTATCAACAGTTAAAATGTCAGTGCAATTTTCATCATCACTAAAAATATGTATTTCATTTTCTTGAGGATAATCTATGGAAAATGTTTCTATTGAAGAACTTTCATCACTGTAATTTTCTTGATACGAAATAATCTCAACCAACACGTTTGAACTATTATAAATATAATCGAATTTAAATGTACCAACTAGTTCTTGATTATAATATTCATCAAACTCCATCTTATTAATCATACCCTCTTCGTTATAGGTGTAATTAACCCCAGAATTGGATTCATCAACAGTTATAGAAATTAAGTTATTCTCATTATATAAATAATTAGATTGGGATGTTAACTCACCGTTAGAATAGAGATTTATAGTTTTAGGGATTAAGCCATCGTTTGTAGAGGTATTGTCATTTGTATCAGAGCTATCATCACTTGAACAAGCGAAAATTAGAAAGGCGGAGAGTAAGAGTAGTTTTTTCATTTAGTTGGTGTATGTTATTTCTAAAGTCACTTCAGACAAGCTATTGTCTATATTTTGATTTTGAGAGTCTGTAAAAGTCCCTATTTCTAAAAACGTTACATAGCCGTCACTATCAAAACTATAGGTAAAATACTCGGTTTCTGTATAACTTAACTCCCCTTCATAATACCTATTTGTTTCTTTAGTTAACGGAAGGTTTGTGTTGTTTTTTCCATAATAATTTTGAACAGGATAATGCGGTATTAAACTTCCAAAGAAAGGGTGAAATAATTTAGATTTATTTTCAAATGTAGTGTAGGTTATGACGGTCTCAAATCTATCATCACCGATGCCCTCAGTTCTTATTAAATTTCCATTTTGATAAATGAAGTTTACTCCTGGAGACCCATTTTCAGGTGTAATGCTACTAAAATATCCATTGTCATACACAATATTACTAACGACATCATCATCATTTGTATTAATTGTGTCTATATACCCATTATCGTTTAAATCAATTTGAGCTAACTCACCCATAGAACTAGCTATTAGATATCTATCGAAGTGCTCTATGTAGTTAGTAGAGTTTTGTTCATCGTATAACAAATCGTTAGGGCATTCTAAGTCGTAGAATTGGGTTTTAAAAGAGGTAATTAAATTGTCACTGTTGTAAGTGCAATTAGTGGTGTTTGCAGAACGAAAATCACTGAAATCTAAACAAGTTTGAACAGAACTAAACGTAACACTTTCTATTAATTTTTCGTTAGACGGATTTGTGTTTTCCTCATTATTACTATCATCACTACTACAAGCGAAAATTAGAAAGGCGGAGAGTAAGAGTAGCTTTTTCATTATTAAATTGGTTTATATTTCAAAGATAAGAAATTTCAATTAACCCTTCCACTAGTCATTATTTTAGTCTTTTTAGAAAGCCCTAATTTTATTTCTAGTTGTTTGTTTAGCTGATTTTTTTCTACGTATTAAGCTAAATGTTTTTTTGCGTCTTTGAGGACTTCAAAAAACCACTAAAATTCTTATATAGAGAATTAAAAGCTAATTCACATAAACATTTGTTTTATTTTAATAAGTAATAAACGAGGGATAGACGATAGTTAATAAAGAGTTAAAAAAATGAAAATCAGTATTTTGTTGAAAACACAGGCCGATTGTTTATAAAAATGGCTTTCATTATTCAATCAGTCTTCCCAATTTTGTATTAATAAAAAAAGCCAATAGAATTGACCGAAATCGAAAACCATTGACTTGATGTTTAAGCACCTCAAAGATACGGATTATTCAACTTCATTCAAAAACTGTTGGCATAAACATTATGCCAATGAAATAGTATTTCCTCGACATCTAATTTATAGCTACAGAACAATAGTACGTAGCTACCCAAAAAAGACTCCTAAAAATGGGAGCAGGGATGACTCATCCCAAAAACTAAAATAAATAGTTCACTCAAATTGCAGAAATGGCGTTTGGCGAGCGTGTTAAAAAAAAACTACCAAAAATGAAAAAAAATATAAATTATTTAGACTCAGTAAAAGAGTTACAATTTAAAAAGGTTGAGGTACAAAAAATTCTTCAGCAAATACAAAAAGGATACTGGAAAAATCAAATCAATGACATCCGATACCATTTAAAAAATGGAAATAGTGTAAAAGCTAGTGAGATTAAAAGCAATCTCCCTGCTATAACAATCTCAGCCACTTTTAAAGAAAGGCGTAAGAAAGATTATTTAGACCAGTACACAGGCTTACTTCACTTAGACTATGACAAGTTAGAGAATGTTGAAGAGGTAAAGGCTAATCTTATTAGTATGCCTTATACACATGCTGCTTTTATCAGTCCATCAGGCAATGGAGTAAAAGCATTAGTAAAGTCTGACAACGATATCAGTAATCACAAAACAGCTTTCAATAGTTTGAGAGACTACTATGATAAGGCTGTAGGAGTTGAGTCTGACAGTTCTGTAAAAGACATAACAAGGCTATGCTTTGTGTCCTATGACACTGAATTATATTTAAATGAGGATTCAGAGGTGTTTAATTATAAAACCTCTACCCTAGACCAAATAGATTTAGATTGGGTATGGAACTTTACCAATAATCAGCATGAGTTTATTATTGGCAATAGAAATAACTTTGTCTTCTCTTTTGCTTGTAATGCAAATAGGTATGGTGTTGATATTAGTGACACCTGTAACTATGCTTATTCTTATAGTGATGATTCTTTTCCTGAAAATGAGATAGACTCATCTATCAAAAGTGCCTATGAGAATAATGTAAACGAGAATGGTAGCGCTCGCCAACCTGCAATATCCGCCAAAGAAGATGTTGTTGAGGTCGTTGAGGATTCTTCACCAATGATTCCTGAATATATTTATGAGGCTTTACCTAAAATACTCAGAGATGCTTGTAATGTTTTCGATGGAAGAAAAAGGGATGTCTTCCTAACCTCTGCATTGTCTGTAATTAGCGGAGGGTTACACAACGTACATGGATTGTATGACAAGGAGAAGGTGTTTCCTAACCTGTATAGCTTTGTAATTGCACCTCCAGCTAGTGGTAAGGGCAGTATGAAGTTTGCAAAACAACTGGGAGACTGCTTTCATGACTTACTATTTAGTCAGATTAAGGAGGAGCTTAAGGAGTATAAGAAGGCAAAACGTTTGTTTGATAGAAAGCTTAAAAAAGCAAAGACTGATGAGCAATTAGAGGCTCTTGTAGAGCCTGAAAAGCCTAAGTCAAGTATGTTCTTTATTCCAGCAGACACCTCGTCTGCCATGATGATAAAACATTTAGAGGATAATGATGGTATGGGCTGTATCTGTGAGACAGAGGCAGACACTCTGACCAATACGTTAAAACAAGATTGGGGTAGCTATTCTGATGTGCTTAGGAAAGGATTCCATGCTGAAATAATATCAAAAAGCAGGATGACAGACCTTGACTATTCTGAAATTAAGGAACCTAAATTTAGTGTTGCAATTACAGGAACACCCAACCAGCTAGACACCTTAATTACATCAATTCAAGACGGCTTGTTTAGTAGGTTTATATTTTACTCCTTTAGCGCTAAACAGAAGTGGAGAAGCACTTATACGGAGGCTATAGCCGTTAGTAACAACGATATTTTTAAGGGCTTTAGCGCTGACCTATGTGACAAATTTAGAAGCAACAACATTCAGAAATTTGTTATGACTAGAGCGCAGGGAATGCAGCTGGACGAGGTATTCTCTGAGGCTCTTGGACACAACTCTGTTCTCTACAATGATGATGTTTCAGGTATTATTTATAGACTGGGACTGATGACTTTTAAGATTGCAATGACACTTGCAGCATTAAGGTCTGATGAGCCTGAGATTACCTGCAGTGACTTAGAGTTTAAAACTTCGCTGAACCTTGTTGAGAAGGTGTATTTAAAACACAGCATTGGTATACTCAATAAGATAAATAAGGACTCAAGTAAGGTTAATAAAACTCAGGATGAATTACTAAACTGGATGAAACCTCAAGGTAAGGTAAAAAGATGTGATGTCTGGAGTAAAGCCAAAACTATGGGTATTAAAGAGAGAACTTTGGCTGATATATTGAGAAAGTTTATTGACTTAAAACTTATAAGAAAAGTGACTCATGGTGTTTATGTGGTGAGATAAAGGCCAACCCCGCACCATATTTTATAAGCTTAGGCAAAACGAGGGATTGATAGCAATATTAATCCCTCGTTTATTTGGGGTTACAAAAGTTTTAGATGGATTATAGCATAGAAAACCAGATTTCAATTTAACTATTTATAAAGTTTACATCAAGAGATAAAGGGTAGCCCCTACACGTAGTTTTATAAGCCTAAACAAAACAGGGGGTTGGTGAGTGTGTCAACCACTTGTTTAACAGGCGTTTAACTGTAATCTGAAGCATAACGAGTCAATAAAAGCATATTTGGGGTAGTTAGATATATTGAGGGTGTAGGCTATACATCATCTCACGAAGACCTGCCCCAAAAGAAAAGTGATATTATTTAGATAGGGGGTTGAGGTTTATAAAACTTTTGGGGTGATTTTTTTGACTTTTTACTGTCAATATTACTGTCAGTTTCTGCTGTTTTTACTGTCAGTTTTGTGTATATTTGGTTCTTAACCTTGTTAGTTTTTAAATAAAAAGTTAGGAATATTAACTGTTTAACACTCAGCCAATACACTCTTAAATCCTCTGTATACTTGAGTTTACTGCAAAAAAAAACCCTCTCATTTCTAAAAGGGTTGGTAGTAGCGGGAACAGAAAATTTATCTAACCAACTCGTTAAAGAATTAAAACAATTTGAATTTATAAATAACTTTTAAAGCTACACTTCCCAGAACCGTTCAATTTCTTCTAGTGATTTTCCTTTTGTTTCTGGGATATA
>Ga0206129_10001253_pt1 | contig 34644 bp, 47 predicted proteins | sample Helgoland_Spring_8_FD_148616 | JGI IMG/M metagenome (GOLD analysis project Ga0206129, IMG submission 148616) | Pelagic subsurface seawater microbial communities from Kabeltonne, Helgoland, North Sea - Helgoland_Spring_Bloom_20160502_2 | ecosystem: Environmental > Aquatic > Marine > Epipelagic ...
ACGATTTAACTTTGTTTTACTTTCTTCTTTTTCCCATTCATCGTTTTCTTTTACATATAGTATTTCACGTTTCGCATCACTACAATGTAAAGGACGTTTGGTTAAATCTAAGTTATTTAATCCATTCAAAAATATACGAGTTAACCCGTTTACATATCCCAATTCATTCATTTTATCTAAATCATTCAATTGTAATTGTAAAGAATCTATAAAATCATTAATGTTTAATGCATCTTTACATGTTTCATTCAAGAAAAATTGTAAGTTAAATGTGTTATTGCTATTAGTATTATTATTATTATTACCAATCAATGGTATCATTTCTGTTATTTGTTTTTGTTGGTCTGCCATTTGCGCCATTGCTTGTATTAATAATTCTTTATAATTTATCTCTTCCTTTATCTCTTCCTTTTTTTTTTCTTCTTCTTCTTCTTCTTCTTCTTCTTCTTCTTCTTCCTCTTCTTCTATATATTTGCATTTTTGTTGATGTTTATGTAAACTTTGTCGGTGTTTATATTTGTTACCACATTCACAAATAAAATTAGTTGAACGTATTGGAACTTTATTGTAAGTATTTGTCATCCGTTGATGTTTTGCAGTCAATAAATGACGCTTATATTGACTATCTCTACATGTAGTATACTCGCATGTTTTACAATAAAAATTATTGGAACTTTTTGGAACTTTTTGATGTAAGTATTTGTCAGCCATTATCTCTAAAGTATACTGACAAAAAAAAGTTCCAAAATAAAACGAAATAAAAAAGTATGGTAACAAAGTATAATTATTTATTTGTAATTTAGAGCATTATAGTCTAAAAGTGAAACCCCTTGAGATTAAGTTTGAATTTCATTTTTATAAAAACCATTTTGGACATTTTAAAAATGTCCTTTTTCACTTTTATGAAAAATAGAATTGGAATAAAATCTCAAGGGTTTTCATTTGTTTAAATATTAATAGATTTTTCATTTGTTTCGTAATTATTAAAAATAGTTAATTCAACTGAGTTAATATGCATATTATATCCACCCTGAGAATTATCCATATCAATATTTCCATCTAATATTAATTCAGAATAACATTCATGAGATGATAGCATATTATCATGATATTTATCACAATTAACTAAATAATCAAGTTCAATACTTTCTCCGCTTCTATTACGTCTATTAATTCTCTCTAGGCATTTTTCAGGAGAGGCTTTAATATAAATAAATTCATGCTTTGGTAAATCATTAATAAAATCATTAAACCATTTCAAATAAATTTGATATGATATTTCGTCTATTTTTTCATTATCATATAGCATTTTTGCAAATACAAATTTATCTGTAAATAAGCTTCTTTCGGTAATAATAATTGATTCGGGATATTTTTTAATAGTTTCTCGCAATTTTGACAATCTTGAAATATATGCCATCATTTGAAACGGAAAACTATATTTAACTTGGTCTTTATAAAAATGTTCAAGAATAGTACCGTTATCGTCGCGTATAGTATTCCATACATCTACTGGTTCTTGCAGAAATACTACTTTATCATTGCTTATATCTTTATTTTTAAAGTATACTTGCAAGTCATGTACCAGTGTAGATTTACCTGAACCAATATTTCCTTCAATGCTTATAATGCGTGACATTGTATTTTACTAAGTATATACATAATTATTAAATCAATTTTATGAAAAATTGATATATTAATTAAAAATATATCAATTATAGTAAATATGAATTATAATTTATATGAAAACATTCTAGAATATGTTCCTAAAAATTCCATGTATGAATCAACCCTAAAAGATGAGGTATTATATAATGAACTATATAAATTTTTGTATATCAATAAAGAAAATAAAGTACTAATTTCTTTAAGTGGTGGTGTTGATTCAATGGTACTTTTGGAAATTATGTGTAAAATAAAAGAAGTGGATTGCATTGAAATTATTTGTTGTCACATCAATTATAACAACAGAGTTGAAAGCATCATAGAGAGAAATTTCTTAAAAGATTATTGTAGAGAGAAAAATGTAATATTTGAATGTATGGATTTTGATTTTAAACGAGGATCTATTAAACGTAATGCATATGAAGAACAAACACGTAAATTACGTTATCAATATTACAAAGAACTTATTGAAAAATATGACACCTGTGGAGTATTTCTTGGCCATCACGAAGATGATGTATGTGAAAATATTTATAATAATATTATGAGAGGTGGTCGCGAAATAACAGATTTACTAGTATTAAAGAAGGAAAAATCTATATTAGATGTTAATGTATATAGACCATTGTTGGATTTTCGTAAAAATATTATTTATGAATTCTCTCATAAATATCAAGTTCCGTACTTCTTAGATACTACACCTGAGTGGAGCTGTAGGGGTAAGATGAGAAACAATATTTTTCCAAGTTGTGATGATTGTTATGGAGAGAATTATAAAAATTCATTATTACAATTAGGTAATCAGGGTGAGGAACTAGGACATATTATAGAAAAACATATTATGAATGATTTATATAAAAAGGTAATTTTTGATAATATGAATTTTAAATTTGAATTGAGTGATGTATTGAAAGAAAAATACATATTACGTAATTTATTGCATAAAATTTGCGTACAATTACAAATAGGAACAATAAAACAAAAAAATATTGATATACTATTATGTCATATAAACATACATGCTAAACATAAAATATGTATTTTAAAAAATTATAGTACCTATTGTAGTAACAATATTTTATATTTTATGTATCATAAATAGTAATAGATAAATGATATAAAAGAAAAAATATAATTATATTATAGTATGTCAGAAAATAAAGAACATATCTCTTTGGTTGTTTGTGGGCACGTAGATGCTGGTAAATCAACTACAACTGGACATTTGATTTTTAAATTGGGAGGTATTAGTGAGCGTGAAATGCAAAAACTTCAAGCAGAAGCGGATCAACAGGGTAAAAGTTCATTCGCATTTGCTTATTATATGGACAAGGATAAAGCCGAGCGTGAACGCGGCGTAACTATTAATTGTACTACAAAAGAATTTTTTACTGATAGTTATCATTATACTATTGTAGACGCGCCTGGTCATAGAGATTATGTTAAAAATATGATTTCTGGTGCTGGACAAGCGGATGTTGCTCTATTGCTTGTTCCTGCTGAAGGGTTTGAAACAGCAATTGCGAAAGGTGATCATTCTACTGGAGAAATTCAAGGTCAAACGCGACAACATGCCCGACTCCTTGGGTTATTGGGTATTGAAAAACTTATTGTAGGTGTAAATAAAATGGATGCTGTACAATGGTCGGAAACGCGTTTTAATGAAATCAAAGAAGAAATGTCTAAAATGATTACATCTGCTGGATTTAAACCTAAACAAGTAGCATTTATTCCTTATTCTGGATTTCAAGGAGAAAATCTAGTAAAAGAAACAGATAAAATGCCGTGGTATAAAGGATGGAGTGCAAATTTAAATAAAGATACAGTAGTAGAAGGAAAAACATTGTACGATGCTTTGGAAAAACTAGTCAAACCACCTAAAAGATGTCCAGATAGTCCTCTTAGAATACCTATTAATGGTATTTATAAAATCAAAGGAGTTGGTGATGTAATTACAGGTCGTATTGAACAAGGTACACTTACCTCTGGAGATATATGTAGAGTTGTGCCACGAGGAATTAATGGACTTAAAGTGTTTAGTATTGAAATGCATCATAAAACATGGCCTAATGCGAAACCTGGTGATAATATTGGTATGAATATGAAAGGATTAGATAAAGCTAATATGCCAAAAGTAGGAGATGTAATTACACTTGAAAAAGAAAAGTTATGTGAACCAGTTGAAAGTTTTGTAGCACAAATTGTTGTGCAAGATCATCCAGGACAATTGAAACCAGGATTTAGCCCATGCGTTCATGCACGTACTGCAAAATCTGCATGTAAAATGAGAAAAATTAATTGGAGAATAAGTAAAAAAACTGGTAATGAAAAACAAGAAGATCCTCCATTTTTGGAAAAGGGTGATTCGGCCGAAGTAGAATTTGAACCACAACAGTTAATTTACTTGGAAAGTTTTGAAGAATGTGCTGGTATGGGTAGAGTAGCCGTTATGGACAGTAATCAATTGGTTATGCTTGGTAAAGTAATGAGTGTTAAATATAAACCTTACAAAAAGAAATAAGTATAAATATAAATTTGATATTAAATATAATTTTTAATATAAAATATGGGTGATTTGGAAATGATATCTAATCCTGTAAACGATGAAACAGTAGATTTAATTCCATTGAACGATAAAAATGAAAATACAGATATACCGCAAACCGAAAATAAAATTAGTTTCGGTTATTTATTTGAATGTAAAAATATTTCAAGAATTATTATTCATGTATGTGTTCACATTACATTACTTTCTGTATTAGAGCCATTATTCTATTTTTTATATGTTGTAAAAATGGAAAAAGATTTATTTTTCAATCAACTAAAAAAATTAATTGATGAAATAATATATGATTTAGATAGTGAAACTATAAATACACTATTGTCTAATCCTTTTGTATATTATACTATTACTAATTCATTTAATAATGAATCATATGTAGATGATTACTTTTTAGAATTAAAAAATGAATATGACGAATCAGTGGATGAAAACGAGAAAAATAAAATAAAATTAGAAACACATGCTTACTATTTTTCAGGTATGTCTTTAATATGTACAGTATTATATTATTGTCTTCATCAATTTATTTATAATGAAAAATACTTATTTTGGAAAATAATGATGGAACATTTAATTTTAGTTTTATTTATTGGCTTTTATGAATATTGGTTTTTTAATAATATTATTTTACATTATTCGCCTTGGACTGATTCAGAAATTACATATTATATGATAACATGTACATGGAATAAAGCAAGTAATACAATTCCTATTTTAAATAATTTTGTTAAAAATGAAACAACTTGTCAATTAGATTAAAAGATATAAAAATAAAATAAAATTATAATTATAAATGATATTATTATTGTTATTATTTTCAATGTGCAATGTATGCAATGCATATAACGAATCCTTGGCAAAACACGCGGTTAATTTAGCTCAATCGTCGTATTGTGTTTCATCCTTAGATCAATGGAATTGTCTAACTTGTGATCCATCTATAAAATTAGAATATATTGTTGAAAATAAAGGCTCTAAAGCACTTCAAGGATATGATAAATATACAAATTCTATTTTTGTAGCATTTAGAGGTTCATCAAATATACAAAATTGGATTGAAAATATAAAAGTTAATAAGATTTCACCATATAATAATACATTCATAGAAGTAGAGAAGGGATTTTATAACGAATATAGTTATATTAAATACGATTTGTTAAATAATATACATAATCTAGTCCAAAAATACAATACAAATAATATATTTATTACGGGTCATTCTGCTGGCGCATCCATGTCTATATTAATGACATATGATATACTTACATTGTATAGTAATTATACTATGTTTGGTATAATTCATTTTGGTTCTCCTCGGGTAGGTAATGAAGAATTTGTAAAAGATTTTAATAAATATTCTATACTTTCATACAGAGTTACTCATTATTATGATATAGTACCACATGTTCCTGAAGAATTTTTAGGATATCATCATATTGCAAATGAAATATGGTATAATGAAGAAAATTCTAATTATCAAATTTGTGACGACTTAAATAATAATGAAGATAATAATTGTTCTAATTCATGTGCCCCAATACATTGTACAAGTACAAGTGATCATTTAAATTATCTAAATGTTACTATGGGTAGTGAGTAAAAATATTCATATTATATAAGTAAATTAATATAAAAGTTATTTACTTATATGTTTATTACATGGATAATATTGGCGGTATTGTTGATATTTTTAAATATAATATTTTAATACAGAAATATAATGATAGTGACTATTATGGTTTATGTATTGTTATTTTTGGATATATAATGTATTCAATTTATTCTAGATGTTGTTATATTTCTTATAAAGATTTATATATTTTATATTATAGATTTATTTATAATAATTATAAGTACAAATCATCATTAACATTGGAAGGACAATATATTACAAAACATACATCATATAATGTTAAAATACGTACATTAATGAGTGATAATTTTAAAGCGTTATGGAAATATATTATTTTAAAAGAAAATATTGGAATATATAATTTATTAGAATGCCATAATGAAAATCAAGAAGATTACGATGTAGCTGTGATAGATGATTCATTATTTATTATTGATCAAGATTTTCCATTTGAGATAGAAAAAAATATATTTTGTATTATAGAATCATACAAATCTGACGATGGAGAACAAAATAATTCTAATTCCCCTATAAAATTAAAAACAAAGTATATATCACTTACATTATTTTCATTTAAGTATAATATCAGTTATTTACAAAAATATGTTGAAAATATCAAAACTAATTATTTAAAATCTATAGAAGATAACCGAAAATATATGACTTTTTACTATAAATTAAAAAGTATAGATTCAAGCGAAAATGAAGTTGAATGGTATGAAAAAGAATTTATAACTAATAAATGTTTTGATAGTTTATATATTAATAATAAAAAATCTATAATGGATAAAATAGACTTCTTTTTAAATAATGAACAATGGTATAAAGATAATGGTCATCCATATACGCTGGGAATTGGATTACATGGACCACCAGGAACAGGAAAAACATCATTTATTAAATGTTTGGCGAAAATGACAAATCGCCATATTATAGAAATATCATTAGACAAAATAAAAAATGAGAATGAATTATATGATGTATATTACGATAACAAGTATCATACAAATAATAAAGAACCTATAAAATTTAAAAATAAGATTGTTATTTTTGAAGATATTGATTGTATGAGTGATATTGTATTAAAACGCGAATATAGACAAAATACCGATGTACATAAAGAATTAAATGATATTGTAAATGTGTTAATGAACAATGACAATGACACGGACAAGGACAAGGACAAGGACAATGACAATGACAATGACAATGACAATGAAACTAAAAAAATAAATTATAAAAAAACAACACCATTAGTACCACGATCTTCGTCAAATCTTACATTATCCGCATTATTAAATATAATGGATGGTATTGCCGAAGATAATGGTCGTATATTGATAATGACTAGTAATTATTGGAGTAAATTAGATACAGCATTAGTTAGGCCTGGACGTATTGATATTGAGATAAAAATGGGACATATAGATGAATCAATATTAAATGAATATGTATACGACCAGTATCGTAAAAAAATACCAAAATCAAAAATGAAAAAAATAAAGTTTGAAAATATTACACCTTGTATTATGATTAATGAATATATAAATTCTAATAGCTTGGATGATTTTTTAAATAAATTAATAAAATATTAAAACAATATAAATATATATTTTATGATTTAGAAGGAATAATATATTCCTATTGGCAGCTTGTCCGAGTGGTTAAGGAGACGGACTTGAAATCCGTTGGGCTTTGCCCGCGCAGGTTCGAGTCCTGCAGCTGTCGTTTATAAGATCATAATGATCTTGCTCTTTCGGTTGCTACATATTTTTAACTTTAAATGTATCATCCCAATCATAATCTTTTGTACCATTTTCAAATATTAAAGTTGCAGATGGTTCGTGATTTCCATTTACATTGATTCTAAACTCCCCTATTTCCAATAATTTACCCATATCTGTTTCTGGTTTTTCACTTTTCCAACGGTTAATATAAATATAGGATCTTCCTACTATCAAATCCCTCGCGTTTACCATAATAATTATAACAAATATATCTATAAATCATTTTAATAAAAAATTGAATAAGTTTTTTATTAAAAAACAAATTAAATAATAATATGTCAGGGCCTATTGAATTGAAAACGTACAAACAGATGGAAGTATGGAGTGAATATAAAAAAAAAGTAAAAACTCATAACTCTTATTCAATTAAAAATTTTCAATACTTTAGACATAACAAAATGGACGAATGGGAAGAAGAATTAAAACAACTTACACGAGATATGCGCGAAAAACTGAAAGTATTACAAATTCAACATAAAGCAGAAGAAGAAAAAGAACAGGAACAGGAACAGGAAAAATTACGAATGGAGGGAATAAAAAATACTATTAGATGTGAAAAAATAAAAGAAACACGTAAAAAAAATAAAGAAATGAAACCTCTTCGTAAATCACAAAGAATTAAAGAACAAAATAAAGTGGACATTATTTCAATTGAAACACTAGAACATTACTTTAAAGAACAAAATGAAGTAGAAATTATTTCAATTAAAACACTAGAACAGCGTCTTAAAGAAAAACTGGAAGAGGCAATACAAACTGGTAATTATATTGATTTAACTATTTAGAAAAAATCAATAAAATATATAATGACTTAAATATATTTTTTTATTATTATTTGGCGGCTTAGTGGTCTAGTGGTATGATTCCTGCTTTGGGTGCAGGAGGTCCGGGGTTCAATTCCCCGCTGAGCCCATCATGTACATGATTTAAAATTATATGGTTATTACAATATAAGTTTAAATTATTCTATCTTTTTCTTGATTTTCCGCGCTTTCCTGATTTTCCGCGTTTTCCCAATCTACGTTTGGTTCGTTTTCCACCTCTCTGATTTGATTGCGGAATACGATGTTTCATCATTGCATTTTTAATTTTAACAGCCTTTTGTTTAGAATTTAAACTATTCCATTTATCACCGAATTGGCGTTCTAAATGACTTTGAAATGTAGTTATTAATTCGTCATCTTCTTCCATCAACTCAATTAATTGATCACGAACTGCAGAATCGTTTTTTGCACGTTCTGCTAATTCTCTTTCTTTTTTGTCATTACGATTGTTTGGTGATTTTGAACTAGGCGATTTAGATAATCTTTTTCTTGTTTTTCCATGTTTTCTTGACGGTGATGTCATAATAATATATAATTAGATTTAAAAAATATAATTAGATTATATATTATGTCTAAATCTATTATTGAAATTACAAAAAATGCATGGAAAAAGATGGGATCTATTATGAAAAAATCAAATAATCAATCTGGATTTTTATTTGGCGCAACATCTGGTGGATGTAATGGATTTAATTTTGACTTGCGTTTAATACATGAGAAAGAATTAGAAAAACTAAAAAAATCAAAACCTACTATGATGGAACATAAAGATGTCAAATTGTATATTGAACCAATAAGTGAAATGCATTTATTTGGAACAACCATAGATTTTATTGATGAAGATTATAGTAAGGGAATTTTTGAAAGTAAATTTACTTACAATGTGGATAAAGAATTAGCCAGTAGTTGTGGATGCGGAGTATCTTTTATGCCTAGAAACATTTAGCGTATAATTATTTTATCATTAATATATATTATGGTAAAATCAGTAAAAAAAAATAGTGGCAAAAAAGGGAAAAAATCAGGTACAAAAAAAAATAATAAAGGAGGCCATAAGTTTCCATCTACACCTATTTCATTTAGACAATCTAGATTAATGACAGGACAACCACCATTACAATCAGAATATGAATCTGAATATGAATCTTTCCACACCCCTTCCTCTGATAATAAATACAAATGGAGAAGAACATTGAGTGATATAACAGGCTTTTACACTACTTCTGGAAAAGTAAAAACAATATTAAAAGATTTTAAAAGTAATCACGATCCACAAAAATTAGCAAACGATTGGTCTAACTTGAGTATGGGTAAGAACATGCCTATAAAAATAAGCGATGATGCCTATACACTTTTACAAGATTTAATGCCGGAGCGGAGGGATCAAGATAAGAAGACATATGATACATTAAAACATATAGAGAAGTCAACCTATACAGATACTAATCAACGCACTACACCAAACGCACAACCTGTTACTCAACCTAATCAGACTTCGCGAACAAGAGAACAAATATTAGATGATATAATAGGTCACTTGAATAAATACGCTAACAATGTGGGTATGATTAAAGATACAATACAAACTAACCGATATGTTGCGTTTAATAACGCAACTGGTAGTATAAGACCCGATCAATTAGAAAGCATTGCAACATATATTAATCAAAAACATATAGACAACTATGGACCTACATATATTGGAAATCTAGGTATATTCAACAAATTTAAACAAAACATAGAACCCGAAACCGAACCCGAACCCGAACAAACTGCGGGTGGTAAAAGAAGAACAAGAAGAAGAAAAGGCAAAAAATCCCGAAAAACAAACAAAAAATCTAGAAAAACAAGAAGAAGATAAATATAATATATATTTTTTTATAGATATATATTATGTCTGACACATATTTTAAAAATTTAAATTTAATATCGTCTATAGCAAAAATATCTAAGTTAAAACCCGATATATATAAAAAATCATTTTATGATACAAGTTTACTATTTGATAAAGTAAAAGAAAATTTAAAATCAATTCCTATCAAAAAATCTTGTACAGAGTATGAAGGAAAGAAATGGACAAGTAGTATATCTGGTCAACAACAGACATATCTAAAATCAGCATTTAATAAAGAGTTGTCTTCAACTGGTTATATTTTAAAAGTAATAAGTAACTCGGTAATATCATCAGATCCACGTCAACAACAAATTACGATAGAATATATAGGGGAAAAAATAGGAGATATAACAGGAATATGGGAGAATGATAAACATTTATTTAAAATTGTTAAAATAGGTAATAATAATTTAGCCGACATATCTAACTCAAGATTAATTATGGGATTTGGTCCAAGTGCTTCAGGTAAAACATATTGGGCAAAAAATATAATCAAAATACTATCAACATATTCACAACCATTTCCAAATACATTTATGACAATAGATGGAGGAGATTATAGAGAATTGTCAGAAGTATATCAAATTGTAGTAGACACATATAAGAAAAAAAATTATGCAGGTTTAGCCCAATTAGTATTAACATCGTTTAGCGTGACACAAAAATCATTATTTGAATCAAATATAATTAAACGAACTATTATTAATTATTTAAATAATGTTCAATATATCGGTAAAATTAGTCTTTATGTTCCAGAAACATTGGGTGGTTGTGGCGGATGGAAAAGACCTGTATGGTGTAGTAAAATACTAAAACCACTTATTGATATTACTGGTGATAAAAAATATATAGGGTTAATGATATATCAACATAAGACAGGAGATGAGTGTGACATGGATATACCATATAAATGTGTAGGTTGTATTTCAAGTGGTAAAATGCGCGAAGTGAATGAAGGAAAGAAATATTCAAGTGGTGCATATGAGCATTCTTATACACAAGGAGAAGTTGAGGTTAAAAAAGCAACACCTTATAGATTTATTATTCATAATTCTGGTGGTAGAAAGACAGGGAATGTGACTAATAAATCTATATTTAAAGATTTAAGTGACACTCCGCTTATCATTGATGAAAGTATGAAATCAAAATTTGAATTAAAGTATGGATGTGTTTATCAATATAAAGATAGATGTGAACGAAGCATTAGAGATGCAGGAAAAATTAAAAATAAATTCAAAAAAACGCGTAGAAAATCAAAAAAATCCACCAAAAAATCTAGAAGAACACGAAAAAGATAAATATAATATATATTATTTTGTAGATATATATTATAATATGGGTTGCATGAGTAACTGTATGAAAGGTTCATGTTCAACATGTAATCAAAAACCAGAAAATAACGATAAATGGCGTTACACTATATACACCACCATTTTGTTTTTAATTGTTAGTTGTCCATATGTATATTTATTAGTAAATTCTATTTTAGGCGGATTCGTCAAACTCTGCGATAAAAGAGGATGTCCTACACATGCAGGAATATTAGTACATGCTATAGTTTTTACACTATTATTGCGTTATCTAATGGAATTGAATATTTAAAAATAATTTCATATTAAATATATTAATGCCATCAAAAGAAGTGCACTAAATCCAAAAAATGTAGTAAAATAAATTACCCTGAGTGTTTATAATTTTTTAACAGTTTTTTTAAGTTTGTTACCAGAGTTACCTTTAAATGTGGGTCTTTTTTTACAAGTAAATTGTTTGAATGATAATTTTTTACGAGTCATAACAGATTTACGACATATACCTATACCGCGTCTTTCTTTACGCGTCTTTCTATATTTTTCTACTTTTTTAATACATCCACATAACTTAATTGCTAATATTTTTTCCGCAGTAGATCTAATTTTTTTAACATCATTTGGAATAGGTTTATTATAGTATTTCAAAATCTTTTTATAATCTGCATTTTTTAATAAATATTTTTTAGCCATACTATATATATGAAATATATTAATAAATATATAATATTATTATTAATAATAGCATTAATAGCGTTTATATGCTCGCATATCAATAAACAACACAAAAAATGTTTAGTGATGTTTGATACACATACAATGAAAAAATTATATCATAAATATGGTATTTCGTATAATATAGTAAATGGTTATACGGAATTAACAAAAAAAAGTGGCATTAAAGATAAAACAATTAAATTATGTGATATAAATAATAAAAACGCTATTAATATTTCAAGAAATAAATTAGAATCTCAAGGTTTGTTTAAAAAACATAATATTAATATTAGTAATTTTTTAAAATGGAACAATAATAAATCAGATAAAGAAAATATAACCAATATAAATAATAATTTAACATTTCCATTAGTTATTAAATATTCTAAAGGAACAATGGGTACAGATGTGTATACAAATATTTATAATAATAAAAAAATATTAAATATTATTAAAAAGCTAAAAAATGAAAAAAAAAATGAAATAATTATTGAAGAATTTCAACAAGGTTATCGTTATAGAATATATATTCTCAATAATACTATTATATTTATAGAAAAATTTTATCCTCCTATTATTGTGGGAGATGGCAAATCATCTGTATCTGAATTAATTAACAATTATACAACACATACTTATAATCCAATGAAATACGAATTACAACCTATTTCACATATTGAAGAACATTTAATAGAAGAGCAAGGATATTATATGGATAGTATATTAGAACAAAATAAAAAAATTCAAATAACTGGCATTATAACATATAGCAATGGTGCAATAATGGAAAATATTCCTATTTCAAGTGTTCATTTTAATAATCAAAAAATGTTTTTAAATGTAAATAAAATAGTGGGTTTAAACTTATCAGGTATTGACTTTATTAGCGAAAATATATCTACTCCATATATAGGAAAAGTATTAGAAGTAAATGCAGCACCTTCTTATAATCCCGAATATCATTCAGATAAAACAAATAAAAAATTGTTAGATAGTTTATTCAAATAATTAATTTTAATATATATATAATTAATTATTTACACTTTAGATTTTACTTTACTAATAAAATGTTTTGTATAATAAATTGCAGATTGACCTAATATAGTAGTAAATACTAAAAACCACGCAGCACTAAATGCTAAACTCTTATCCAAAGATGTACAGTCTTTTTTACCCCATGGATTAAAATTATAAATCAATAACACACATACATATATTTTTATAATTTCAGTCAATACGCTATGATATTCTGGGGCTATATATGATACACCTAAGTACGAAATAATATATAATGCATATGATACGTATATTAAATACCAATAGCTTTTTTCTTTTAATGTCTTTGTCATTATATTAATGAAACATTATTTTTATTTGAATTTATTAAAAGGTAATATTCTTGGGCATTGGTTTGTTATATATATCCAATGTACGCGCACTAGAATCATATGATTCAACATATCTTGGCATCCAATAATATTTTAATATTGGTGCACGTTTTGGATAATTATCATTAAATAGCATATAATAATAACGCTGTTCCAATGTAATTGGTTGACCACATGTATTTAAATGTATAGGCAATTGAACACATTCTAAATCATCTATTAAATCTACTGATTCTTGAATAATTTGATACCACGAACGTGTTTGTTTACTAACACCATCACTAAATGCTTCTTTTTTACGCCACAACACTTCATCTGGTAGTGCTTTTTTAATGTCTTTGTTTTCAAAGAAGAGTGGATAACTAAACGCTTTACGAATTAAATATTTTTCAATATTATTTTCCAAATTATGATTACGTAAGTGTATTGGTAATGATAGATAAAAACGAACCCATGATTTATCAAGCAGAGGCGTACGTGCTTCTAATCCCCATGATGAAATAGATTTATCAGATCGTAACACATCATAATTATGCATATTTGTAAGTAATCGTTTGCATTCTTTATCAAATTCGTCGTTATCTGGACAAGCGTGAAAATACATATATCCTCCCATTAATTCATCTGCGCCATCACCGTTAAATATAACTTTTGCTTCACTATTTTCAGAAATATATTTAGCTACCAAATAATTACCAACACTTGCGCGTATTGTTGTAGTATCATATGTTTCTACAGCTTTTACAACATCTGGAATCGCATTCAAGAATGTCAATTCATCTACTACAACGGATGTATGTTTAGTTCCAATATAATCAGCTACTTTTTGCGCATAGTATAAATCGTCAGATCCTTCAAATCCAATACTATATGTTTCTATTTTCTTATCGGGATATAACATATTAACCTCTCGTTGCACTAATGAACATATTAAAGAACTATCTAATCCACCCGATAACAAGCATGCAATTGGACGATCAGTTGTAGTAACGCGTTTTTTAACACTAGCGATAAGGTTATTACGAATATTCGTATAAAGGTCCTCTAATTCATCTTTCTTTTTACTATAATCAATTAATGTATTATCTAAATATCTGACATTCAAATCATAATATGGTACATTTTCATTCATCTGTATCCATTTAGAATCAGTAAATGAAAAACACGAATAGGTTCCTGGAATAAAATGTTTAATATTACCACCCAAGTCGTGCAATACTTTCAATTCAGATCCAAATGCAAACTTATTATCATCCTCCAATATATACATTGGTCTTACACCAAATGGATCACGTCCTGTATATACCATATTTTTGGATGAATCCAATAATACAAAGGCAAATACGCCATCTAATTTTTTAATTGTACTTTCTATGCCAAAAGTATTATATAAATGAATGATAATTTCACAGTCCGAATTTGTAGTTGCGTTATATTTAAATTCTTTATAAAGTTCTTTATAGTTGTAAATTTCACCATTACATATCAAAGTAACATTATTGATTACGATTGGCTGGTTTGATATATCATCTAATCCGTTTATTGCAAGTCTATGAAACCCAAATACTACATTATTATTTAGTGATTTATATACTGAATGTTCAGGACCACGCATAAATCCCTTTTGAAATGATTTTTTCCATTTACTATGTACTAAATCATCTTTAGCAATTGTTTCATTTGTTAAGACTGTAAAAATACCACACATATATTATTTAACTAATATTCTTTAGATATATTTGATAAATAATTATTTTATAGGTATATTGTATAAATGAATAAACTTATGGATAATTTGTTTGGTCCTTTTCCAAAGGAATACTGTTTATATTTTTACTTTTTGGAAATATTTGCATTTATTGCATTAATAATTACGATAATTACAGTAGTTACGTCTTACAAATCTTTCAAAAATAAAGCGATATTGTTTGTACTCTTATTACAACCATTGATCTTATATTTTGAAAGTAGATTATTATACTCCATGTGTGTTGGTAGTTTAAGTACTACAACAAATAGCGGAAATTTAATGAGTTAAAAAATGACAATTATATATATTTTTTATTGAGTATGATACAATAAAAAATATAATACATATCATCATTCATTTGATGGTATAATTAGTTTTATCGGATGTAAAAATCGGTTCATTCGTTTGATCGTTTTCTTCTCGGGTATGACTCGTCCATCAATATATGATTCCAGTGTTGATAATTTTATATTCATCAGTTGTGTAAATTCATTAACTGTATAAGGGGAACGACTTATCGCCATTCTTATCTCATCGTGCAATGTATAATCATTCATGTGGTATATATACTACATCATATTATTTTTAATACATTTGGACTAATCATTTGAATATACCACATTCAATCGTGTAAAATACAAATAAAGCTTAATCTCATATGAATTTAAGCAAAAAAATGGAACGAATTACATATAAATTGTATATTTTTATTATATATTTATAGTATTAATAGAATGTCAAAATTATATGGTGTAGTAGACAAAGTTTATTATCAACAAAATGATAGAGTTGAAGATTTAAATGAAAGATTATTTAATAGAAATACATCAGTACGACCGGTTGGAGCTCTTATTGATGTACGAGCAACGCCCACAAAATATGTTACAACTCCTATTGTAAATATGCGTCCAACGGCAAAAACAGAATGTCCACGTGTATTACCTTTTAATATTCAAAAACAATTTTTCCCAGGTAACACAAAATCACCATGGGATGGATATAAAGTAGACACTGAAACTGTATTAAGAAACCAACAATTTGCATTACAAAAGTCCGAACAAAATATATATGTGCCATCATCTAATAGTGATTTATATGCAAAAACAGTACCATCACAAATATATACAGGAAGATATCAAAATATGTTTAACAAACCTGATTTAGAACCAAAAAATGCTAACCCTGAAAGCCTTGGATTATTTTTCTTTAATAATCATACACGCGAACAACGTATTGAGCATGGAGATATTGAAAAACTAACCAAATAAGTAGTAACATATGAATGACAAGGATTTAAACATATCGGAATATATATTTATATATGAGTCTAGATGACATCACATATAAAGATACTATTATATTTAAACTACCGATTACTAACGGAAAAGTGATCAAAGTATACGATGGCGATACTATTACAATTGCTACCAAGTTACCGTATGCCACAGGTATGAGTAATCAAGAGCGACCGCATGGATTATGGCGAAGATTTTTCGGGTACATGAATCCGTTTCGTACATTATGTGCACCACGATCGCAAGAAAATAGTCCATTTTATCGTTTTTCTGTTCGTCTTCGTGGAATAGATTGTCCTGAACTTCGTACTAAAAATGAAAACGAAAAGCATTGCGCAATACTTGCAAAAGATATGATACATAATCATATATATCATAAAATTGTTACATTAGAAAACGTAGCTTATGACAAATACGGTCGCGTATTAGCAGATGTATTTTTGGATGGGACAAATATTACTGATGTACTGATTGATAAAAGATTAGCAGTTGTATACGATGGTGGAACGAAACATTGTCCAGATGATTGGTTGGCATATTACCAAGGATAAATTTTACTATTTTTTATATATTTTATTATACATATAAAAAATTTATTTGGTTGAAGCACCCAATGATAATGGGCCACCTGTTAGTTTTGTAGCTAGATTTTGAATACTATCTAAATTCATGTTTTTTAATAAATCTTTATATTGATTAATCATTGGAGCCATGCCTTGCATATTTTTAACTAGTTTATTTTGTTTACTTATTAAACGCGATGTATCTTTTGTAAGTTTTTGCATATTTTCTCCACCTAAAATATTATCTAAATTATCATACGCGCGTTCAATTGTTGTACCGTAATCTATTCTACTGTTTACTTCTTCTGAATCATCCTTTACTGATGCTGCGGTTTTTGCAACTACATTTTTTCCTTGTGTTTGAAACCCTGACTTCTTTTTCGCGTTAGTTTTATTTGCAAAATCAGCAGCAGCTGTTGTTGCATTTTTTGTTGCATTTGTTTGATCCTTCTTTTGAAATCCTTCATAATTTGTTTTCGTTGCTACTACATATAAATTTGTTGCTAAAAGACAACATAATAAAACGATGATCATATTTTTATTAAAATTAAAAACAATTAATCCTACGGCTAAAAACATGGTTACTGCTTTGTAATTCTGAATTAATACATATCCAAATAAATTCATTAGTGCAATAAAAGTTATTATATACAATACAATTTTGTTTTTAAAAAACCCTGTTCCAGATGCAGCATTTGAAAATGATTTTTTAATTGATTTTGAAAATGATTTTGATTTACTCATATAACGTATATTGATATTTTAATTTATATTTATTTTTAAAATTATCTTCTAGATCTAGATCTTTTTTTATTTTTTCTAGATCTCTTTTTCTTAAGTGTTCGCTTTTTTCTTCTTCTTCTTCTTTTACCACCAAACGATGGACCACCAAATGATGTACCAACAAATGATGATGATTCTCTATCTGTATTTGCCGTACTATTTAATGATAACTCTAAATCACTTAAATGCATAGAAGTTGTTAAATTACCAGTTAATGAATTATTAAAAAAATTAAATGAATATGAACCATCCTGTTGTGTAAATGATTCATCTGGATTTGTAGTATTACCTGATATATTTAACAAACTTGGATGACTAATATTTAAATCACTTAAATGCATAGAACCAGATAAATTGCCAACGATTGCTCCTGATTCATTTACTATATTTATTGTTACGTTTATACTATCATTTGATATTGAATCATCAAATGAATTACTCATATCTAAAAAATGCCCACTATCTCCATCTATTCTTGATTGATCAGGACCAAAATGATAAGATAACCTACTCATTATTAATAAAATATAGTTAGATATTTTATTAATTTATTTATTTGCTTTTCTTCTAGCTTTTCTTCTAGATTTTCTCAATTTTTTTGCACCTTGGGGTTTTTCAGAACTTTTACGAGTAAATTTAAAAAAGTCGCGAGTATTTTTTCTTGTAGGACGTCTTAATTTACGGGAATTTGATAAAAATCCACCAAGTTGAACCTCAGGTTTGGATAGGTCTGTTTTATGAGTATTCATATAATTAACTATTTCTCTACGTATACTATCCATTGTATTACGATCTATACTGGTTCCGGTATTCATATTAATATAATTTCTAGTTAATGCGATGGATGGTTTATCAGTTATTAATGCCTTAAAATCAGTATTACTTAATTTAATGTTTTTTTCGGTTAAGCGTTGCATTGCAAAAGCTGTTAATTGTTTCATAAATCCAGTTGGTTTACCTAATCCAAACCAACTAGATGATGAACCCTCCGCAGCGTCACTAGAATTTGATGTATCAGGAGCGTTACCGTCTAATGCTGAATCTAAATTCTTTAATTCGCCAGCATATCTTTGTCTTGCATTGGATAAATTTTCATCACTGTCTACTTGATCAATTAATTCTTTTAATTCAATTATTTTACGACTAGCATTTCCACTGTTAGTTACGATTTCTCTCATTCTATCTGCAATTCTACTTATGGTAGTTGCATCTGTTGTAATTTTGTCTGCGATATCTTTAATTTTAGATTTAAACAGTTCTTTTATTTTTTCAATTTCGCCAGTTAATCCACTCATATTTTAATATATATTAACGATATTTTATTTTGTTACTGTGTTTTCTAACATTTCTTTTTTTGCGCGTTCTCCTAATTTTTCTTCTTCTTTTTTTACTTCCTCCACCTAAATTATGTGAATCATCTTTTGAAATGGCGCCTAAATCTCTAACAGATTGTGTTAATGCAGTTAATGAGATATCTAAGTCGCTTGTAGTTTGAATTTCGCGTTCAAATATAGCCAATTTATTTCTAGCATTTTCTATTGCTTCTGTCGTATTTTTATTTAAATCTCCTTCTATATCTTTTTGTAAGTCGGCGATTCTAACTTTTAAATTTCGTATATAGTCAATTGACTTAGATATAGGAGGTTTTAATGCGTCTGTGCGAAGAATTACACTATTTTTAAAAGCTAGGTTCATAGCTTGCATCGTTTCAAATCGTAATGTCATATCCTTTAATGTTTTAATTAAAGTCTTTTCATTATTAGTACTACTATCACTCATAATATATTATACATTTATTTTATTGTAGAATCTATATCAGTAATAGATGATATTTTTTCCTTAACACTATCCATTTCTTTTAATATATCTCTCTGTTCTCTTCTTGTATTCTCCATTTGAATCTCACTTAAACCACCAACATCCACCATATCACTTAAGTATTCGTTTATTCTATGATAACTATCTAATTGTTTTTTTTGTTCATCTACTCTTTCCTGAAAATCATTTTTATAAATATTATAAACGGGTTTATATATTTTATAATTTATACCTTTATCACAAGGGATATCTGAACTTTCTTTCATATCTTGAAAATGCGCTAAACGATCTTTATCTCTCTTATCAGAATCTTGTTTTAAACGCATTTTACTTAAATCTCTCTTAAAGAAATCAAATTCATCAAAATGATTTTTATATTTTTTAGATGTATGGTAATGTCCTTTTTTTGTAGAATCACTCATATATATATGAAAGAAATGTAAAAATACATATAAGCGAAAATATATAAAATCTAAAGTATATATTATTTAGGATGTCTAAATCTAATCAAGAACCTTTACTTGTAGAAGACCAAAACCGTTATGTAATGTTTCCAATTCAAGACCAAAACATATGGGATATGTATAAAAAACAAGTTGATTGTTTTTGGAGGGCCGAAGAAGTTGATCTATCAAAAGATTATACTCATTGGCAAACTCTAAACAGCGACGAAAAACATTTCATATCCATGATTTTAGCGTTTTTTGCAGCAAGTGATGGCATAGTATTGGAAAATTTAGGATCTCGGTTTATGTTAGAAGTACAATTATCAGAAGCAAGAGCATTTTATGGTTTCCAAATAGCAATGGAAAATATTCATTCACAGATGTATAGTTTATTAATAGAAACGTATATTCAAGATCATGAAGAAAAAACGAAACTCTTTCACGCTATAGATAATTTTCCATGTATTAAAAAAAAGGCAGACTGGGCAATTAAATGGATAAATGACAATAATAGTAGTTTTGCCACACGATTGATAGCATTTGCATGCGTTGAAGGAATATTTTTTTCAGGTGCATTTTGTAGTATTTTTTGGTTAAAGAAGCGTGGACTAATGCCTGGACTTATTTTTTCCAATGAATTAATATCACGAGATGAAGCACTACATACCGAATTTGCAATTTTACTTTATACAAAACTCATAGAAAAAGTTCAAAAAAATAAAGTATATGATATTATAAAAGAAGCAGTAGAAATAGAAAAAGAATTCATAATAGATGCACTTCCATGCCGATTAATAGGAATGAATTCAACACTTATGTCTCAATATATTGAATTTATAGCGGATCGTTTAGTAGTTCAATTGGGTTATGATAAAATATATCATTCAACAAATCCATTTAACTTTATGGAATTAATATCTGTAGAATCAAAAACCAATTTTTTTGAAAAGCGCGTATCTGAATATGCGCTAGCCGATAAAACGAAAGAAGATGGTATATTCAATATGGAATGTGATTTTTAATTATATCGTATAATAAATAATATAAGATATAATTTAACCCGCATGGTTCAATGGTGTAATATATAATTTAACCCAAGTGTTTCATTGGTTTAAGATATAAGTGATATATTTTTTGTTCATTACAGAATTCAGGTACCATAGTTTGGGGTCTTCCTTGTCTGTATGAACGATTTTTAATGGTTGACCAGTACATGCGACTAGGTGTATCACTTTTTTCTGGACCACCGCAACGTTTTGACACATTATTTACTAATTTATAGCTTCTAATTCCTTTAACTTGTCTGATAGTCATTATATAATAACTAGATAGAAAATATTTTTATCAGTAATTATTATTAATTCATATTAATTCCTAAATTAAACATGACCAAACTTTTCCAATATAACAGATGGTACAATTTTACTCCTAATATTATACATTTTTTTATAACATTTATTAATAGTTACTTCACTTATTTCAGTAATATCATGTATATTTTTCTTTGTAATATTTGTATTTGTGATATATGATACAAAATATACAATTCCTGCCGCGATTGAATGAGGTGTATTCTCAGGAATATAATTATTTTTATCTATTTGTATAGCTATAAATTCACATAATTTAATTAGCTCTTTTGTCATACTTAATTTACTGCAAAATCTGCTAATAAACGTTAATGGATTTGTTTCTGAGAAAGATGTTTTTTCATCTCCTTGTAAATCTTTTTCAATTGTATTAATAATGGATGTTGCATTTTTACATCCTTTTGTCGCACTTGTATTGTCTAAATGAAACATTAGAGCAATTTCTTTCGCCGTACGAGGATTATTATTTATACGACATGATATATAAATAGATGCTGCAATAATTCCATCTCTGTTTAAACCCCTAAATGATCGCTGATCTGATATTTTTTTATGATAAATCATTGCATCATCAATAATATATTTTGATATACCACTTTTTTGTGCCATATTTGAAATTCTTTGAAATTCATCGTAATGTGATTTTTCCTTATACGGCATAGACTGCCATTCAGTATATCTTTTAATTTTTCTCATTTCATATGATGACCCTGACCCGCATAGAACTTTACATCCATATGAAGATTCTTTTAATAATGGATTTATAGGCATACCACATCGGGTTGGATCCGCTGATTGACTATCGTCTGCACCATAAAATCTCCATTCAGCCGATGAATCTAACATATCCTTATAAATAATACTACATTTAGGATTAATACATGATAAGAACCCTTCATCTGTAAAACTCAATTTATCATTACATACATCACAAAACTCCCTCTCGCCGGAAACACGATATACACATTCAAGTGATGATTGCTTAGATGGTTTAATTTCACTTTCAAATATATTCCATAAGTGATTGTTATTTGTAGTCTTTTTTAGTTTTTGTGTCTTTGAACCTTCCTTTTTTTTGGATAAACTTAATTCCATACTTTTAATTGTTTAGAAATTTTATTAGTTATTCAATTTTATTTAATATTCTTTTTAGAATATATATATAATGGGTAATACTTCATCTAAATCTGATAATAGTGCTAAATATGAATTAATAGAAAAAGTTGCTCTTGATTATGCAACTACTTTAAACCTAACAAATATTGGCTTATTATCAAAACCAAGTGAAGAATATAAATCAAGTTGTAATAATTTAATATATGTGTCTTCTGAATTATTAAAAAAATATTTAAAACCAGTTGAAATAAAATTATTAGAATCAAGAGTAAAAAACGGCATTGATGTATCTACAAATACTATTGTATCATTAAGTACAGAAGATCTAGAAAAAGCGAAAATATTATCAGACGAAGGTATTACTACTGCATGTAATACTATTTCATCGTTCTATATTAAAATATCACATTTATATGCGGCAATTGTTCGTGTATTACAGCCCCAGGTAACATATACAATAGGTAGTTCAACAACCACCGTTGGATTATTAGAAGCATTAAATGAGAATCAAAAGTTACCTACAGACATTAAAATTCACGATACAACAATCAGTTTATGTAGTAAAAGAGTCGCATATTTAAATCCACAAGGTGACAACGAGAGTATAGATAATCTAAATACGCTTAGTAGTGGTAGATTATTTTCATTATCTAGTAAAAAAGTGTGTAATATTAATTTGAAACCGAATGGAGAAAAAAAATTAACACTAGGAGATGAATATGGTATTTATGAACTTGAGCAATTATATTATGATAAAGATGCCCATGGTCGTTTAGGCATTCCATCGGAAAAAAGTATTAACTATACTAAGTATTTATCCACTTTATTTAAATTATTTGAAACATTTACTTTAACTACCGATCAACAGCGTTCTGAATTTAATTCAAAAGATCAATCTGGTAAATTAGAAGAATTATTATCAAAAAATATTACAAAATTTTCAGATATACCATTAAAAGATTATACAGTATTGTGTAGTTCATATGATTTAGAAGATTCCGATAAATATAAAGATGAAATTGTAACAGCGTCTTTTAACAATAAAACAACCCAGTCATCTAACAATGATGAATTATTGGCTAAAGAATATATTCAAAATATTAAGGATATGCATGAAGAAAAAGAAAAACAAATACAAGAAATATTAAATATATTAAATGAAGTATTTAAAAAAGATTCAAATGGATCAATTATAATCAATCCATCATTATCTTTAGACAATGAAGTAAGTTTAGACAAAATTGTTGAAAAAACAAGAGAAATGATAAAAAATTTATACATTAACTGTGAGTTAAAATATTTAGCAGGTATTGAGAAATATAAACAAATTCGGGATTATATTCAAAATTCTCAAAGAGAATTATTATCAGATGCTGCCACAATTCCAGACGGTGAAGAAACATAATACTAATTAATTCAACATGATTTGAGATATTTTTATTTTCTTGTTTATATATATAAATGGCAGGATCAAAATTTGCATCAGCACATAATAATGGATTAACAGGCGGACGTCGCAGAAGACGCGCAACAAGACGTGTTTCACGTAAAGGAAGAAAATCATCCGCACGTAGAACTAAACGCGTAGGACGTAAAGTTCGTGGATCACGTAGAAGATCCAGAAGATCCAGAAGAGGAGGAGCCCCTTCGTCATTCGCAGCAGCATCTAATTAATCAATTAGATTTAGAAAAAATAATAGCACCAATAACTGACGATTCTGAAAGACGCGATACAATGTAAAACTCGTAGAAGAAGAAATTAAATAGATAATATTTATTACTTTTGGTTTTAAATATTATCACTATATAGTATATATAATGGCATGCCCTTTAGCAAATCAAACAGGTGGTCGTAGAAGACGTTCAACTAAGCGCGTATCACGTAAAGGAAGAAAATCAACAGCACGCAAATCTAGACGTGTTGGACGTAAAGTACGTAAAACTCGTAGAAGAAGAAGACATAGAGGCGGTCAAAGCATAGATACAGAACAATTACAAAAAATGGTGGGTTCCTTAATGAATAAGAAATAATTAATTACAATATAATATTTTAACTAATTATTTACAAATGATTATTTTTCAATAAATCTAAAAATTCATTTTTATAAATAGTACCACTTGGATCATAATCGGACGTTGATTTAAATGGATTAGTTATTGCTTTCTTCTTTTTATCATTTAATATATCTTTCTTTTCTTCTTTCTTCTTAACTACATTACCATAGCCATCAACTGAAACACCTGTTTTATTTTTAATCTCATTACGTACATAATCAGGAACCCAATGTTTCCATGAAATAAATAATAAATTTGGATGAATATATGTAACGCTAAATCCATTATCTTTTAAATTATCCATTATATATGCAATACAAGAGGCTTGATTATATTTAGGAGCTCCAAATATAATTTCGGGAACTACAAACCAACAATTTTCTATGTTATTACATTGTCTTGAAGTTAATTTAATGCGGGCATGTATACGTGCTAAAAGTTTTTTATAAGTTGATAATTTTAATATATCACTTTCTTTTTTTTTGTCATATAATTCATCCAAATTAATATTCTCATTATAATCATCGGGTACATCTTGTTTATTAATATCAAATACTGTATTATTCATTATTATTAATTCATAAGAAAAAAGTTTAAAATATTTTTCTTATAATTAAATAATGACTAAATACGAATTACCTAATATTGAACATTTAGTATTGTCTGGCGCAGGCCATGGCATATTTTCATATATTGCTGCATTTGATATACTAATTAAAAATAATATAATAAATAAAAAAAATATAAAAACAATATACGGTACCTCGGCTGGCGCAATTGTAGGAACATTATTACTATTAGATATAGAATTAGATGTAATAATTGATTATTTTGTAGAAAGACCTTGGAATGAACTATTTGTATTTGATACGAATGTTATAAATATTGTAAATAATTATGGCATGTGGTATAATGAAATATTAACAAAAACATTACAACCCTTATTTTCTATGCGCGATATTAGTTTAGATATTACAATGGTTGAATTTTATGAAAAAACAAATGTAGAAATATATTTTTATGCAACCGAGCTAAAATCATTTGAAGAAATTGTTTTTTCATATAAAACTACCCCAGATATTAAGCTGCTAGATGCTATATATATGACATGTGCTATACCTTTCTTATTTAAACCCATGATATATAATAATAAATATTATATAGATGGGGGATTTGCAAATCAATACCCTATAAAAAATGCTTTAAATGATATAACTGACCATAATACTATATTTGGAATAAAAAACGTAGCAGAACAATCCTATGAAAAAATTAATAAAACAGAAGATGAAAACCCCGGATGTGATAAAACAGAAGATGAAAAACCCGGATGTGATAAAATAGAAGACGATATCCAAAAAGAAGAAAAAGATGAATGTGATAAAATAACTGAAGAAAAAGATAAAGACGATGAAGATGAAGATGAAGAAATCAATACATTAAATATATTTGATATATTACAATATTTGCTGGTAAATCCTATATTGAAATTAATAATGCCCCCTGATAGTAAAATATACAATGAATTAAATATTTATTCGTGTGGTAAATTAGACATAGATATGATAAAATATACAATTAATTCACATGAAAACAGATTAGAATTAATAAAACGAGCAAAAAAAGAAACTGAGATTTTTATTAAAAATAAATATAATATTTCGTTATAAAAAATATAAAACTTATCTAGCTATATTCTATATATGGCAACAAATTTTTCATCATATTTTTCTGGAAGAAATTTTATATTAGTTTTAGTAACAATATTTTTATTATATATTATAGCGACTTCCATTCGTAAATATGTTTACCCAACACTAGATAACAGTAATTTCTCTGGAAATAAAGAATTTATAGAAAAAGGAAGTAGTGATAATGATTCATCAAACGCATCAAATGCATCAAAAGAAGCTGAAATATTATTTTTTTATGCGGATTGGTGTCCTCATTGCAAACAAGCAAAACCCGAATGGGAAAAATTTAAAGAACAGCACAATGGATCAGTAGTAAATAATCATAAATTAATTTTAATTGATGTTAATTGCACAAGTGAATTAGGCGAATCAGGACAATTAATTAAAACATATAATGTTGAAGGATTTCCAACGGTTAAAATGAAAAAAGAAGGTAAAATTGTAGAATATGATGCAAAAGTTAGTAAACAAAACTTAGATCTATTCGTTAAAAAAATGATATAAGAATTAATAAAATGATATAAATACACACTATGTATTTATATAATGCTATTTAGAGATAATACTGGAAATATAATTAATATATCTAGACTAAATTACCACGACGATAAAACATATTATAATAAAGTTAGAAATACAATAAAAACGAAAGAAACAACTATTGAATATAAATTTAACATTGAAGCTACGCCCCAATATAATAGTTTATTAAACAAATTAAATTAGATAATGGTTTAAATTATGAAATAAATAATAACTATTTATTACTATAATTCCGCCTATAAACCAACTATTAAACAAACATATATTACTTAATTTTTCATCATAATCTGTATTTTGTATATGTTTATATAATTTATAATTTTCATGTAATATACATGAGAATGTAAAATTTATGCACGATCTAAAAATTATATAAATCATATATTATAGCAATATTAAAATATTCTTACAATATATTAGTAATAATGGTCAATAAAACACGTAAAAATAAGAATTTCATTTTCAATATAGAAAATTATAAAAGCGGAGATGGTATGCTTACAAGTGTATGGGGGCCAAGTTTATGGCATTTTTTACACACCATGAGTTTTAATTATCCAGATAAGCCTACTAAACAAGATAAATCGCATTATAGAAAATTTGTGTTGCAGCTTGTTTCTGTTTTGCCATGTAAATATTGTCGTTTAAATTTAGAAAAAAATTTTAAGAGTATGCCATTAAAAATGTGTTATATGAAATCACGTGAGTCATTTTCAAGATATATATATGATTTGCACGAACATATAAATAAAATGCTAGGAAAAACATCAGGATTATCATATCAAGATATACAAGAACGATATGAGCATTTTAGAGCGCGATGTGGTAAAAAAAAGAAAACAATCAAACGAAAAACGATTAAAAAACACAAAGGTTGTACAGAACCATTGCATAAAATTAAAAGTAAAGGCGTTGTACAAATTGTACCAGCCAATACAAAATGTGAATCACTTCAAATTAATAAAAAATGTACAGAACTAAAAATATAAATATATATATATATATATATATGCTTACATATATATTAACACGATTTAGTATTTTTGATAAAGATAGCACTGGTTTACAAATAAGTAATAAATATAATTTAAAAAATGAGAGTGATCAAGAAAAATATAAAAATGAATTATTTTCACCAGATAGATTAAATTATAAATTTAAAGTATTTGAATTGGTAACATTACCTGGTGTAGTAAATCAGACTAACCAAAATTTTGAATGGTATATATATTCTAGTGTATACATGCCAAAATATTATCAAAATAAATTAATAGAATTAACTAAACCATATAATAATATATTTGTTAAATTTATTTCATCGTTTAAAGAATTTTTTTATACAATAGATTATACAAAAAATAATACGATAGATAAGTTTTGTACGATGAGATTAGACGATGATGATGGATTAAGTCCTAATTTTATTAAATTAATAAATAACTATAAAAATGAAAAAGATGGTACAGTTATTTCTTTTAGTGACGGAACACAGATTTCATTAATTAATAATAAAATAGAATATGGTATATCAATCAGGTATGATTTGATTGCAATTGGTTTAACAGTTATAAATAAAGATATATATAGTTTAGGTGATCATTCTTTATTATCTGAAAGAGGGTATACAGTGAAATTAGATAGAACACCAAATATGTATTTGATATGTTGTAGTGAACAGTTCTGTGATACGAAAAGAGAATTTATTAAAAAAACCCAGTTGAGTAATAAAATTAAAGGTGTATTGAAAAATAAATCAAAAACTCCATTAGAACAGTTGAAAAATAAATAATTTAAATATATTTTATTAAATTATTTATAATGTTAAAGGAATGTTCATGTACTATTTTATCCTAATAATATTTTTATTTTATATGTATAAGTTATATGGCAGTAAATATGGATGATGTGATTAAAGGCATTTTTCTTCTTATTCTAGCAGTTGCTGGTAATTTCGTAGCCGAGACACTAGGGTGCAAAACACAAAAGCTATTAAGTGAAAATATGTATGCCAAACATTTGGTAATTCTTCTTATTTTATATTTTGCTATTGGATTTACAAACACAGATAAACCTCTACACCCATTTGATACTTTAAAAATGGCTGCAGGAATATACGTACTCTTTGTATTATTCACAAAAATGGATCTTCGTTTTACATTAATTGTGTTTACAATGCTTTCTTTTACTTATATCAATTCTACATTTATTAAGTATTATCAAGAAGTTACTCCCGATGAAACAGAAACAATTGATCTACTTAAGAAAATTCAAAAAATGATGTATGTTTCCATGACAGGACTCATTTTAGTTGGATTTGCGTTGTATTATCGCAAACAATACAACGAATATTATAAAACATGGTCCGTCAACAAATTCATTTTCGGTGTAAATAAATGTAAATCTATGGTATAAAACATGATGTACTCCGCTAACATATAATGACAATTTCCAACGACTTTTTGGAAATTGTCATTCCATAACTCAAAATTGTTTGTTAAAATTACATGCCAAATGTACTAAAATCACTTAATATTGGTTTTGGTAAATATCTATCATCTGATTTTTTATATGTGGGTATTTTTTTACAATCAAATGCTGGTTCTGGGCAGCGAGCACATGCTGGACAAGGAGGACATTTAACATTTACTTCGCGTTTATATGTATTTCCTTGATAACATGATTCGTTTGTGCATGTACCATCCTTGCCTTTTTTGCTATCGCTTGTGTTGCTATCGCTTGTTTTGCTATCGCTACTATTACTATCGCTACTATTACTATCGCTGCTATTACTATTACTATTATCTTCATCATCGCTATCATTATTGTTATCGCTTGCTGCGATTAAACTTGGACATACAGGACATACAGGAGGTACTACTTGACTTTTTAAAAGATAATTACTAGGATTATGTAATCCTGTACTATTATTAATGGTTGCAGAAGCAGCTGTATTACCATGAGGACCTTTTGCTACGGTTACATTATTTCCATATGGACCATAATAAGAATTTATATCAGCATCGTCTAAATCATTTACTGCGTCTTCGTTAATATATATATTATCATCATCGGTTATAACAGCTACAGCTTCATCATCATCATTTATTACTAAAGTGTTATCGTTAGGTCCGGTTATTGTGTTGGATACGTATCCTTCTCTCATACGACATGTACAACAAACAACCAAAAATATTAAAAATAAAATACCGATTACTACTATTTTATCCATTTTAATTAGTTTAACCATTCTAGTATATAATATAAAAAGAAAAAACTTATTTTATTATATGATTAATAATAAAATTGATTAACTTATGAATAAATAAATATTATTATTAATATGGAAGAAACCCCAATTGTAAAACGTAAAAAAAATGTAAATAAAAAAGATCCGTTAAAAAGTATATTCAGTGAAGAATCTAAATATGAAATAGGAATAGATGAGGCAGGCAGAGGTCCTATGTTTGGACGTGTTTATGCATCAGCCGTTATTTTACCTAAAGATGATAGTTTTGATCATTCTAAAATGAAAGATAGTAAACGATTTCATTCACAAAAAAAAATAAACGAAGCTGCAGAATATATTGAAAATAATGCATTATTTTGGTCAGTACAGTATATGGAACATGATGATATTGATAAGTTGAATATTAGAGAAGCAAACAATCAATGTATGCATAAATGTATAAGTGATATTATAAATCAAATAACCAACTCAGATAAAGTTGAATCTTTTAATGATTATTATTTACTAATAGATGGTAATGATTTTAAACCATATGGTAAATTATTTAATAATAATTTATCCTATATAAAATATTCTTGTATAGAAGGCGGTGATAATTTATATACATCAATTGCTGCTGCATCAATATTATCAAAAGTTCATCGTGATAAATATATTAATGATATGTGTGAAAAATATCCCATGTTAGATGAATATTATTGTCTTCTTTCAAATAAAGGATATGGTACGTCTAAACATATATCGGGTATATATAAAAATGGTATTTCACCATGGCATAGACAAACATATGGATTGTGTAAAACACAAGATATTAATAATAATTTTAAATAATTAATATAATAATAATATATATATTATGAATAATTATAAAAATACTATTGGATATACAAAAGATAAAGTTGCTGCAGTATTATTCCTAGTTTTGTCTATTTTATTATATTTTGTTAAAGATTTTAATAAATTAAAATATGCCTTCATAATTGCATTATTAATCGGCTTTACAGTTGATGCATCATTTACTATAAATCCTAAGTATCATTTTAAAAAATTTGGTAACAATATACCTAGTTATATTGTAGTATTAGGTGCTATCGCGTTTATAACATTAATTATCATTTATAGAAAACACATAAAATTTAATTTTTAGATTTTTGTTTTTTTAATTTAACTTAGCTTTTTCCATACGCATATAACATTTACTAATTCTACTCCATGTCTTAAATTTTTAATTCCACATAAATTCATATAAAATTGATATATTATTGTTTTATATAGTATATAAAATAATAATGTTGGTATTGGTATTTGATACAGAAACTACAGGTATAATACCTAAAGATAGTTATAATACTGAAAAATGCCCGTATATAGTTCAATTCAGTTATATAGTGTATGATACACTTAATTATAAAATAGTAGCAGAATACAATAAAATTATTAACATACCAACTCATGTTAATATACCAGAGGAATCAATCAAAATCCACGGCATTAATAAATCAGATACAAATAGAAGTCGTACAAATATAACTAGATGTTTATTAGCCTTCAAAAAATATGTAGATAAATGTGATTATATAATTGGTCATAATGTTGATTTTGATATAAAAATGGTACAAATAGAGTGTAATAGAAATAATATTTATGAAAATATATTTAATAAATCTCAAAATATATGGTGTAGTATGAAAAATAGTATAGATATTTGTAAAATAGAAGCTGTAAATTCTATGGGTAAATATTATAAATGGCCAAAATTATCAGAACTGCACGAAAACTTATTTAATACAGTCCCAAAAAATCTACACGATGCATATAATGATATATTAATTTGCTTAAGATGTACGGTCTTTATACTAAATCAAACTGATATTTGTTATAAAGATAGTGTATTCAAACGTAAAATAAAGAATTTAATTTAAACAGATGCGAATTTTTCAGCTCCAGAAACGGGAGCACCTACTACATCAGTAGATCCACCTTTATGTTTGCGAGATTTTCTTGTTTTTCTAGCCTTTCTTGTTCCTTTACGTGCTCCTTTACGTGATCCTTTTTTGGATTTTCTTACTTTTCTTGTTTTTTTATTTGATTTTGTTACTTTAGCACATGGTGCTTTTGCTTGTTTTTTGTATGTTTTACCGGCCATTTTAAGTATTTCTTTCAATTGTTTGCCAGGATTTGCTTTTCTAACAGTCTTAACATGATCCATCCATGGATTTCCCATTATATATATTATATAAACAAAAAAATTGATATCTAATAGTATATTAATCATAATATACTAAATATGCTAAAACAAAGAACGCATACCTTTTATTTAAACAATCTAGAAAAGAATCATCCTTTGAAAAAATTATATAAAAAACCAAATGAAAAGAATATAGCTACTTTTGAAAATTGGAAAAAATGTAATGAAATGTATACTGATAAATATATTACTAATGTACGCATTGTATTTGATTAAATCTATTATGCACAGTGTTAATTTGATCTTTTAAATATTCTATACTATTTGCTCGTAAATAATCAAAATCTATAAAATTTATATTATCTACCATACAATATTTTGAGTTTATTTTTTTAACTTTATGTTTTATATAATCAATTTCTAATGTAAAGTCGCAATCTGGAAATAAAAACTTATTTTTTAGTTCATGATATGATACATATAAATTATTTATTGGAAATGTTGCGGGTATATCTAAACGTAATATTAATTCAATAGTATCGGGTAAATATGATATTATTTCACTGCATACTTCTGTTGGTAATATTTCAGTAGTACGAATATATTTAATAAAGGATGACTGTTTATTTAAAAATATGTTAATGTGTAAATAGAATCCTATTATATTTAATTTATTATTTACTATTTTAAATATAGGTTTAATCATACACATTGTAATGATATATTGTATATGATTACATTTTTATATTTATTTACTATTACTTATCAATAACTACATCTTTTATGATATTTTTAGCTATTTTATTCTTATTTTCTTCTGTGGTTTGAGCTAGGGTATTTTTTATTAATGAATGATATTCTATATTGTCTGCGGTATCAGTATTGCCACAATTCGGGTGTGATTTCATCCATTCAGGAAAGTGTCTGAATGTGTTTTTTCCTACACTTGTTATTGCATTATTTAACTTTGTTTTGCTTTCTTCCTTATCCCATTCATTATTTTCTTTTACATATAAGATTTCACGTTTCACATCACTACAATGTAGTGGACGTTTTGTTAAATCTAGTTTATTTAACCCATTCAAAATTATACGTGTTATACCATTTACATATCCTAATTCATTCATCTGATCTAAATCATTTATTTGCAATTGCAATGAATCAACAAAATCATTCATGTTTAATGCATCTTTGCAGGTTTCGTTAAGAAAAAAATTAAGATTAAATTTATTATTCGTGTTATTATTGTTACTATTATTATTATTACCAATTAAAGGAATCATATCGGTTATTTGTTTTTGCTGTTCAGCCATTTGCTTCATTGCTTGAATTAATAATTCTTTATAATTAACTTCTTCATTTTTCTCATTTTTCTCATCTTTCTCATCTTTCTCATCTTTCTCATCTGTAGCATTCTGTAATAAAATACATTTCTTTACATGTTGATGTAATCCTTGTCTTGATTTATACAATTTACCACAATCACATATATACATATTGGGGTTTTTTGGGGATTTTCCGTCAAAGATTGTCAATCGGAAATGTTTAGCTGTCATAATATGTCTATTAAAATCCTTTTTATTACTACATTTAAAGTTGCATTTTTCACAATAAAATGATTTGGGTTTTTTTGGGTTTTTATTGTCAACAAATGTCAACATTCTCCTAAATTATATTGATATAAAAATTAAAAAAGAACAAACGAATAAAAATTAATATGCTCTCAAATAATAATTATTTATTAGCAATTTAGACCATTTACATCTAAATCTGAAAACCCTTGAGATTTAGTTTTCATTTCATTTTAAGAAATTCCATTTTGGACATTTATAAATGTCCTTTTTCACTTTTTTGAAAAAAAGAATTGGTAGAAAAACTAAATTTCAACGGTGATATCTTTTTTGTAAAGAATATATTAGATAAATTATATATCAGTGTATTTTAATTCAAATTCTTCTTTTGACATAACAGGAATATTTAATTCGTTTGCTTTGACTA
>Ga0206129_10001255_pt1 | contig 34639 bp, 24 predicted proteins | sample Helgoland_Spring_8_FD_148616 | JGI IMG/M metagenome (GOLD analysis project Ga0206129, IMG submission 148616) | Pelagic subsurface seawater microbial communities from Kabeltonne, Helgoland, North Sea - Helgoland_Spring_Bloom_20160502_2 | ecosystem: Environmental > Aquatic > Marine > Epipelagic ...
GGACTTATATTAGCAACTTTTGTAGGAATAATTATTATTGGTGGTATTAAAAGAATTGCATCAGTAACTGAGAAGATTGTTCCTTTGATGGCTCTACTCTATATATTAGCTTGTCTATATATTTTAGCGATTAACTTTACCTACATAGATGATGCTATTACATTAATTATTAAAGAAGCATTTAATCCAACTGCTATTGGAGTTGGTGGTATTATAGGTGTTTTAATGGTTGGATTTAAAAGAGCTGCATTTTCAAATGAAGCTGGAGCAGGTTCTGCTTCAATAGCTCATTCAGCAGTTAAAACTAAATACTCTGCATCAGAAGGACTAGTTGCTTTATTAGAACCATTTATTGATACTGTGGTTATTTGTACAATGACAGCATTGGTAATTGTAATATTTAATTCAAATGGTGCATTTATTTATGGTGGTGATGGAATGGGAGGAGTACTTATAGATGGTGTAGTTTATGAAGGTGCAGGAATTACTTCTAAAGCATTTGCTGAATATATTCCATATTCAGGTGTATTTTTAACTATAGCGGTAGTACTATTCGCTGTGTCAACAATGATTTCATGGTCATATTATGGACTACAATCTTGGAAGTACTTATTTGGCAGAGGTAGAGTAGCTGATTTAACTTACAAAGTTTTATTCTTAGTATTTGTTGTAATTGGTGCTGCAGCAAGCATGAATTCAATTTGGGCTTTCTCAGATGCGATGATTTTTGCAATGGTATTCCCTAACATGGTTGGTTTATACTTTTTGTTTCCAATTGTTAAAGAACAGCTCAATAAATATTTAGAAGCAATTAAATCAATGTAATATTTATTATAAATTAATTTATTAAAGCTTTTATAAACTAATAATTAGTTTATATTTGCAAAACAATTTTAAAGAAGGGAGGTCCTGATATGCTAATAATACCAATAAAAGAAGGAGAAAATATCGATAGAGCGCTAAAGCGTTTTAAAAGAAAGTTTGATAAAACGGGAACTAAAAGATCTCTACAGACTAGAAAGCAATTTGTAAAACCTTCTGTAAAAAGGAGAGCACAAATACAAAAAGCTCAGTATATTCAAAACTTAAGAGATAAAGAGCAAATCTAATTTTTGATTTACAAAAAAAATAAAAAAAAGCCTTACATTAAACTGTAAGGCTTTTTTATTAAATTTATATTACAAAATATGACATGAGTTTAAAATCCTTTTTTGATTATCTGGAGATTGAAAAAAAATATTCTTCTAACACCATTGAAGCTTATCGAAATGATTTGAATGTTTTTGCTGGATTTTTAATTGACGAATTTGAAGTAAATAATATAAACAATACAAGCTATTCATACATAAGATCTTGGATTGTTGATTTAGTAAATAAGGGCATATCAAATAGATCTATAAATAGAAAAATCACTTCTTTAAATTCTTATTTTAAGTTTTTATTAAAAATTGATTTGATTAGTGAAAACCCATTAACAAATCATAAGGCTCTTAAAACTCAAAAAAAAATTCAATTACCTTTTTCTGAAAATGAAATGGTGAATGTTTTAGATATAGATAATTATGAGGATAACTTTACAGGAGTTAGAGATAGACTAATAATTGATTTGTTCTATACTACAGGAATTAGAAGAATTGAATTAATTCAATTAATGATTTCAGACCTTAATATTAATAATAAGTATATTAAAGTTTTTGGTAAAAGAAATAAAGAAAGAATAATTCCATTAATTGATTCTACAATAAATATTTTAAATAAGTATTTGTCATATAGAGATGAATTAAAATCAGATGAGACTTTTTTATTTATTACTAGTAAAGGAAAACCAGTTTATGAAAAATTAATTTATAGAATCATTAATAAGTATTTCGATACTATCTCAACCAAAGTTAAAAAAAGCCCTCATATTATACGACATTCTTTTGCAACTCACCTTTTAAATAATGGTGCTGATTTAAATTCTGTAAAGGATTTATTAGGCCATTCAAGTTTAGCTGCTACACAGGTTTATACCAATCGAAGTATTGATGAAATAAAAAAGGTATTTGCTAAATCTCACCCCAGAAATATATAGTATTTCACACTATTTTTATTTGGTTAAAAATTTAATCAATTTTATTTTGTTTCAATAAATAAGTATATATATTTGCATTCCGTTTATTTAACGGATTAAAAGCCGATGTAGCTCAGCTGGCTAGAGCAGCTGATTTGTAATCAGCAGGTCGTGGGTTCGAGTCCCTCCATCGGCTCAGTTCTTAAACATAGTGAAATATATTTTGGGGAGATACTCAAGCGGCCAACGAGGGCAGACTGTAAATCTGCTGACTACGTCTTCGCAGGTTCGAATCCTGCTCTCCCCACTATTTTTCACATCAATTAAATATTGCGGGAGTAGCTCAGTTGGTAGAGCGTCAGCCTTCCAAGCTGAATGTCGCCAGTTCGAACCTGGTCTCCCGCTCTTTTAATTTTTTCTTTATATTTATGGTATCCAAATAATTATTGCGAGAGTAGCTCAGTTGGTAGAGCGTCAGCCTTCCAAGCTGAATGTCGCCAGTTCGAACCTGGTCTCTCGCTCTTTTTTTAAAATTGCCGATGTAGCTCAGGGGTAGAGCGTTTCCTTGGTAAGGAAGAGGTCTCGAGTTCAAATCTCGACATTGGCTCTTCTTTTATTTATATTTAATTTTAATTTCATCAACGAATATCCATCCTTTCCCATTATATGTGCTACCAATATGCCAATTAGGCACATCACCAATCTTGTTTGCAACAATTTTTATATAACGATAAGAGTTTTCAATATTTTCAATATCAAACTTTTTAATCGTAGTATTTTTTGAATCCACAATATTTATTTTTTTATTGTAAAGTGCAGTAAAGTTTTTACCATCCAATGAACCATAAAATGTAATTTCTTTAGGATAAAAAATCCAATGTTTTTGATCAGAAAGAAAATTTATTGAAGCCTTTTCAATTTTACAAACTTTTCCTAAATCAAGAGTAGCTTTTAGGTCTTCATTTTCATATCCCTGCCATGCACCTGTTCGAAAATCTTCTGTTCCTTTAACTCCATCAATTAGCGCTATACTTCCTCCAGCATTATATTGATTTGAATAAGGAGTTTCCAGTGTAACCTTGATATTTGAATCTATTTTATTAAAATTTGTTTTAAGAATTGTGCTCTTATTTTCATTGAATACAGAGTACATACTTAAACTTGTTTGATCATTAATTGTCAGGGGCGTTGTGTATTCTTGAAATTCTTCACCCCTTGAAAAATAAATTTTTGCTTCTTTTTGTACACTTGCTAAAACAACTTTTGTTTCACCAACAAAGGATGTTTCCCCTTTTTTGATATAGGGTGGAGATGTAACAATGAAATCTTTGATTGTTGTTTCTGGTATAGCTTTATCTGAGGTTGCCCAATCGCTTTTTTGTATATCCATTTGGTAAGTTAAACTTCCTCCTTTAACTATATCGCTATGTTTGATTATGGATTTATAATGTGGTTCTCCATTTAGCTTCATATTTTTTATGTAAGGCTTGTTTTTGCTATTTTTTGGAGCTTTTATTTCAAACTTTTTTCCATTTTCTAAATTTATAGTTGCAGACTTTATAATTGGTGATCCAATAATATATTCGTTAGATCCAGGAGTTACTGGGTAAAACCCTAATGCGCTAAAAACATACCAAGCACTCATTTGTCCACAATCCTCATTTCCAGAAATTCCATCTGGATTATTTGAATATTGTTCTTCCAAAATTTTTCTAATCATTACTTGGGTCTTGTGTGGCTTATTGACAAAATTGTATAAGTAGGCCATGTGGTGACTAGGTTCGTTTCCATGAGCGTATTGACCTATTAATCCAGTAATATCTGATTGATTTCTCCCAGAAGTTTTAGAGTTGGCTGAAAAAAGCTCATCAAGTCTTTGTTCATAAAAACTTTTACCTCCCATAAGATTAATGTGCCCTGAAATATCTTGTGGGGTATAAAAGCTGTAATGCCAAGAATTAGCTTCAGTATAGTTATAGTTAACCTCATAAGGGTCAAAAGGAGCAAACCATTTGTTATTTAATCTTCCACGCATGAATTTAGTTTCAGGGTCATATACATTCTTGTAGTTTTGTGCACGCTGAATAAATGTTTTATAATCTTTTTCGAAACCAAGTTCTTTAGCCATCATAGCTATTGTCCAATCGTCATATGCATACTCAAGTGTTTTAGAGACAGATTCAGATTCATTTTCTACAGGTATAAATCCAAAATCTTTATAACTAGCTAATCCTAACTTATCCTGAACTGCTGAGTGTTTCATAGCCTCAAATGCTTTATTTACATCATAGTTTCGGATACCCTTTAAGTATGCATCTGCGATTACCGGAACCGCGTGATAACCGATCATGCAATCTGTGTAGTTTGCTGCTAAATCCCATATTGGCATAATCCCACCTTCATCATATTTATTTAAAAAAGTATTAATAAAGTCATTAGTGCGTTCTTGTTCAATTATAGTATAAAGTGGATGAGCTGCCCTGTATGTATCCCATAATGAAAAAACAGTATAGTAATCACTCTTTTCATCTTGATGAATGTTCATGTCCATTCCTCTATATCGGCCGTCAACATCCTGATATAGATTTGGAGCTATCATTGTATGGTATAGAGCTGAGTAAAATGTATACATATCTTGTTTGTCGTATGTTTCAACTACAATCTTATTTAATTGTTCTTCCCAAATAGTATTTGCTTCTACACGAAGTTCATCTAAAGATTTATCTTTTAGTTCAGTTATTCTGTTTTTACGAGAACCTTCATTATCAACTGCAGAAATCCCAACTTGTAGTTCTAAAATATTAGATTCTGAAGAGTCAAATTCAAAAGCTGCTTTTACTCTTTTTCCACTAGTTTTTCCTTCTAAAAATGTAACATTAGTAAATGGTCTTGAAAATTCAATATCAAAAAATAAACGTTGGTCAGTGGCCCATGCCTTTGAAAAACGATGGCCAGAAACTAATTGATTATTTTCAACTAATAGTTTAGAGTCTAATACTTCATCACGATGTTCTAAGTCTAAAATAACTATCTGTTTTGAGCCTTTAGAAAATTTGTATTTGTGAATTCCACTTCGTTTTGATACAGATAATGAAACTTCTATATTGGTGTCATCTAAATAAACATTATAGTATCCAGGGGATGCTACTTCATTTTCGTGCAAAAAACTTGAACGATAACCATCTTTGCCATCTGAACCATTATTAAAATTAATTTTGTTTGTTGGCATTAATAAAACATCACCATAATCAGAAACTCCTGTTCCAGAAAGGTGGGTGTGGGAGAATCCATAAATATGACTATCAGAATAATGGTAACCAGAACATCCATCCCAACCATCTAGTCTTGTGTCAGGACTCAATTGCATCATTCCAAAAGGTAGTGTAGCGCCAGGATAAGTATGTCCATGACCTCCCGTTCCAACAAAAGTATTTACATATGAAGTTAAATTTTTATTTGACTGATCATTTTTTAATGAAAAATCTTGACAGCTAAGTATTAGAAAAGATAAAAATAGAAGAGTTGGTTTCATCAAAAAAAATTTCAAATTTTATTGATACAATTTAACTATTTAATTTGATTTTTTATATTTAAAAGATTTTGAGATATTGTTATTATTTCTTTTTAGTCTAAATAAGAATTTTGCTTAAAAGTCTATTTAAATTGTTTCTAAACACTTGTGCATATACTTTTGAATAAATAAAATATTTAATTATGGAAAATTTATCATTAAGTAACAGCTGTGTTAACTGCGAGAATTTAACAAAAAATTCTATTTGTGACTTTCACAAAATTTCAGTTAGCGAAAAGTATACATGCGAAGAATTTGAAAGTAATCCTTCTTAATTTATATCTAATCTAATTAGTATATCTTAATTTTTTTAAGCATTAATTATTATAATATAATTGATAATCAGCACTTTTGTGTAAATTGGTGGAATGAAAACAATTTTTTTAGTTTTTTATTCATTTACGTTATTTATCTTCCCACACACTCCTTTATCCGCAAATAAACTCCTTATTTCTGAGCAGATAACATTTACAAGTCATAACCCGTTCTCTTTTAGCGATGTCATTAATGATTATGATGAGTTAGATAAACAAGAAGTTTTTGGAAATTTAGTTATCCCATATGATTCTTTAAACCCTGACAAAAAATTTCCATTAATTATTGGAGTTGCTGGTAGCCTGGGTTGGAAAAGTCATCACCTTGATTATTTGAAAATGTATCAAAGTTTAGGTTTTGCAACATTTGAATTAAATAGTTTTAAAAGTAGAGATATTACGTCTACAGTTGGGGAGCAAAATCAAGTTACTACTGCAGCTATGATTGTTGATGCTTATAAAGCATTGGAAGTTCTTTCAATTCATCCATCAATAAATAAGGATAAAATTTCAATAACAGGGTGGAGTTTAGGCGGAGCTGTTACATTATTTTCAGCTTGGCTTCCACTAAAAAGAGCAATTAACAATGATTTAAAGTTTGCTTCTCATTTAGCTTTCTATCCACCATGTTTTTTTGAGCTCGAAAATTTAGAATTTTCAGAGTCCCCTATACATATATTAATTGGTGAGCTTGACGATTGGACTCCCTCTGCACCATGTATAGATCTTGTAAATCAATTAGTTAAGTATTCAAATATTGATATAACTGTATATAAAGATTCTCATCATGGATTTGATAGAGAGGGTGGTTTAGAAATAAACGAAAATGGATACAGTTTTAAAGACTGTATGTTTAAACTAACTGATGACGGAGATGTTTTAATGAATTATTTGAATATACCAATGTCTAATGCATTTCTTCAAAAAATTGGTTTCTTATTTTGTGCAACTAAAGGGGTAACCATTGGTGGTAATTATGATGCAAGAGAACAGTCATTAAAATTTGCAAGAGACTTTATGATAAAAACTTTAAATTAGAAATTTAGTTTAATATTTTTATTAATCTAATAATTGGTATTTATAATTTTTATCAAATTCTTATTTATCTACTTATTTTTTAAAAAATTTAAACTTTCATTTTAATATATTTGTGAAAAAACATAACCCCTTACTATGAGACCATTATTAATCTTATCATTATTCTTTTTTTCTCTTACAATTAAAGCACAGGACTGGAAACAAATGATGGATGATCCTATTTATAATATCTATGAGGTAGTTGATGCAGCTAAAGCTTACTTTGAAAATATTGACAAAAATAAAAAGGGTTCTGGTTGGAAAAAATACCAAAGATGGTTATTTGAAAACGAACCAAAATTTTATCCTAGTGGAGATAGAATGCAAGTTGATCCATATTACGCATCTAAAGCTTACAAGAATTTTCTAAAAACAAATCCTTCTTCTCAAAAATCAATCTTTGATAGTGAATGGGAAGAACTTGGCCCTTATTACATTGAAGAAGTTACTGGTCATTATGCTGTAGGGCTTGGTAGGGTAGAATCATTTTATATAGATGATAATCCAAATATTATTTATCTAGGATCAAGAAGTGGAGGTTTTTGGAAAACATCTGATGGAGGTGAAAACTGGGTAAATACAACTGACGATTTGATTGCAGCAGGAGTTAATAGCATCGCTGTTAATCCAAATGATTCTAATAAGATTCTGATTAATGTTAGAAATTCAAACAATGGGACTACTCATGGTATTTTTCAGTCAATTGATGGTGGAGATACTTGGAATGTAACTAATTTCAATCCAGAGAATTTAAACTGGGGTGGGTTAGGAACTAATGATAGAATTAACTCAATAAAATATCACCCAACAATTCCAGATCTTGTATTTATCGCAACCTCAAATGGTTTATACAGATCTTCTGATAACTTACTTACATGGCAAATGTTTGGTAGTGGATGGGATAATTTTAATCAAATTGATTTTCATCCTTCGATTAGTAATATAGTTTATGTGTCAAAAACTAATAATGATTCAAATATTTATATATCTACCGACACTGGTATAACATTTAATACGTCTGGATCAATTGAGGGATTTAGTAGTGGAAATATAATTACTAATAGTAGTAATATTAAAATTTCTATATCTGGTGATTGCGAGAACTGCATATACATCGGATCTAGTGATGGGATATGGAAATCATCCGACTTAGGAGATAATTTTGACTTAATTTCTGGTACTTACATAGATGAGATATCTAATTATGGAGCATTTGCGGTTAGTGATGTTAATAGTAGTGTTATATTATATGGAGATATTGACACGCATATGAGTTTTGATGGTGGTGTTAATTTTGAAAAGACAACTTTTTGGTCTGAGGGTAATTCTAATTATAATCAAACTGGAACATATGTACATGCAGATATAAGAGGTGCAGTTTGCATTGATGGTGTTTTTTGGGTAAATACCGATGGTTTGCTTTGTAAGAGTGAAGATAATGGTGTTACCTGGGAAATTTTTGAAGGACAGTCTATAAGAGAAAATTACAATTTAGGGGTGAGTCAATCTAATCATTACAGAACAATCAGTGGATCGCAAGACAATGGGACAAGTATTAAAACCGAAAACTCTTGGATTGAATTTTATGGAGCAGATGGAATGGAAGGAATAATCCATCCTTTAAATCACGATTGGATGATAGGGAGTTTTCAGTTTGGTGGTAAAAGAAGAACCAAAGATGGTGGATATACACAAGATGGCGTGGGTAATGTAGAAAATGGTGGTTGGATAGCTCCTTTATTTTATGATCCAATTGATCAAATGAAAATTTATTCTCTTGGTGACAAAGTAACTGTTAGTGAAGATTTTGGATCTACATGGAATGATTTAGGAACTCCTTTTGGGTTAACTGAGTCTATAAATTATGCTACAATAGCTGAAAATGACTCAAACAATATGATAGTAACTAGGGGGAGTCAAATTAAATTATCTACAGATGGGGGGTTGACTTTTAGTAGTATTAATTCAAATTTACCAGATAATTATATTACAGATGTTGTTTTTGATCCAAATAATGATGATGTAATTATAGTTACATACGGAACTTATAATGGTAATAACAATAAGGTTTATGTTTCCTATAACCAGGGTAATACATGGCAAAATATAACTTACAATCTTGGATATTTACCTGTAAGATCTGTGGTTATTGATCATACTGAAAACTCCAATATATATCTTGGAACTGAAATAGGTGTTTATAAAAAAGCTATGTCAAGTCAAACATGGAACCTTTATAGTCAAGGATTACCAAATATGTCAATTTTAGAGTTAGATATTGTTTATGGGTCTAATACCTTAAGAGCAGCTACTTGGGGAAGAGGTTTATGGGAATATAGTTTAGATGGTAGATTAGATTACCCATCAATCTTAACCACTGAAATCTCCAATCCACCATCTGACAACAGTCCTAAAGTAGGTTTTGATCAATTTGTTACATCTGTAATTGATTATAATTCTGATCTCACAGATGTTTATCTAAAGTGGTCTATTGATGAACCGATTTTTGATAACATAATTCCTATGTCAAATGCAAATGATAATATATGGATTTCTGATACATCAATACCAAATCAAGAAGAGGGAGTTAAAGTTTTCTTTAAAGTTTTTGCAGAAGGAGATAATGAAGATATTACAGAAACCTACAAATACATGTATGAGGTAAAAGCTAACATATATTGTACACCTTCAATGGATTGTTCCTACGGAGATGGACTTCAGTTGTTTCAATTTGCAAATATTGATAATCCATCTGAATGTGAAGGATATGGAGACTTTACAAACTTATCTACGGATTTAGAACAAGGATCAGAGTATCCTTTAACTGTAACAACAGGTTATGGGAGTCAATATTTAAATGTGTGGATAGATTTTAATGATGATTTAGAGTTTTCTCAAGATGAATTAATTGTTGATAGTTATGTAATTGCAATGGATGAAGAGGCGGGTTCCTTTACAGAAACATTAAACGTTTTAATCCCAGAAAATGCGAATTTAGGTTCTCATTTGATGCGTGCTAAAACAAATTGGAGTGGGCCAGTTCCTACTGACTCATGTGTGGAAACTACCTATGGAGAAACAGAAGATTATATGGTAGAGATTGTTGAATCTTCACTTAATATTTCTGAATCCGTTTTTGGTGATATAAAGCTTTATCCTAATCCCACTAAGAGTGATTTTGTTATTGATTTTTCCAAATCGTATAGTGAATTAGAAATTTTAATTTATGATATTAATGGAAGAATTGTAGATGAAAGTAAATTAGAAAATAAATCTAGGATTAATCTAAATCCAAATATTTCTAAAGGATTATATTTTATTAAAGTTATAAATTCTAGTCAATCAATTGTTTTAAAGCTAATTAAAAAATAGATGTCAGAACTTGACTCACTAGATTTACTTCAAATATTAGCAGAAAGTAATTAGTTGAATTACATTTTAAAAAAAAACTATTGTTATAGTGAAAATTTTTTTTCAAATATGCTTTATTTAAGAATAAAATTTTTATATTTGCGCTCATTTTAAAAGCAATAAAAAAAATTATATTATGGCAAAGGAAAATTTTGATCGTTCCAAACCACACTTAAACATTGGTACTATTGGACACGTCGATCACGGTAAAACTACCTTAACAGCTGCTATTACAACAGTATTAGCTAACGCTGGATTATCTGAAAAAAGAGATTTCGATACTATCGATAATGCTCCCGAAGAAAAAGAAAGAGGTATTACTATTAACACTTCACACGTTGAATATGCAACTGCAAATCGTCACTACGCACACGTAGATTGTCCAGGTCACGCGGATTACGTTAAGAACATGGTAACTGGTGCTGCACAAATGGATGGAGCTATTCTTGTTGTAGCTGCAACTGATGGGCCTATGCCACAAACTCGTGAGCACATCCTTTTAGGACGTCAGGTTGGTATCCCAAGAATGGTTGTATTTATGAATAAAGTAGATATGGTTGATGATGAAGAGTTACTTGAATTAGTTGATATGGAAATTCGTGAGTTATTATCATTCTATGAGTATGATGGTGACAACGGACCTGTAATTGCTGGATCTGCTCTTGGAGCTCTTAACGGAGAACAAAAATGGGTAGATACTGTAATGGAATTAATGGAAGCTGTTGATACATGGATTGAATTACCAAAACGTGATGTTGATAAAGATTTCTTAATGCCAATTGAAGATGTATTTTCAATTACTGGTCGTGGAACTGTAGCAACAGGAAGAATTGAAACTGGAATCGCTAATACTGGTGATGCCGTTGATATTATAGGTATGGGTGCTGAAAAGCTTACTTCTACTGTAACTGGTGTAGAGATGTTCCGTAAGATATTAGAAAAGGGTGAAGCTGGAGATAATGCTGGTATACTTTTAAGAGGTATTGAAAAAGCAGATATCAAAAGAGGAATGGTTATATGTAAGCCTGGTTCTGTAAAACCTCATGCTAAATTTAAAGCTGAAGTTTATGTTCTTAAAAAAGAAGAAGGTGGACGTCATACTCCATTTCACAATAACTATAGACCTCAGTTCTATGTTCGTACAACAGATGTAACTGGTACTATTTCTCTTCCTTCAGGAGTTGAAATGGTTATGCCAGGAGATAACTTAACTATTCATGTTGATTTAATTCAACCAATTGCAATGAGTATAGGTTTAAGATTTGCTATCCGTGAAGGTGGTAGAACTGTTGGTGCTGGACAGGTAACTGAAATTTTAGATTAATTTTAACCCATAATATTTTGTTGAGGTATTCTGTTTTTTACAGAATACCTTAACTTATGTTTACGGGTTTAGCTCAGTTGGTAGAGCACTGGTCTCCAAAACCAGGTGTCGGGAGTTCGAGTCTCTCAACCCGTGCTAATAATAAATATATGACAGGAATAATTACATATTTTAAAGAATCATTTGAAGAACTAAAAAACAATGTTACTCCTCCTACTTTTTCACAAGGTCAGAGTTTAACAATTTTAGTTGCGATTTTCTCAATTATATTTTCATTAATTATTTGGGGAATTGATTCGGTATTTGGAGAAGTTATGAAGTTTTACTTTAATTTATTTAAATAATGTCAGAAGCAGTAATAGAAAATAAGTGGTATGTTGTCAGAGCTGTAAGCGGACAAGAAAATAAAATTAAGTCTTATATCGAAAATGAGATAAGTAGATTAGGATATGATAGTTTTGTTGATGAGATTTTGGTTCCTTCTGAAAAAGTAATTCAAATAAGAAAAGGTAAAAAGATAACTAAAGATAAAGTTTACTTTCCAGGTTATATTATGATTAAAGCCAATCTTACAGGTGAAATACCTCACATTATTAAGGGTATTACTAACGTAATTGGTTTTTTAGGTGAAACTAAAGGTGGAGAGCCCGTTCCACTTAGAAAAGCAGAGGTTAATAGAATGTTAGGTAAAGTTGATGAGTTATCTCTTCAAAATGAATCTAATATTATTATTCCTTTCACAACAGGTCAAAATGTTAAAGTAATTGATGGTCCTTTTAATGGATTTGATGGTACTATTGAAAAAATTAATGAAGAAAAAAGAAAACTTGAAGTAATGGTTAAGATATTTGGACGTAAAACTCCATTGGAACTTAGTTACATGCAAGTAGAAAAAATTTAATAAATGTTACAATGTTCTATAATTTATAGCTTCCACTTTTAAATTATAGTAAATTTTAAATTGTTAATATGGCAAAAGAAATAGGAAAAGTTGTTAAACTACAAGTAAGAGGCGGAGCTGCGAATCCATCACCACCAGTAGGACCAGCATTAGGTGCTGCAGGTGTTAATATCATGGAATTCTGTAAGCAATTTAATGCTAGAACTCAGGATAAACCTGGTAAAGTTCTTCCAGTTGTTATATCTGTTTACAAGGATAAATCTTTTGAATTTGTTATTAAAACCCCACCAGCTGCTGTTCAATTATTGGAAGCTGCAAAAGTAAAAAAAGGTTCTGGGGAACCGAATATCAAAAAAGTTTCAAAAGTAACTTGGGATCAGGTTAAAACCATAGCTGAAGATAAAATGCAAGATTTAAATGCATTTAATGTTGAATCAGCAATGAAAATGATAGCTGGAACGGCAAGATCAATGGGTATTAAAGTTAAAGGAGGTCAATCTCCAAGCTAATCTAAAATTAAATGGGAAAATTAACTAAAAATAAAAAATCAGTTTCTGATAAATTTGAGCCTAATAAACTTTATACAGTTGAAGAGGCATCAAATCTTATCAAAGAAATTACTACAACTAAATTCGATGCTTCTGTAGACTTAGCTGTTAGATTAGGAGTTGATCCTAAGAAAGCAAATCAAATGGTAAGAGGAGTTGTTTCTCTGCCTCATGGTACTGGTAAGGATATGAAGGTTTTAGCGTTAGTAACGCCTGACAAAGAGCAAGAAGCTAAAGATGCTGGTGCAGATTTTGTTGGACTTGATGAGTATCTTGATAAAATTAAATCTGGATGGACTGATGTGGATGTTATAGTTACTATGCCAAGTGTTATGGGTAAATTAGGACCATTGGGTAGAGTGTTAGGCCCTAGAGGTTTAATGCCTAATCCTAAAACTGGAACTGTTACTATGGACATTGCTAAAGCTGTATCTGAAGTAAAGGCTGGTAAAATTGACTTTAAGGTTGATAAGGCTGGAATAATTCACGCCCCGATTGGAAAAGTTTCATTCTCACCTGATAAAATATTAGGAAATGCTATTGAATTAATACAGACATTGAACAAGTTAAAGCCAACTACAGCAAAAGGTGTTTACATGAAAAGTATTTTTATGTCAAGTACTATGAGCCCTAGTTTAGCAATTGATCCAAAAATTTAGAATAAAATGACAAGAGAAGAAAAATCAAAAGCAATTTCTGAATTAACTGAAAAATTAGGTGCAAGTACTAACTTGTATTTAACTGATATTTCTGGTTTAGATGCGCAAGCTACATCAAATTTGAGACGTGCTTGTTATAAAGCAAACATTAGTTTGTCTATGACAAAAAACACATTCTTGGACAAAGCTATGCAAGCATCAGATAAAGATTTTGGAGATCTTACAACTATTTTAAAAGGAAACACATCAATTATGTTTTCTGAAGTTGGAAATGCTCCTGCTAAAGTAATTAAAACCTTTAGAAAAAAATCTGAAAAACCAGTTTTAAAGGGTGCTTATATAGAAGAAAATATTTATATAGGTGATGACCAATTAGAAGCATTAGTTAACATAAAATCTAGAGAAGAATTAATAGGTGAAATTATAACTCTATTACAATCTCCAGCTAAGAACGTTGTCTCAGCTTTACAATCTGGTGGTGGAAAGTTATCAGGAATACTTCAAACATTATCCAAAAAATAATTGTTTGATTTTAAGAAAAATAAAAACTAAAATTAAAAATTACAATAAAAAATAGAAAAATGGCAGATTTAAAAGATTTCGCAGAAAAATTAGTAAACTTATCAGTAAAAGACGTTTCAGAATTAGCTGATATTTTAAAAAATGAATATGGTATCGAACCAGCAGCAGCAGCAGTTTCTGTAGCAGGACCAGCAGCCGGAGGCGGTGAAGCTGAAGAAGCTCAGACTGAATTTGATGTTATTCTTAAAGCAGCAGGTGCTTCTAAACTAGCAGTTGTTAAACTTGTTAAGGAATTAACGGGACTAGGATTAAAAGATGCTAAAGAACTTGTTGATGGTGCTCCTGGTGCAATCAAAGAAGGTGTAAGTAAAGATGAGGCTGAAGGTCTTAAAAAATCATTAGAAGAAGCTGGAGCTGAAGTTGAGCTTAAGTAAATTCTAATTAATTACAATTGAGGTATAGATTTTAAGAACATTCTTAAAATCTATACCTATTTGTGCATATGTGATATATGTACTTTTTACATTTTATAACTAAATATAGTAGCTAGATGTCAACAAAAATTAACCCAAGATTAAATTTCTCTTCAATTAATAATCAAATTGAATATCCTGATTTCTTAGACATACAAATTAAGTCATTTCAAGATTTCTTTCAATTAGAGACTAAATCTGAAGAAAGAGGAGATGAAGGTCTTTACAAGACTTTTATGGAAAATTTTCCAATAACAGATACAAGAAATCAATTTGTTTTAGAATTCTTAGATTATTTTGTTGATCCACCTAGATATTCAATTCAAGAATGTATAGAACGTGGACTTACTTATAGTGTTCCGCTAAAAGCAAGGTTAAGACTTTATTGTACTGATGAAGAACATGAGGATTTTGAAACTATTGTTCAAGATGTTTATTTAGGAACTATTCCTTACATGACACCTAGTGGTACATTTTGTATTAATGGTGCTGAACGTGTTGTGGTTTCACAATTACACAGATCTCCAGGTGTTTTCTTTGGTCAATCTTTTCATGCTAACGGAACTAAACTTTATTCAGCTCGTGTTATTCCTTTTAAAGGATCATGGATAGAATTTGCTACTGATATTAATAGTGTAATGTATGCTTACATTGATAGAAAAAAGAAATTACCTGTAACCACACTCTTTAGAGCTATTGGTTATGAGAGAGATAAAGACATTCTTGAAATATTTGATTTAGCTGAGGAGATTAAGGTATCAAAATCTGGTTTAAAAAAATATCATGGACGTAAATTAGCCGCTAGAGTTTTAAATACTTGGTATGAAGATTTTGTAGATGAAGATACAGGTGAAGTTGTTTCTATAGAAAGAAATGAAATTGTTTTAGATAGAGACACCATTATTGATGCTTCAAATGTCGAAGAAATTTTGGAATCAGGGGCTAAAACAATATTATTACACAAGACAGTTTCTGATCAAGGAGATTATGCGATTATACATAATACTCTTCAAAAAGATCCAACTAATTCAGAAAAAGAGGCTGTTGAACATATTTACAGACAATTAAGAAATGCTGAGCCGCCAGATGAAGAGACCGCTAGAGGAATAATTGATAAATTATTTTTTAGTGATCAACGATATAGTCTTGGTGAAGTTGGTAGGTACAGAATGAATAAGAAACTCGGTCTTGATGTGGATATGAGTAAACAAGTTCTAACAAAAGATGACATTATTACTATCATCAAGTACTTAATTGAATTAATTAATTCTAAAGCAGAAATTGACGATATAGATCATTTATCTAACAGACGTGTAAGAACTGTTGGGGAACAATTATCATCTCAATTTGGTGTTGGTTTAGCTAGAATGGCTAGAACTATTCGTGAAAGAATGAATGTTAGAGATAATGAAGTCTTCACTCCAATTGATTTAATTAATGCTAAAACTTTATCATCAGTTATTAATTCATTCTTCGGAACAAATCAGTTATCTCAATTTATGGATCAAACCAATCCTTTAGCTGAAATAACCCACAAAAGAAGATTATCAGCATTAGGACCTGGTGGATTATCTAGAGAGCGTGCTGGATTTGAAGTTCGAGATGTTCATTATACGCATTACGGAAGACTATGTCCAATTGAAACTCCTGAGGGACCTAATATTGGATTAATATCTTCTCTTAGTGTATTTGCTAAGGTTAACAGTATGGGATTCATTGAAACTCCTTACAGAAAAGTTTCTAAAGGCGTAATTGATTTAAAATCTGATCCAATTTACTTAAGTGCTGAAGAAGAAGAAAACAAATTAATTGCACAATCCAACCTTGCAGTTGATAATAAAGGTAAGATTATTGAAGAAAAAGTAATCGCCAGACAAGAAGGTGATTTTCCTGTTATTGAGTCTAAGGAAGTTCATTATACTGATGTAGCACCAAATCAGATTTCATCAATTTCTGCATCATTGATTCCTTTTTTAGAGCATGATGATGCTAACAGAGCACTGATGGGTTCTAATATGATGAGACAAGCTGTTCCTTTATTATTACCTCAGTCCCCAATTGTTGGTACAGGATTAGAAAAATCTGTAGCATCTGATTCGAGAGTATTAATTAATGCTGAAGGTAATGGGGTAGTGTTATATGTTGATGCAGAAAAAATTACCATCAAATATAGTAGAACTAAAGATGAAGCTTTAGTTAATTTTGATAGCGATGAAAAAACTTATTACTTAACTAAGTTTAGAAAAACTAATCAAGGTACTTCAGTTAATTTAAAATCAATTGTTTCAAAAGGTGATAAAGTAAAGAAAGATCAAGTTTTGTGTGAAGGATATGCTACTCAAAAAGGAGAGTTAGCGTTGGGAAGAAATATGAAAGTTGCTTTTATGCCATGGAAGGGATATAATTTTGAAGATGCTATAGTTATTTCTGAAAAAGTTGTTAGAGATGATGTTTTTACTTCTATTCACATTGATGAGTATTCACTTGATGTAAGAGATACTAAACTTGGTAATGAAGAATTAACTAATGACATTCCTAATGTTTCAGAAGAAGCTACAAAAGATTTAGATGAAAACGGAATGATTCGTGTTGGAGCCGAAATTAAGCCAGGTGATATACTAATTGGTAAAATAACTCCAAAAGGTGAAAGTGATCCAACGCCAGAAGAAAAGTTATTAAGAGCAATTTTTGGTGATAAGGCTGGTGATGTGAAAGATGCATCACTAAAAGCTTCTCCTTCTCTTAATGGTGTCGTGATAAATAAAAAACTATTTTCAAGAGCTGTTAAAGACAAAAGAAAAAGAGCTCAAGATAAAATTGATATTAAAGAGTTAGAAGATAATTTTGATATTAAGTTTGAGGATTTAAGACAAATTTTAATTGAAAAATTATTCTCTATTTTATCTGGTAAAACTGCTCAAGGCATTTCGAATGATCTTGGAGAAGATGTTTTTCCAAAAGGAAAAAAGTTTACTCTTAAAATGTTAAATTCAGTTGATGATTACGCACACTTAACAATGGGCAAATGGACAATGGATGATAAAGCGAATAAGCTTGTTTCAGAACTTATTCATAATTATAAAATCAAAGAAAATGACATGCAAGGATCCCTCAGAAGAGAAAAATTTACAATTTCTGTAGGAGATGAACTACCAGCTGGAATTATTAAGTTGGCTAAAGTTTACATAGCCAAAAAGAGAAAGTTAAAAGTTGGTGATAAAATGGCGGGACGTCATGGAAACAAAGGAATTGTAGCAAGGATTGTAAGACAAGAAGATATGCCGTTTTTAGAAGATGGAACTCCTGTTGATATAGTTTTAAATCCTTTGGGTGTACCCTCTAGGATGAATATTGGTCAAATATATGAAACTGTTCTAGGATGGGCTGGCCAAAACTTAGGAAGAAAGTATGCAACCCCAATATTTGACGGAGCAACTATAGATCAAATTAACGAATTAACAGATGAAGCTGGTATTCCTAGATTTGGACATACCTACTTATATGACGGAGGAACTGGTGATAGATTTGATCAACCTGCAACTGTTGGAGTTATTTATATGTTGAAATTAGGGCATATGGTTGATGACAAGATGCACGCTAGATCTATTGGTCCATACTCATTAATTACTCAACAACCACTTGGTGGTAAAGCACAATTTGGTGGACAAAGATTTGGTGAGATGGAAGTTTGGGCTTTAGAAGCTTATGGAGCATCTAGTACATTACGTGAGATTCTTACTGTTAAATCTGATGATGTAATAGGTAGAGCAAAAACTTATGAAGCGATCGTTAAAGGAGATCCAATGCCCAAACCAGGCTTACCAGAATCCTTTAATGTATTGATGCATGAATTAAAAGGTTTAGGACTAGATATTAGATTAGAAGAATAAATAAAATATTTTATCATTTAGATACCCATTATTATGGCAAGAAAACAAGATAACCCAGTACTTAAGTTTAATAAAATATCAATAGGTTTAGCTTCCCCTGAATCAGTTTTATCTGATTCTAGAGGAGAAGTTTTAAAACCCGAAACTATCAATTATAGAACTCACAAACCTGAAAGAGATGGATTGTTTTGTGAAAGAATCTTCGGACCTGTAAAAGATTATGAGTGTGCGTGTGGAAAATATAAGAGAATTAGATATAAAGGAATTGTATGTGATAGATGTGGTGTTGAAGTTACTGAGAAAAAGGTTAGAAGAGAAAGAGTAGGTCATATAAACTTAATTGTGCCTGTTGCACATATATGGTACTTTAGATCTCTCCCAAATAAGATAGGTTATTTATTAGGTTTACCTTCTAAAAAACTTGACATGATTATTTACTACGAAAGATATGTAGTAATTCAGCCAGCTGCCGCAGTGAATGCTGAGGGTGAACCATTGAAAAAAATGGATTTTTTATCTGAAGAGGAGTATTTAGATATAATGGATGTACTACCTCAAGAAAATCAATATTTAGATGATTCAGACCCTGAAAAATTCATTGCTAAAATGGGTGCTGAATGTTTAATTGAATTATTGTCTAGAATAGATTTAGATGAGTTATCATTTGAACTTAGAAATAAGGCTAATACTGAGACTTCTAAGCAAAGAAAAACAGAAGCACTTAAAAGATTGCAAGTCGTTGAATCTTTTAGAGAGGCTAATTTAAATAGAGAAAATTTACCTGAGTGGATGATAATGAAGGCAATTCCTGTTATTCCACCAGAACTTAGACCATTAGTTCCATTAGATGGAGGTAGATTTGCAACATCTGATTTAAATGATTTATACAGAAGAGTTATAATTCGTAATAATAGATTAAAAAGATTAGTGGAAATTAAAGCTCCAGAGGTCATTTTAAGAAATGAAAAAAGAATGTTACAAGAATCTGTAGATTCATTGTTTGATAATACTAGAAAATCCTCTGCTGTTAAAACAGATTCAAATAGACCATTGAAATCATTGTCTGATTCTTTAAAAGGAAAGCAAGGTAGATTTCGTCAAAATTTACTAGGTAAAAGAGTTGATTATTCAGCTAGATCGGTAATTGTTGTGGGTCCTGAACTAAAGTTATTTGAGTGTGGAATTCCAAAAAATATGGCTGCTGAACTTTATAAACCTTTTGTAATTAGAAAATTAATTGAAAGAGGCATAGTAAAAACCGTAAAATCAGCTAAAAAAATTATAGATAAAAAAGAACCTGTAGTTTGGGATATTTTAGAAAATGTTTTGAAGGGACATCCTGTTCTTTTAAATCGTGCTCCTACTTTACACAGACTCGGAATTCAAGCATTTCAGCCAAAATTAATTGAAGGTAAAGCTATTCAATTGCACCCATTAGTTTGTACGGCTTTTAACGCTGATTTTGATGGTGATCAAATGGCTGTTCATTTGCCGTTAGGTCCTGAAGCAATTCTTGAATCTCAGCTATTAATGCTTGCTTCTCATAATATACTTAATCCTGCTAATGGATCACCAGTTACCGTACCCTCACAGGATATGGTTTTAGGCTTGTATTATATGACAAAACTAAAAAAATCTACAAAAGATGTTAAAGTTATTGGAGAAGGTTTAACATTTTACTCCCCTGAAGAAGTTATTATAGCCTATAATGAAAAAAGAGTTGATTTAAATGCTTCAATAAAAGTAAAAACTCTAGATTATAACGACAATAATGAGTTAGCAAATCAAATAATTGAGACTACGGTAGGTAGGGTTTTATTCAATGAAAAAGTTCCTGCAGTAGCTGGATATATTAACGATGTACTGACTAAAAAATCCTTGCGTGATATTATAGGTGATATACTTAAAGTTACAAGTGTCCCTGAAACTGCTGCATTTCTTGATGAAATCAAAACATTAGGTTATAAATTCGCATTCCAAGGTGGATTATCATTTAGTTTAGGTGATATTATCATACCACCAGAAAAGCACACTATGATAGCTAAAGCTAATAAAGAAGTTGATGCTATCAAGGCTAATTACAATATGGGCTTAATAACCAATAATGAAAGATATAATCAAGTTATTGACATCTGGACTTCAACTAATGCCGAGTTAACTGAGTTGTCTATGAAGAGAATTAGGGAAGACCAACAAGGGTTTAATTCTGTATACATGATGCTTGACTCAGGAGCTAGAGGATCAAAAGAGCAAATTCGCCAATTAACTGGAATGAGAGGCTTAATGGCTAAACCAAAAAAATCAAATGCTGGAGGTGGTGAAATTATTGAAAATCCAATTCTTTCTAATTTTAAGGAAGGGCTATCAATTTTAGAATATTTTATATCTACTCACGGAGCTAGAAAAGGTTTAGCAGATACAGCTCTTAAAACAGCTGATGCTGGATACTTAACTAGAAGATTAGTTGACGTAGCTCAAGATGTAATAGTTAGTTCTGAAGATTGTGGTACTTTAAGAGGTATTTCAGTTACAGCTCTAAAGAAGAATGAAGAAGTTGTAGAGAAATTAAATGAAAGAATTGTTGGTAGAACATCATTACAAGATGTTATTGATCCAGTTACTGGAGAATTATTAGTTTCAGCTGGAGAACACATTTCTGATTTAATTGCTGCTAATATTGAAAATTCCTCTATTGAATCAGTAGATGTTAGATCTGCATTGACTTGTGAGGCTACAAAAGGTATTTGCACTAAATGTTACGGTAGAAACCTAGCAACTGGAAAGATTGTTCAAAGAGGGGAAGCTGTTGGAGTAGTTGCTGCTCAATCTATTGGAGAGCCTGGAACACAGCTTACACTTAGAACATTCCACGTTGGTGGTATTGCCGGAAACATTTCTGAAGAAAATAAATTAGTAACTAAATTTGCAGGTAAAGCAGAAATCGAAGATTTTAAAACTGTTCAAGGAAAAGATAATGATGGAAATGATGTTAATGTTGTAATCTCAAGAACATCTGAGCTAAAAGTTTTAGATACTAAGACTGGTTTAGTTTTAAGTACAAACAATATTCCTTATGGTTCTTTTGTTTACATTAAGAATGGACAAAAAGTTAAAGCTGATACTTTAGTTTGTCAGTGGGATCCATACAATGGAGTTATTATTTCTGAATTTGCCGGAAAAGTTAGTTTTGAAAATATTGAACAAGGTTTAACTTATCAAGTTGAAATTGATGAACAAACTGGCTTTCAAGAAAAAGTTATTTCAGAGTCTAGAAATAAAAAACTGATACCAACTTTACATATTAATGACTTAAAAGGTAATATTATTAGATCTTATAACTTACCTGTTGGAGCACATTTAATGATTGATGATGCTGAAGACATAAATATTGGTAAAGTACTTGTTAAAATTCCAAGAAAATCCGCGAAAGCAGGAGATATTACAGGAGGACTTCCTAGAGTAACAGAATTATTTGAAGCTAGAAACCCTTCTAACCCAGCTATTGTTAGTGCAATTGATGGAGTTGTGTCATTTGGAAAAATTAAAAGAGGTAACCGTGAAATTATAGTAGAGTCCAAAAATGGTGTTATTAAAAAATATCTTGTAAAGCTTTCTAATCAGATTCTAGTTCAAGAAAATGATTTTATTAAAGCTGGTATGCCAATGTCAGATGGATCTATCACACCTAACGACATATTAAATATAAAAGGGCCTGCTGCAGTTCAGCAATATTTGGTTAATGAAGTTCAAGAAGTTTATCGATTGCAAGGTGTAAAGATTAATGATAAACATTTTGAAGTTGTTGTTAGACAAATGATGAGAAAAGTAAGGATTCAAGATTCTGGAGATACTATATTTTTAGAAGATCAATTAGCTCATAAATCTGACTTTATTCAAGAAAATGATGCAATATTTGGTAAAAAAGTAATTGAAGATTCAGGTGATTCAGAAAACTTGAAAGCTGGTCAAATTATATCAGCTAGAGAGTTGAGAGATGAAAATTCAATCCTTAAAAGAGAAGATAAAAAGTTAGTTGTTGCTAGAGATGCAAGTCCAGCGACTGCCACTCCTATTTTACAAGGAATTACAAGAGCTTCATTGCAAACAAAATCATTTATTTCTGCAGCCTCTTTCCAGGAGACTACTAAGGTTTTAAATGAATCTGCTGTAAATGGAAGAATTGATAATTTAGAAGGATTAAAAGAGAACGTTATTGTTGGTCATAGAATTCCAGCGGGAACCGGATTACGCAAATATGAAGATATTTTAGTTGGTTCTAAAGAGGAAATTGAACAACTTAATAAAGCTAAAGAAGAAGAATTAAATATTAATTAATTATAATTTTTCATGAGTAATAACGATAACAAACAAAAGTCTAATATAAACATTGAAATAGATGAAAAAATAGCAGAAGGAACATATTCTAATCTTGCTATTATTAATCATTCTGTTTCAGAGTTTGTATTAGACTTTATATGTATTATGCCTGGTACTCCAAAGAACAAGGTTAAATCAAGAATTATTATCACTCCTCAGCATGCTAAACGATTATCAAAGGCTTTAAATGATAATATATTTAGATTTGAAAAAAAGCATGGAGAAATCAAAGAAAATCAACAACCACCAAATGTTCAGCTTAATTTTGGGCAAACTGGAGAAGCTTAGATCTTAAAACTCTGATGTGTTGTGAAATTTTATACTTGGATATTTTTCTATAGTCATTTTCAATGAAAATACAGAGTCTGCTAAAAATACCAGATTATCATTTTTGTCTTTAGCCAAATATCTCTGTTTTATTCTTTTAAATTCTATAAACTCATTTCCCTTTTTATTATCACACTCAACCCAACATGCTTTAAATACATTTAGGTTTTCATAACTACATTTAGCTCCATATTCATGTTCTAATCTATATTGAATTACTTCGTATTGTAAAGCTCCAACAGTACCAATGACTTTTCTGCCGTTTAAATCTAATGTAAAGAGTTGCGCAACTCCTTCATCCATCAATTGATTAATACCTTTAGATAGTTGTTTGCTCTTCATTGGATCAGCATTGTTTATGTATCTAAAATGTTCAGGTGAAAAACTTGGAATGCCTTCATAAATTAAATTTTCACCAGATGTTAATGTATCTCCAATTTTAAAGTTTCCTGTGTCATGAAGTCCAACAATATCTCCTGGATATGATATGTCAACAATTTCTTTCTTATCTGCAAAAAATGCATTTGGACTAGAGAATTTTAATTTTTTCGATAATCTCACATGCAAGTAAGGAGTATTTCTTTTAAATTCACCAGAGACAACTTTTATGAACGCTAATCGATCTCTGTGCTTTGGATCCATATTAGCATGAATCTTAAAAACAAAACCTGTAAATTTATCTTCATCTGGTTTTACAATTCTAATTGAACTTTCCTTTGGCTGTGGTGTAGGAGCTATATCGATAAAACAGCGTAATAAATCTTCTACACCAAAGTTATTTAAAGCAGATCCAAAAAATACTGGTTGTATATTACTTTCTAAATATTCATTTTTATCAAATTTTGGATATACCATTTCTAATAATTCTAAATTATCAATAAATTGATTATTTAAATCTTTACTTATATTATTTTTTACTTCATTTTTATCAATAACCTTTATTTCATTTCCTTGAAGTAGAGATACTTTATCATCAAATATGTTATAAATCCCTGAAAAGTCGTAACCCATTCCGATTGGAAAACTTAATGGACATACTTTTAATTTTAATTTTAATTCAATTTCATCTAAAAGATCAAAAGCATCTTTTCCTTCTCTATCAAGTTTATTAATAAATACTATAATTGGGATTCTTCTCATTTTGCAAACTTCAACAAGTTTTTCAGTTTGCTCCTCAACACCTTTTGCTACATCTATTACTACTATGACACTATCTACAGCTGTGAGTGTTCTATAAGTATCTTCAGCAAAATCTTTATGTCCAGGTGTATCTAAAATATTTATTTTTATTCCTTCATATTCAAACGCCAATACAGAGGTTGCGACAGAAATACCTCTTTGCCTTTCAATTTCCATAAAATCACTTGTAGCACCTTTTTTTATCTTATTACTTTTTACTGCTCCAGCTTCTTGAATTGCTCCTCCGTAAAGCAATAATTTTTCAGTAAGAGTGGTTTTACCTGCATCTGGATGAGAAATTATCCCAAATGTTCTTCTTCTATTGATTTCTTTATTAAAATTCATTGAGATATTTTTTGCTAATATAAGCTTTATGCTATGATCATTTTATCAAAAAAAAAGCTTTTTCTTGTATTTACAATACATATTAAATAATTGTTATTATTTTAGCACTTTATGATAGAGGATAAAGTAATATTAGTAGATGTTAATGACAATCAAATTGGTTTGATGCCCAAATTAGAAGCTCATGAAAAGGGGGTTTTGCATCGTGCTTTTTCTGTATTTATTTTTAATAATAATGGTGAGTTAATGTTGCAAAAAAGAGCTTTGACCAAATACCATTCCCCTGGTTTATGGACTAATACATGTTGTAGCCACCAAAGAGAGGGTGAATCTAATATTTACTCAGCTAAAAGAAGACTAATTGAAGAAATGGGGTTTGTTACTGAGTTATATGAAAAAACATCTTTTATTTATAAAGCTAAGTTTGAAAACGGTTTAATTGAACATGAGTTAGATCATATTATTGTTGGTAACTATAATCAATCACCAATAATTAATTCTTTTGAAGTTGATAGTTGGAAATGGATGAGTATGGAGGATATTAAAAATAATATTAAAGACCAGCCCTATAATTATACTGCTTGGTTCAAAATAATTTTCGAAAAATATTATAAATATATAAGTTAATAGTATGAAAGTTAAAGTTTCTAGAAAAGCGCATTTTAATTCAGCTCACAGACTATATAATAGTAGTTGGAGTGACGAAAAAAACAATGATATTTTTGGTAAATGTAATAATCAAAACTATCACGGACATAATTACGAGTTAATTGTCAGTGTTACTGGCTTAATAAACCCTGAAACTGGCTATGTTATGGATGTTTCCATATTAAAAAATATTATTAAGGATCATGTTGAATCTGTACTAGATCATAAAAATTTGAACTTGGATGTACCCTATTTCAAAGATATTATTCCATCTGCTGAAAATATCTCTATTTTTATATATGACATTATCAAAAATCATATCAAAAATGATTTAGAGCTTGAGGTAGTTTTGTATGAAACTCCTAGGAATTTTGTAACCTATAATGGGAATTAATGGAAAACAAGTTTGACTATATTGAGAAAAAGGTTAAAGAATTGGGATTCCGCATCAATTCTAAAGATTTTAATCGTCCTTGGGGTGGTTTCTTGGTTATTGATGAAGATCAATCTGACAAGTTTATTGATTATTTTTTCCAAAACTTAGATATGAGTTTGATTACTAAAGGTTTAAAGCTTAGTCCTAAAATATTAATAGTTAAACCATTATCAAGATTATCTTGGCAATATCACTATAGAAGATCAGAAATATGGAAAGTATTTGAAGGTGAAGTAGCAGTTGTAAGATCTGAAAACGACAATGAGCAGCCTAAGAATATATTTCCAAAGGGAAGTTTGATAACATTAAAACAAGGTGAAAGACATAGGTTAATCGGTTTAAATGATTTTGGAGTTGTCGCAGAAATATGGCAACATACAGATGTGAATAACCCTTCAAATGAAAATGATATAGTCAGAATTCAAGATGATTATGGTAGATAAAGATATTTTATAGATAACTTTTAGTTTATTTATATTCTTAGTCTTATTTTTGCCGAAGAAAAACAAACAAATGGCAAATATTAGAAATTTAAAAAAAGATATTAATTACGTTTTAGGAGATATAATTGAGGCTGTATATAGCTGGGAATATCTAAATTTAGATAAAGACACCAAAAAAAGTGAAAATATCATCGACGAGGCTATTAAGGTTTTTGATGATTTAATACTTGAGGTCAATCAAAAAAATGTAGAAAATAAAAAGGCACATTTTAAAAGTATTAATGCAAAACTTGAAAAAAATGGTAGAGCACTAATAGAAAAAATAAATAAGCTTTAGAACTTTAATTTTCAGTATCTATTACCTCCTTTAATAAAATCCCATATTTAGAGTCTTTTATATTTTTACTTAGTGAATTATAAATTGTGTCTAAGTATTTTTTATTAGCGTCGTTTAAAAATTTTCCAGCTACATAGGGGGATATTTCACTATTACTATTATTAATAGAAAAATTAATTATAAAATACATTTCTCTTTTTTTGAGATTAATTAATTGTCTATTAATAGTATTCATTTTTTCCTGATTTGCTGAAAACTCTATTTGATTTTTTATAAGGTTTAAATTTTCTTCATTAAACCTTATTAACATTGTATTAAAATCATCAAGTTTCTCTTGTTGCCTTGATCCCTCAAAATTAGCTTCATAACTAAATCTTTTTAGATTTGTTTTGAAGCTTGTTATACCTTTATTCGCAAAAAACTCAACTTCATCATCATTAATTCCAGATTGAGTCAATTTAATTTTTAATACTTCAGGTTCACTTAAATAGCTACTCAAAGTAAACTCTGAAGTTCCATTTAAGTTAATTGAGTCTAATGTAACTTCTACACCTTTTATCGACTTGGTAAGTATAACAGTCCCTTTTTTTAGACCCTTAATATCTCCATTTAATTGAAAATTATTATTTGGTGAACATGAGCTAAAAATTATAATAAGTAGTAATAAATATCTTTTCATAATTATATATCTATCCAGTAGGTGAGTTTTAAATTAATTGACCTACTTTTAATTCTAGGGATGAATAAACTATCATATCTATCTTCTGTAAAGTAATTGTCACTATATACTAAAAACAAATCTGATAATGGTGCAAACCTCCACTGTAACCTGCTATTTAGGCTAAGGTTTTCTCTTTGGCTACTATACTGTACTAACGTTGCCCAATATAAGTTTTTTGTAAATGTATAATCAATCCTTGGTGCAACTAATAGAATATTTGCATTTGGATAAGGACTTGGAAGATTAATTTTATCATAGCTTATTTGTAATGAACTATTAAATCTTGGTTGTATTCTGTATGATAATCTTAGATCAATAGATTTTATTTTACCGTTAAAAAATTCACCAAATGAGGGAGTCACAGTGTATGAAAAATCTTCTGAGTATGGTGAACTATAATAAGCTTCAAAATTTGTGAAGTTGTATTCACTTCCTACTGGTAATGGAACCCCATTAGTTCTTGTTGGGTCAAAATCTCTGTAAAGATGGGTGAATCTATTCTTTACTACAGCACCCATAGATGAACTATCATTTTGGTTTGCACCCCATCTAGCTATAAGAAAACGATCAGAAAGTTCATTATTTAATTCAGGTCTCCAAATAAAAACTGGAGTGACTTCTAAGCTATGAGTTTGAATTTTTTTGTTTTCTGGCCAAAATTTGTATTTAAAATTTGGATTAGTTTTTATAATACCAGTCCTTTTTATATATCCTAACTCTGAATTAAAATTATCTCCTACGTATAATCCACTCAATCTAAAACTAATATTTTTAGTATTGAAACTTGTATTTAATCCTAATGAAATGTCCTTGTTTTTATGCTCTTCATTAAAAGATTTATGTATGTAATATTTACCATTCCACTTATTATCTTTAGAGGCTAAGTTATAGTCCAACCCAATAAGTCTATTATAGTCTTTTCCATTTTCAGAAAAATCATAATTCTTAGTTGATTGTTTATTTATAAATATAAAATTAATATTAGATCGGTTAAAAACTTTGTGTTGTAAAGCTACAATAGAGTTGTTTGTTGCTGCAATTTCGTTTTGAATATCTTCTTGAGTTTGCATATTCAATAAACCAATTCTAAAGTTGTTATTCAACTTTCCACTAAGCCTTACTCCAAAATCAATTTTATTTTCGATACTATTTCCATTAATATCTCTACCTATTCCTATTCTTCTTGAAAAAAATGGGTTAGCATCTTTTGAGTTTCCAAAACTTGAAAACAAATCACTATTCTCAATAAAAAACTGTCTTTTTTCGGGTAAGGTAACTTCATACCTAGTAAGATTAGTTACTTGTTGATCTACTTCAACTTGTGAAAAGTCTGGATTTAATGTTAAGTCTAAAGTAAGAGAATTGTCTACAGCTAATTTTACATCTCCTCCAAAATTCAAACTTTTTCCTTTAATTGAATTTTCATAGTCCTTGAAACTTAAATTGTTTACATATGGAATTATAGATTTTTTTGACTTAGATTTTCCTAATGGCTTTTCAAAAATCATGTCTCCCATAAATGCCAAATTAAAAAACTCTTGATTTGTAGGTACTTTATGCCAAGAATTCCATGCATTATTTTTAGTGTCTCTTTGATAACTTCCTACTCTCCATCTAGTTTCTCCCTCTGTATATTTAAATGCAGAGAGAGGTATCTTCCATTCTGTTATATAGTACTTCTCATATTGTTTAGATTCACATAACCATTTCTTATCCCAAGTCATGTCCCAATCGGATAATTCGTTCCCTCCATTAAATAATAACATTTCTCTTTGAACACCTATATGATTACTGCCAAAAACAAAAGCGTTTGTTGCGTCATTAAACGTATCAAAAATCATTGTAATATTATCTGAATTTCCGGCACTAAAATCTCTCTTTAAAGAACTTATTTTTAAATCAGATGTATTTGCATTTACTTTAATTCCAACATACAGAAATTGATCATCATTCATAACCTTTATTTCATTCTTATATTTAGAAGGAGCTCCATTATTAGGGAAGTGTTCATAAAAATCTGAAGCTGTTTTAGCTAAGCTCCAATCACTTTCGTCTAATTCTCCATCAATTGATATTTCTGAACTTATATATTTTACAAGAATCTGTTTTCTATCTTCTTGTGAAAAAGTTAAATTAATTACCAAAAAAAATAATAATTGAATTTTGTTCATTGTTTTGATTTTTGTAAATGTAAATAATTATATTAATATTTATATACATTTTCACACCTTAATCACTTATGAAATTTTTTAGGTTTTTCCTCTTATTTTCTTTTATTTCTTTTAGTCACTCTAACGATAGTTTTATTGATATTAAAGAATATATACCAACTATTATTATAGATCTAAAATACGCTTCTGATGATAATTTCACTGGTCGTGTAGTAAAGGGATATGAATCACCAAAATGCCTATTAACTTTTGAAGCTGCACGTCGCTTAAAAATTATTCAAACTACATTGATTAATTCAGGTTACTCATTAAAAATATATGATGCTTACCGCCCTCAAAGATCAGTAAACCACTTTATAAATTGGTCTATAAACCAATCTGACACACTAAAAAAAAGTTTTTTTTATCCAAATCTTTTGAAGTCTAATTTGTTTAGGTTAGGATATATAGCAAGTAAATCTTCTCATTCAAGAGGTAGTACTGTTGATATAACACTTGTTGAAATTTCATCTGGAAAAGAAATTGATATGGGAAGTCCTTATGATTTTTTTGGTTTTGAATCTTCTCATGATTATGAAAATATTTCTATTACTCAGAAAAACAATCGTAAACTTCTTTTAGATATAATGACTAATAATGGATTTTCTTCTTATTCTAAAGAGTGGTGGCATTACACTTTAATTGATGAGCCTTTTCCCACAACTTATTTTGATTTTACTATTAATAAGTAACTTCTTATCTTTTGAGGCTAAAGTGACCTGTAAATTCTTTGATTACAGATTCAGCTTCTCCGAAGACTACATCAAGTCTAATAGTAAACCAGTAGTCAGTAGCTGGCAGGTTTTCTCCATTAAAGGTTCCGTCCCATCCAGGTCCAAGCGGACTAAGTTGTTTAAGTAGTTTACCAAACCTATCATAGATATATATCTTGGCTAGTGGTCTAGTTTCTATTCCTTCTACTCTCCATGTATCGTTATACCCGTCTCCATTTGGTGTAAAGAAGTGTGGGTAATCAATCACTAGTACTTGAGTAGTTCCAGTGCCACACCCATTTATATCTCTAGCAATAACGCTATGGAATCCAGGGGTAACATCTTCAAAGGTTCCACTAGTTTGCCATGGTCCATCGTCTAAACTAAATTCATAGATTCCTTCTCCTGTAGCAGAGGCTTGTATAACATGTAGATCAGCAAAGAATTCTGTAGTAACCACTGCGCTTACTTCTGGCGGTGAACTTGGGTCTACTAAAGTAGTAACGGTGTTTTGACATCCAGTAGCTAAGTTTGTAGCAATGGCAGTAAATGTTCCACCCACTAAAGGAGTGTAGGTTACACTAGTACTTACGAGTGTTCCTGTTGGATCGAACCATTCAAAACTATAAAGAGCTGGATCAAGTCCAATATCCATTACAACAGGATCTAATAGTTCAGATCCGTTGACGTTAACACATCCTAGATAAACATCCTCTAAGAAGAATTCTGGAAGTAAGTTTACAATCAGTGTTAGGTCTGTAGTAGCATAACACTGCGCATCGGCAGTAGTGTCATTGTCTACTCTAGCATAAATAATCTGAGGATTACTAGTATTCTCATAAGAGTTCGCTAGCGGATTAGTTCCTAGTTCTGCATCAATTTGGTTATCGTAATAGGTAACAGTAAAGTTAGCAGGGTCTTGTCCATCTAGTATTTCCTCGTTTTGAGAACTTAGATTAAATGTACCAAAGCCATCATTATCTGCTAGGTTATCACAGATGATATACTCAATACGATCGAGATCACTATTGGCCTGTGCAGCTTCTTGTACTTCGATTGTAATACTAGGAACTGCGATAAAGCATCCTGTAGTATTGTTAGTGATATTTACAAATAGCTGTTGTGGATTAGTAAGGTTGGTGTAAGGACTAACTAAAACATTATCTCCATTATCAGCATCTTCTTGTGTTTCATGGTAAGTAACCGTAAAGTTTAAAGGATCTTGTGTCCCTAGTATCGATGCACTTACCGTATCTAAATCAAAGTCAAAGAACCCATCAGTATCTATCTCACAAGCAATATACTGATCTGCAGCAGAGATATCTGGAAGTGGATTGACAATAAGATCAAAAGTAACGATCGTATAACATGCCGTTATATCATTGGTTACTCTTACATAAATAATTTGTTGACCAAGTGTTATGTTTGTATACACGGCAGGATCTACTATAGCATTCTCTCCAAGTTCTGCATCCTCTTGTGTCTCGTGATAAGTAACACTCACGCCTTCTTCTCCATTGATAATATATGCCTCATTTACTGTAATATCAAAGACCTCTAACTCATCTCCTGAAGTATCATAATCACATAGCTCAATATTAGCTGGATCAATACTTGGTGTAGGGTTAGGAAGTACTCTTATTGTAAGTGTAACAAAAGAATAACATGTTGTAGATGGATCAGTAACTCTAACAAATAAAGTTTGTGGGTTCAATGCATTAGTACCTACGACAGTATTGGTATAGGCCTCAGGATCTGCAATAACATTGGTGTTGGCCATAGCATCTTCTTCGGTTTCAAAGTATTCTACAATCCAAGGGTTGCCGCCAGTAATCTCTTCATCTTTAACTGTTAGATCAAAGACCGTTGTCTCATCAGCAACTATATCATCACAAATCTCTAATGGTAATGGTTGTATAGCATCTGGTGGAAGTGATACAATAAGATCGAACTCTCCGGTAGATACACATAAGTTTTCTATACTCTCTAGTCGTACATAAATAGTCTGTGGATTAGACAGATTACTATAAGTCTCTGGATTTACAATAGGGTTATCTCCTGTATCGGCATCTTCTTGAGATATGTGATAAGAAAGATTAAATTCTGACGCCACTTGATCACCTAATATAAGTGCTGTGTTTTGAGTTAAATCAAATTGGAAGAATCCATTTAAATCATCATCACATATAATAATGTCATCAATAACAATAGGTAGCTGTGGTGAAGGAAGTGAGATAAGTTCTAAGTCTACAACACTAAAGCATCCAGTTATACTGTTCTCTGCTCTAACAAATAATGTTTGCTGATTAGGAACAATATTGTCATAAGGACTAGCTAAAGGGTTTAGTGCGTTCTCTGCATCTGTTAGAGTCTCATAGTAAGTTATAAAAATATCAAGCTCTCCGTTAATAATATCTTCCGATACACTCTCTAGATCAAAACTAGTAAAGCCATCTGCATCTACATCACACGCTTCTAGTGGTTCTACGGTAACTGGGCTAGGTAGTGGATTAACTCTAAGGTCTAAAGTGATTGTGCTTACACAACCCGTAATATCATTCTCAGCGCGAAGATAAATTGTCTGCGCATTAACAATATTAGTGTATGGGCTAAAGATTGGAGCATCTGCGTTATCTGCATCTTCTTGAGTCTCGTGGAAGGTAATACTGATTCCTGTTTGACCATTTAGTACTTGTGCTAAACTATCTTCTAGAGTAAATTCTTCTACTTCATCTCCTGTATTGTTATCATCACAAAGTTCTAAAGGATCTGGCTGTATAAGCACTGGAAGCTCGTTTACAATAAGTGTAAGAGCAGTTGTGTTATAACATTCTGTAGCGATATTCTCTACACGAACATATATATCTTGAGTAAATGGAGATACATTAGTATAGGCTAAAGGAGTTGCTATTGGATTCTCTCCAAGAGTTGCATTCTCTGATGTCTCGTAATAAGTTACCTCAAAGTCTAATGGATCAAGTCCATTTAAAATCTCTTCACTAGCAAGACTTAAATCAAATAAACCAAAGCCATCAGTATCATTATCACAAACCTCCAATGCACTTGGCTCAGTCTCAATCTGTGGAACATCATTGACTACAATTAAAAGCTCTAGGTAAGTAAAACAGTCTGTACTAATAGTGGTGTCTTCTACACGAACATAAATAGTCTGTTGGTACTGAACAATGTTATTATAATCTCCAATAATAGGGAATAGATTATTCTCTGCATCAGAAAAAGTCTCATGATAGCTAATCGCTAAGTTGGATAAAGTTCCTGTAATCTCTGCATCTGCATCAGTAAGAGTAAACACACCAAAACCATCTGCATCAGCATCACAGAATTCTAAGTTCGATGGGGTAGTGGCAGCAGGAGGGCCAACTACAACTAAATCCATAGGTGTAGTAGAATAACAACCTGTAATAGGAGTCATATCATCTTCGATTCTAGCAAAAATAGTTTGTGTATCTGGAGTTACTGTTGTGTATAATTCTTCTAATGGATTTTCTCCACTATCAGCATCTTCTTGCGAGATATGATAAGTGACTACATTCTCTGGCACACCAGCTGCTATAGTTTCTGTTTGTACAGAGATATCAATAGTAGTAAGGCCATCGATAGTATCATCATCATCACAAACAATTAAGTCTTCAGGAGCAATAAATACTGGTCTAGGCTCTACAGTAAGGGTAAAGTTTATGTTAGAGATAAAACAAGCTGTAACAAAAGGATCGCCGTCTTCTACTTCAACACGAGCATAAATAGTTGCTTCTTCATTTATAGTATAAGGACTCGCTAATGCATTAAATCCAGTATCGGCATTGAGTTGAGATTCGTGATAAGTAATAATCACTTCTTCTGCATTTTGAGCTCCAAGTACTTGAGCATTATAATCGTTTAAATCAACATCAAATGTTCCAGGAGTATAAGTACAAAGAATCTCATCTAGAACTTCGTTGTAAACAGGAACTGGTAATACTTGCAATAGCATGGAATTAATACCAAAACAATCGTTATCTCTTTCTACTCTTAAGTATACTGTTTGTGCATCAGGCACTTCACTAGTATACTGATTAGGTAGCTGATTAAGTTCTAGTAAAGCATCCTCCTCACTTGCGTAATAAGCAATGGTTAATTGATCAGGGCTTGTAATGTCATTA
>Ga0206129_10001266_pt1 | contig 34488 bp, 26 predicted proteins | sample Helgoland_Spring_8_FD_148616 | JGI IMG/M metagenome (GOLD analysis project Ga0206129, IMG submission 148616) | Pelagic subsurface seawater microbial communities from Kabeltonne, Helgoland, North Sea - Helgoland_Spring_Bloom_20160502_2 | ecosystem: Environmental > Aquatic > Marine > Epipelagic ...
CGCTTCAGTCGCCACCGCTTCAGTCGCCGCCTCCACAACATCCTCAACAGGATCGATGTCTGGCATGGGCTCTTCCGGCATTTCGTTTTGATCGAAACTGCCTATCCCGAAAGGATCGAGGCGCAACACCTCTTGACCCACTCCATATGCAGCCCCGCAACCGATGGACTCCTTCCGCTCCATCACTTTCTCGCCGTTGCGCACCCAACTGAAATTGTACTCCCGGCAAGGCGGCAGTGCAGCCAAGAACTTACCGGTGCCCTTCCTGGCGCGAAAGACCCGGAAAATGGCAGCCCCTTCATCCAAGGACCGCACTTCCATGACATCTCCCGGCTCCCAAGCCAGAACTTCGCCGATCATCACGGCCAACTCCTCGCCGGGTTCGTCCAAGAATTCAACCCGATAAATGTTGAGGTCATCGCCTCCAGCGCGCGCTGAGGAAATGTACCCCGCACTTCCAGATGCATCCATGCTCAGGACCGCCTCATCGCCAGGTGTATTCAATGGATGGCCCAAATGCTCAGGGTCGCTCCAGCTGCCGTTGTCCAACCGCCTGCAGCGGTATAGGTCAAATCCACCCATTCCAGGGTGGCCGGTTGAGGCAAATATTAAGCTCTGCCCATCGGCACTCAGCACTGGACTTTCTTCCTCACCAGGGGTATTGATCCTGCGGCCCAAATTCAAGGGCTCAGACCATGACCCGTCCGGCAATTTCACAGTGCGGTACAAATCGCGACCGCCACTTCCACCAGGACGGTTCGAAACAAAAATCCGTTCCCAACCGTCGAAACGCTCGGTCATGGTCGTTTCCCAATGGCGAGAAGTGATGGGGAATCCCACCTTCTCTTCATAGGACCAACCCCCGAAATCGTCCTTGGTCAACTTCCAAATGTCCCCCTCCTTGCGGAACCCCCTGTAGGCCAACAATCCAGCGTCATCGCCAAGGATGCCCACCGTCGACATGTCGCGAAGCTCGCCCAAGTCCAAGCGCACTGGCCGAGACCAAGTGGCTCCGACTTTACTGGAGCGGTAAATCTGTCCTACATCATTGGACGTTTTGTCCAAGTTGCGGTACGAGGTGAAATACAAAGTGCTTCCATCAGGTGTGACGACAGGCGCATAATCGTCGGCACTGCTGTTCAACGCATCCACTGGGGCAATGTCCATGCGGATGGGCTCCAACACGCATGCCGCAGCGAAGTCGCACTCCTCCATCACCTCCAACGCCCTTTTGTGGCGGTAATCCCGTTTTGGAAAACGCTCGACCACCACTTGTGCCAGTGCTCTGGCTTCGGCAAAATGATAGGCAAACTGCAGCACATCTAAACCCAGTTGCAATGCCTCTTCAGGAGGAAGGGTTTGGTCTACAGAAAATGCATTGTAACGAGAGGCAAAAGGTCCATTGACCGCCAAGTGCACCAAAGGCACCGCTTCCTGAATCCGACCGGGAATGGCTTGCAGGCACAGTGCCCACTTGAACGCAAAATTCCTGTTGTCTGGAGCCTCATTGAAGAGCACTTCCATCAGCGCTGCAGCTTCGGTCCAATTTTCCTCGATGATCAACCGGTTGGCCTCGGTATAGGCCTCCACCGCATTGACCTCTGTCCCGACCTCTGTTCCATCCGCCAAATCCACAGGAGACGGCCAACGTGTGGAATGGTCCAGTTGCCCATAAGAGGACACCACAACCAAAAGCCCGAAGGCAAGGGTAGAAAGACGGAGCATCATGACGGTTGCAAAGTAGACGACCGCGACAAATTAATCAGTCAACCAGACGCTCTGATTGGCGCCGGTAAACTCCTACAAATCCACAAGTTTTCCTCAAACAGGGCTGCGGTGGGCATCGAACCCCTCGAGATAATCGGCTACGCGGCGCACAAAACTCCCCCCCAGCTGGCCATCAACAACCCTGTGGTCGTAGCTGTGAGACAGGAACATCATGTGCCTGATGGCGATTACATCTCCCTCTTCGGTCTCCACCACTGCAGGCTTCTTGCGAATGGCACCCAGTGCCAAAATGCCCACCTGAGGCTGGTTGATGATCGGGGTACCAAAGACATTGCCAAACGTCCCAACATTGGATACGGTGTAGGTTCCGCCGCTGATTTCATCAGGCTTTAACGCCCCCGTTCTGGCGCGGTTCGCAAGGTCATTGACCACGGTAGCTAGGCCGTTCAAATTGTAACGGTCCGCATTGCGAATCACGGGAACGATCAGGTTGCCCTCAGGCGTGGCCGCCGCCAATCCAATGTGTATGCCCTTTTTCAGGACAATCCGGTCACCGTCCACACTGGCGTTGACACCGGGAAAGTCCCGTAGCGCCTTGGCTACAGCTTCGATGAAAAATGGAGTGAAGGTGAGCTTCTGTCCTGTCTTCTCCTGAAAGACTGTCTTGTTTTTGTTGCGCCAATCCACAATGCGGGTCACATCGGCCTCCACAAAAGAGGTGACATGGGGACTGGTTTGCACACTGCGGACCATGTGGTCTGCAATGAGCTTGCGCATGCGGTCCATCTCCACGATTTCGTCTTCGCCGCTTACCGAAACAGCAGGCGCAGAGGTTTTGGGAGCAGCAAATGGAGCAGCTGCAACTGGTTTGGGGGCGGAAACCGGCGCCGCTGGTGCCTTCTGAGGCTGCTGGCCTCGGCTGTCCAAATATGCAAGCATGTCACTTTTGGTGACCCTTCCATCCTTGCCCGAACCTTGAATGCCATCCAATTCAGTTTGGGATACCCCTTCCTTTTTGGCCATGCTTCTGACCAAAGGGCTGTAGAACCGACCCGCACTCATGCGTGCTGGACGGGCTCCATCGGCCATCCCATTGGAGGAGGCCAAAGGCGCCTCAAGGGCAGCCACTACCTCTTGAACCGGAAGCGTTTGAGAAGCACCAGTAGAGGGAGCTGTTTCAGCAGCAACAGAAGGCGCTGGTGCGGCACTCACTGTTGCGGCTTCACCTTCTATTGAGAACTCAGCAATCGGCTGGCCAACCAAGACCACATCGCCTTCTGACACCAGGCGCTTGACCAAGACACCGTCCTCCGGTGCAGGCACCTCAGAGTCGACTTTGTCGGTCGCAATTTCAATCAGCGGTTCGTCTGCAGAGACGCGCTGGCCTTCCTCGACCGACCATTTGATAATGGTTGCCTCAGCCACGCTCTCGCCCATTTTCGGTAAAAGAATCTCCATGGATGTATTGCCCGGAGGGGGTTTAATGAACAGCTGCAAAGGTACACACGAGCCTACCTCAAAATGCCCCTGTTACATCAATCCATTCTCAAGTTCATCAACAACTCTAAATCGCGCATCCATCCAAAATCAGCGGCATGTCGCAAATCAAGCCGCCGCGCTTCTTCGGCACTGGGCGCCAGGGCACCAGTACCAGCGTAGAATACCCCAGGCGCGAGGTCAGGCAAACGGTCCGCCCCTTCCCAACCTCCATGAAAACCAATCCACGTCAGTTTACCCCGAAGCACAAGCCGGGCATTCTTGCGTGAAAACGATGTCGCGTGTCGGCCATTGCCTGGACCGGCTAACAACACCACCAAAGCCCAAATCAAATCCAGTCGCCGTTTCGCCCTCAGCCGATCGGCCCGCCCCAATCCATCTGCACCCCAGGAAAGGTTCGACGTGGGTGCCCCATCCCGACGAAGCCCACCGAGTGCAAGCAACAAATCTTGGGGGACGATGCGCACATCTTCCGAACGCTCATGGGCTGCACGAATGGCCTCCAAACATATTGCTCCGCCTAAAGCAGAAGCACACAGCACCAAATCGCTGCCCGTGCGCCCTTCTGATCTGCCTTGCAACAGGGGTACCACATCGACCTCCAATGAACTGCCGTAAGACGAACGCACCCATTGGACCAACTGCTCTTGTGCGCCGACCGGAGCAACAACAGTGACCCTTGGTCTAGAGGTCCGCCAGCGGCATCGGCCCGGACGAAGCGCGACCATTAAAGACCGAAATACAAGGGGAACAACTCCTACAAACACACCCAACAATGAAGCCGACAATCTGCTGACCCTCAGATACTCAGGCATCAGAGAGTAAATTGTTACTACAGACAGGGCAGCCGCCAAACCAGCCGTCGCGGTGCGCACCCTGTGAAACGGCAAGTCGGTAGACCCAAACCACTTTCCTGCCCACCAAGACGACACAGCCCCGATCAAAGCCAAAGTCATCGTCGGAACCAAGGGGTGGTCCATTCCTGTGGTCATTCCGTGAATCCCCACGACTCCAAAACCCGCTGCCATTGACAACACCACATCGGCTACGGCAAAACTGTGCCGCTTTACTCCGCCATGCAGGAAAGCCGAAACCGCGCGCAGTCGGATGCCCAGCCGAATCATCCAACGCATGGCCATGGCCTGGCCTCCAGCAAAGTGTTTTTCACTGAAGATGCGCATGGCGTCATGAAACACCCTGACATAAGACAGGCTCCCCTTTTTGGTACTCTCTCCTTTAAAGTGCACAATGGGCGCCTCGCTGTAGTATCTGTTGACCCAACCCCCTTTTACAAGTCTGATGCTGAGGTCTATATCCTCTCCATACATGAAGAATGATTCATCCAAAAGACCCACTTCATCCAGGGCCTCTTTTCTCATCCACATGAACGCACCACTCAAAACCTCCACGTTCGCAGTCTCCTCCCTCCCCACGTGACCGAAGTAATAACTGTTCAGCTTTGGGCTTTTCGGAGCTACCCTCCACAGACCACTTAGACGACAGAAAGACGCCCACGGCGTCGGCATTCCTCGCTTGCTCTCTGGAAGCCAAGCACCTGTCCCATCAAACATCGGGACGCCCAGACCTCCGATATCCTCCTGTCCTTCCACGTGATTGCAAATCCGCTCAAAGGTGTCTTCCGGTACCACTGTATCAGGATTCAACAGAAGCACCCACTCCCCCTTCGCCTTGCGGATCGCCACATTGTTGGCTGCACTAAAGCCCACGTTCTCGTCCAAGGCAATCAATTGTACTTCTGGATGAGCACTGCGAACCCAATCGACTGAACCATCAGCACTTGCGTTATCAACAACGTAAAGTTCAGATTGCCCATCACCCAAGCGTTTCATCGCATCTAATGCAGATGAAAGACACAAGGACAGGTAGCCCTTAACATTATAACTGACAACAACAATGGTGAGCTTCATAACGCCGAGCTGTTGGCGTCCGAAGCTGTGCTGTAAGGCAAACGCTGCTGCAACGAACGGATCAGAGTAAGCTCATCGGCGTATTGCAATTCATCTCCGACAGCAACACCACGGGCCAAAGTGGTCACCTCCACTTCCGTGTCCTGCAACCGCTTGTTGATGTAAAAGGAAGTCGTATCCCCCTCCATCGTCGTCGGCAATGCGAAAATCACCTCCACGACCGCAGGCTCACCCACCCTCTTCAACAGAGATTCAATGCGGAGATCAGCAGGCCCGACACCATCCATAGGACTAATGACGCCCCCCAAAACATGGTAGCGCCCTTTGAAATGCCCCGTGGACTCAATCGCAAGCAAATCGCGCAAATCTTCTACCACCGCAATGCGTGCAGGATCTCGACGTCCATCCAAGCAAATGGAACACACGTCTTCCTCACCGAGGTTGCCGCAGGTTTTGCATGACAACACCCCCTCCTTCATGTCCTGGATGGCCTCCGTAAATCGACGGACATCCTCTTCATTGCGGCCCAGCAAGTGCAAAGCGAGTCGCAGTGCCGTTCTGCGTCCAACACCAGGCAATCCGGCAATCTGGTCGACGGCGCGGTCAATAAGGCGAGATGGCATTTCCACGAAGGCGAAGTTAAACGGTGACAGGACTTTCATCCTTTTTTGAACGATCCCTTTAGCGCCGAAATGCCCGCCACTGCCTGTGATCGCAATCCCAAGTCTGGATTCGCGGCGCTTCTGGCCCCAACAGGAGACGGCGTTCTGATCCGAGTCTGATTCGAAGACAGCTGAGACAGACGGCCACACGGCGCCACAGACAAGGCCATGTAACGGGCGCGCTGTAGCTTGGCGCCATGCATGTTGAATGGTGGGCCGGATTGGCCGTCTTGGGTTACCTCGGTTTGCTTTTGTGGATTGGCCAACGCACAGGCAAGAGCAATTCAATGGCCGACTTTTCGGTCGGTGGAAGGCGCAGTCCATGGTGGGCGGTAGCCTTCGGTATGGTGGGCACAAGCCTGAGTGGCGTCACCTTCTTGTCTGTCCCAGGATGGGTGGGCGACCAACAGTTCGGCTACATGCAAATGGTCATCGGCTATCTGTTTGGTTATGCGGCCATCATTGGCATCCTGCTGCCCCTCTATTATCGACTCAAATTGACCAGCATCTATCGCTTTCTCGGCGACCGCATCGGGATCAAGGCGTACAAGACAGGAGCCGCGTTCTTTTTGCTCTCTCGCAGCATCGGAGCCGCCTTTCGCCTTTATCTGGTGGTGCTTGTGCTCAATGAAACCCTCCTCCCTGCCACTGGAACGGCTGGAGGCTGGATCCGGCTGACCGGCCTCATCGTGCTCGTTTTGGGTGCCATTTGGGCCTACACCAGGCAGGGCGGCATCGCCACAGTGGTGTGGACCGACACCTTACAGACCGCCTGCATGCTGCTGGCGGCCTTTGCCGCAGTCTGGCTGATCGGCCAAGAACTTGGCCTCAGTCTGATAGAAGTCCCAGATGCCATTGCCAACTCCGGGCACGCACAATGGTGGTTCTTTGAGGATTGGGGCGCCCCAAACCACGGTGTCAAACAACTGGTGGCTGGGGCATTCATTGCGCTGTGCATGACAGGCTTAGACCAAGACATGATGCAGAAAAACTTGAGCTGCAGAAACCTCAAAGAAGCCCAGACCAACATGGCCTCCTTCTCGGTGGTGCTGGTTTTTGTCAACCTGATGTTCCTTGGGCTGGGAGCACTCCTGCTCATGCACGTAGATGCGACTGGAATGGAAGCGGGCAAGCCTGACTTGCTCTTCGCCCGCATCGCTTTGGATGGTGGGCTCGGAGTGGCATTGCCCATTTTGTTTCTGCTGGGGCTTGTCGCCGCAGCCCTGTCATCGGCTGACTCTGCTCTCACGGCTTTGACCACCTCAGTATGCGTCGACTTTATGGGTGTGGACACAGAAGGCCAAGGCACCGCGGAAGGAAAAGCGCAACGCCAACGCATCCACCTTGTGGTTTCCATCGGCATCGGACTGCTCATTTTGCTGTTCCACGCTGTCAACGACACCTCCGTCATCGCCGCCCTCTTTAAAATCGCGAGCTACACATACGGACCTCTGCTGGGGCTTTTTGCCTTTGCATTGTCGCACCCTGGGCCCCACCCGAAACTGGACCGCTGGACTCCGTGGGTGGCCGTCCTCGCCCCACTGGCAGGATGGGCTTTGGAGCAGACCGCGGTCACCCAAGGGTTCAGTTTCGGGTTCGCTTTGCTGCCAGTGAATGGATTCCTGACATGGTCCGGTGCATGGTTGGTGGCCCAGATTGGGCGAAACCGCTAAGGCTCTGCGTAATTTTGTAGAACAGACCATAGACATGCAACCGCGAACGTCACAACTGCTCGGTCGTCTGAGCGAATCGGCCACCATCGCCATGAGCCGCAAGGCAAGGGAACTCAAGGCCGCTGGCCGTGACATCATCAGCCTCTCCCTGGGCGAGCCTGATTTTGACACACCAGACCCGATCAAAGCCGCTGGCATCCGCGCCATTGAGGAGAACCACACCCATTACCCGCCTGTTCCGGGCTTTGCCGACGTTAGACAGGCCATATGTGCCAAGCTGCAACGCGACAACGGATTGAGCTACCAGCCGGACCAAATTGTCGTTTCGACCGGAGCCAAGCACAGCCTCATGAATGTGGTACTGAGCTTGGTGGATGCTGGCGATGAAGTCATCCTCCCCACCCCTTTCTGGGTCAGCTATGCCGACATGGTCAACCTTGCTGGTGGTCAAGTGGTCGAAGTCAAGACGGGCATCGCCCAAGACTTCAAGATGACCGCCGACCAATTGCGCAGTGCACTCACCGAGCGCACGCGGGTGGTCATGCTCAATTCCCCGAACAACCCTTCGGGAAGCGTTTACACGGCAGAAGAAATGGCCGAACTGGCCGAGGTCGTGAGCAGCCACCCCCATGCGGTGGTCATCTCCGATGAGATTTATGAGTACATCAATTTTACTGAGCAACACGCCAGCTTTGCGGCGCAGCCCGGAATGATGGAGCGGACTGTGACGGTCAATGGCGTGTCGAAAGGGTTCGCCATGACCGGATGGCGCATCGGGTACATCGCAGCACCCCAATGGATTGCAGCAGCGTGCACAAAACTGCAAGGCCAGTTCACCAGCGGCGCCAGCGGCATCTCCCAAAAAGCCACCGCCGAAGCCATGAACGGAGGCGGCAACCTTGCTGCCGAAATGAAAACAGCCTTCCTGTCACGCAGGGACCTGGTGATCGAAGGCCTTCGGGGCATTGATGGATTTGAGGTCAACGTTCCCAAAGGGGCGTTTTACATCTTCCCCGATGTCTCAGCACTCTTTGGCAAGTCCCACGCGGGACACACCATCCAAAGCGGGCAAGACCTGGCCATGTACCTCCTTGAAACAGCAGACGTGGCCACAGTAGGTGGTGACGCCTTTGGCTCCCCCAACTGCATGCGCATCAGCTATGCCGCATCCGATGACGTCCTTCGCGAAGCCATCCGACGCATTGCCACAGCGGTCGCACACCTCGCCTAATGAACAGCTCCAGCACCACCCAAAACGCATGGTCTCCAGAAGATTGTGACCGCGCAGTGGCTGCGCTTCACAACGCGGAATCCTTGCGGATTTTGGTGGTTGGAGACTTGATGGTCGACGCCTACCTCCTCGGACGGGTAGACCGGATCAGCCCAGAAGCCCCCGTCCCCATTCTTCGGGCATCCCAGCGCGAAAGACGGCCTGGAGGAGCAGCCAACGTTGCACTCAACCTCAAAGCGCTGGGCGCATCAGTGACGGTCGGCGGCGCGATCGGCATGGACCAAGATGGTCAAGACCTACAAAAATCGCTCGACGACCAAGGCATGGACACCGATGCCATTGTGGCGCTGAAAAACCGACGGACCACGGTAAAAACCCGCGTCATGAGCGGTGGACAGCACTTGCTCAGGGTAGACGAAGAGGACGATGCCGACCTCAATCCCGAAGACTCCCAAGAATTTCTGGAAAGGCTCGCCGCGGTGCTAGCAGCCCGCCCTTTCGACGCCATTCTTTTGGAGGATTACGACAAAGGCGCTTTGTCTCCAACTGTCATTGACGGCCTTTTGGAAATGGCCCGCGAACGGAGCATTCCCGTCACCGTCGATCCCAAATTCAGGCATTTTGACCGCTACCAAAACGTAGCGCTGTTCAAGCCCAACCTAAAAGAGCTCCGCGACGGCCTCGGGCTTCTGTGGGAAGACGGGAACGAGGCTGCGATGAACCAAGCATTGACCGAGGGACTCAACCGGCTGCAAGCCGAATGGAAACCCGAACAGGTTTTGCTGACCCTTTCTGAACGCGGTGTCAGGGTCAAAACCGCCCTGCAAGACGTTCAGCAACCTGCACACCCCAGGGAAATACTCGATGTTTCTGGAGCAGGAGACACCGTGATTGCTGTGGCTACGGTACTTCTGGCGCAAGGCTTAGACCCCGTGAGCATGGCCCAAGTGGCCAACCTTGCTGGGGGCCTGGTGTGCGAAAAACCCGGCGTTGTCCCCATTGACCTGCAGACCCTGTTGGCCGAGGTCCGCCGCCTTCCCATTCAAGCATGACCCTGCACGACATCAGGGAACGGGTCAATGTCTTCTTGCACCCCCACAGGGAAGCGGTCTTGGGCGCGTTCCGCAACCTGAATGTATTCGTTACCCTCCTGGCCTTTGGAAGCCTGATTGCGTATTACGGATTCCCACTGGAGTCGACCATTGCCGTCAACCTCATTGCCGTCATCAAGGGCAGCTTTGCCTTTTACATCATCCATTTCCTCGTCCGTTGGTTTTTTGACTTCCATCCGCTGAGGTTCCTCCGAGCCAATAGGCTTGAAGCTGTGATGATGGGCACGCTTGTGCTGGAAGGCTTGAGCGACATGTTCACCGGAAAAGTCTTTTTGGGAAGGGCCCTGTCGCCTTTGGGTATTGAATCCGTAGAGGACTGGACAGTTTGGTTGGTTCAGGCCTACTTCCTCATTGTGCTCATCATTGAGCTCTCGGACCGGGCACGCACCTTGCCCAAGTTTCGATTCCACCCCGCCACACTGTTCATTTTCTCATTCCTGTTTCTGATCCTCTCGGGCACAGGGCTGCTTATGCTGCCCGAGATGACAACGGACGGACTGGGCATGAACTTCTTCGACGCCTTGTTCACCTCGACCAGCGCCACCTGCGTCACTGGCTTGATGATCGAGAATGCAGAGACCTTCTTCACACACAAGGGCCACGTCGTGCTGATGGTGCTCATCAAGTTGGGAGGCCTCAACATCATTGCTTTTGGCTCTCTCATTGCAGTCCTGGCCAGGTTTGGCGTGGGCGTTCGTCAGCATGAAGTCATCGAAGACTTTGTAAACCGGGGCTCCATCCTGGGCACACGGGGCATGCTCGGCAGGGTGATCTTGTGGAGCATCGGCATCGAGGTACTGGGCGCCTTGCTGCTGTTCATTTTTTGGCCCGGACAATTGTTTAACGGCCCGGGTGACCGCCTCTTTAACAGCTTCTTTCTCTCCATCAGCGCCTTTAACAATGCAGGCATTTCGCTCTTTGGAGAGGGACTTGCAGACGCCCGGGTATCCAGCGCTTGGCTGGTCCACTGGACCGTCACACTCTTGGTCTTTTTCGGAGCCCTTGGAATGGTCGCTGTTTTTGACCTCTTTGGAAAAGACAAGCTCCGTGAAAGGATGGTCAAACCATGGAAACGCATTGGCTTTGCCACAAAAATCGCCTTGTACTATTCCATTGGCCTCGTTGCCGTTGGCTCTATCGCCTACCTTCTCTTGGAGTCTGGCCAAGGGGGCACCATTGCCGATATGGGGTGGACAGGGCGCATCACGACAGCAGTCTTCCAAAGCGCCACGCGAACCAGTGGATTCAACACTGTAGATGTGGGCATGATCGGTTCTCCCATGCTCTTTATGCTGGTGATTCTCATGTTTATAGGAGCGTCGAGCTCTTCCACAGGGGGAGGCATCAAAACCAGCACTTTTGCCGTTGTAATCGCCGATGTCATGGGCACCATTCGCGGAAGACAGCATGCCCAATTGTACCAGCGCACCATCGGGTCCACCATGCGCAGCCGCGCTTGGGGCATCCTCATGTTCTTCATCGTGGGCAATTTGCTTGGAACATTTGCCCTGTGCATCTCCGAGCCCCACATTCTAGCCACCTCTGACCGGGGGTTCCTGCAGCTGCTTTTCGAGCAAGTCAGCGCGTTGGGAACGGTGGGCTTAAGCACAGGTATCACGGCAGATATCAGCACTGTAGGTCGGGTCATATTGATCGCCAGCATGATTGTTGGACGGGTAGGCACCCTGACCGTCGCCTTTGCTTTTTCCCGTTCAGTCGTCAGCAGGAACTACAAATACCCCGAAGGCCACACAATGGTCGGATAAAGGCGAGCTTGCACATTCAAATGGGCACCCCTATCAAACCATACGAGGACGAAGCCGCGAAAAAAGCGCAGGTGGCGAGGATGTTTGACAACATCGCACACCGCTATGACTTCCTCAACCACTTCTTTTCCCTCGGAATTGACAAGCTCTGGCGCCGCAAGGCGATCAGAATGCTGCTCGCCGACAACCCCACAGAAGTCTTAGACGTGGCGACCGGCACAGCAGACTTTGCCATTGGCACTGCCTACCGGGATGCCGACGTCAAGGTGGTCGGTGTCGACATCAGCGCAGGCATGCTGGACATTGGCCGACAGAAAGTGTCGAAAGCAGGCCAAAACGGACGGGTGGAACTGGTGCTTGCAGACGGTGAAGCACTGCCGTTTGACGACGGCCGATTTGACGCGTTCACCGTGGCATTTGGGATTCGGAACTTTGAGCATCTAGAAGCAGGACTCAAGGAAATGCTGCGCACCCTCAAATCCGGTGGCAAAGGCTATATCCTCGAGTTCTCAAAACCCAAGTGGTTCCCGATGAAGCAGATTTTCTGGCTCTACTTCCGGTACATCATGCCTACACTCGGGAAATGGTTCTCGCAAGACGCCTCAGCCTATACCTACCTGCCAGAATCGGTCAAGGCCTTTCCCGAAGGAGAAGAAATGCGCGAAATCTTGACGCGGTGCGGCTACAAAGAGTGCGTCATGCATCCCCTCACCGGCGGCATTGCGACCCTCTACGTGGTCCACAAGGCATGAATTTGGTTGTCCACCCTTCGGACCTGAGTGGCAGGATCGAAGCACCTGGCTCCAAGAGCCACATGCAACGGCTGTTGGCCGCAGGACTGTTGGCCCAAGGGGAAAGCTGGATCAGACGCCCCTCCGATGCAGCGGACTGCATGGCGGCAGCAGAAGTTGCCGCTGGGCTCGGAGCAGACATTGAAATAGGCCAGAACGCATTGAAAATACGTGGAGGTCTGGCACCAAGGACTGATGTCCTCCACATGGGCGAAAGCGGCTTGGGCATGCGCCTGTTCTCCCCCATTGCTGCCCTGGCCCCAACACCACTCACCTTGGTGGCGAGCGGCACCTTGCAACACCGCCCCATGCAGCCTATGGCCGATGCGCTGGCCGCATTGGGTGCCCAAGCGAAGCTTCGCAACGGCTGCCCCCCCATCGAATTGCACGGCCCGCTGCGCGGTGGTCAATCCCATGTCGACGGCGGCTTATCCAGTCAATTTCTGACGGGCCTCCTTATGGCCCTTCCCTGCGCCTCGGCCGATTCCATTTTAGAAGTCTCCGACCTGAAAAGCAAACCCTACGTCGACATGACGTTGGAAGTGCTCAGCGCGACGGGCGTCTCCATCCACCACCAAGACCATCAGAAATTCACCATTCCCGGGGGCCAGTCTTACCTGCCCTTTGACGAAACCGTCGCAGGAGATTGGAGCGCGGGAGCGTTTTTACTGATCCTGGCCGCCCTGTGCGGCGAACCCTTCTTAGAAGTCGACCGGCTGGGCAACCACCCCACACAAGCCGATCAAGCGGTCACAGGTGCATTGCTGCTCAGCGGAGCCAAACTCATGCGCACCGAAACCGGGATCCGCGTGGAACGAGGGCGGCGCAAAGGCTTTCGGTTCGACGCCACCCATTGCCCTGACCTCTTCCCGCCACTCGCCGCATTTGCCGCTTTCTGCAAAGGCCCCACCATACTCAAGGGCCTTCACCGACTGCAACACAAGGAAAGCAACAGGGGCATCGCCCTAAAAGAAGAGTTTGAGAAAGCCGGCATTCAGATTGAGTTGAATACAGAGGAAGACACCCTCACAGTGCGCCCTGGCCCCGTGAAGCAGGCCAAACTCGATGGTCGAGGCGACCACAGAATGGTCATGGCAGCAGCCGTATTGGGCCTCGCTGGCGCGCCCATTGAAATCGAAGGCATCGAAGCTGTCGCCAAAAGCTATCCAGATTTCTTCGACGCATTGTCGGAAGTTGGCGCAAGGTTCGGCAAAGCTTAAGCCCTTCCGTCCGAAATTGGGCCCGTGGCTCAACCAACACCCGCCCGGTCCCTGCGCGACGCTTTGCGAACACTTCCCCTGTGGTGGGACAGCTTCGGTTACTTACGGCGGAACAAAATGCGGCATTTTCACGCCGCGGGACCGGTCGTTATTTTGGGACTGGCTGCTGCTGCTGCAATGCTGTCTCGGTGGCTCACACGAACGCTGCAAACGGCCTTAGATTTTTCTTTGGAAAAGGCGTCATGGCATGAAAACGCCACCCCTGAATCCGCCACTCAAAACCTGTGGGACAAAGCCCTAGAATGGAGCGGATCACAAGCAGACTTACTGATTGAGTGGGGCGTCTTTTTACTTGTACTATGGATTAAAGTAAAGACCATTAAATACTTATTAATCACACTTATGGCTCCGTTCATGAGTGCACTGGCTTCGGCGGTGAGAAGCAAGGAAACCGGACAGAAATCCACCTTCCGCTGGAGCAGCTTGCTGAGGGACATCTGGAGGGGCCTGAGGATCTCCTTGGTCCTGCTCTTGATGGAGCTTGGCCTCGGACTCCTCCTCTGGGTTTCAGGCCTCGCCCTCACCCTGTTTGCCAGTCCAGTGATGGTCATCGCAGGCCCCTTGCTTCTGATGGCCTCATGGACCATAGGCGCATACTTCTTTGGCGCCGCAGTTTATGACGCCGTTTACGAGCAAGGTGGACTGACCTGGAAGTCATCCATTCAAACCGGCTGGAAACAACGCGGCCACTTGTTGGGTGTGGGCGCTGTTTTTTCCTTGATCATGGCCGTGCCATGGGCAGGGCCCTACCTCGCTGCCATTCTTGGACCAATTCCCTGCACCACTGCCGCAGCCCGCCTGTATTTCCGGCCACCCGCAATAGACACCCCATGACGCCACAAAACATCCACTTCATCGCCATTGGAGGAGCCGCCATGCACAACCTTGCGCTGGCCCTGCACGACCTGGGCCACAACGTCACAGGCTCTGATGACGCGATTCACGACCCGAGCAGGAGCCGGCTCCAAGCCTCAGGGCTTCTGCCCGACCCCATGGGCTGGCATACCGACCGGATACATACTGGGATTGACGTCGTGATCCTGGGCATGCACGCCCGTCAAGACAATCCTGAACTAGAAAGGGCCAACGCGCTGAACATCAAAGTTGTCAGCTACCCAGAATACCTATATGACGTCGCTAAAAACCAACGGAGGATTGTGGTCGGCGGCAGCCATGGGAAGACCACCATCACCGCCATGCTGCTGCACGTCCTAGACCAATTGGGACGACAAACAGATTTTATGGTGGGCGCTCAACTCGCGGGATTCGACCGCATGGTGCAATTGACTGGAGCCAGCGACATCCTCCTCGAGGGAGACGAGTATTTAAGCTCACCGCTGGATTTAACCCCCAAATTTCATTGGTACCGGCCGCACCTCACCATTCTAACAGGGGTCGCCTGGGACCACATCAATGTGTTCCCTGACCCCGAGAACTATAGGTTGCAGTTTGTGACCTACCTCCTTCGCATGGAACAAGGTGGCAGTGTCGTTTGGTTCGAAGGCGATGCAGAGCTTAGGAAAGTCATGAACGAAGTCTTGCCTCAACGGCCTGACTTGGTATCGGTCCCCTACAATGCACCCCAGCACAGCATAGTAGACGGCACCCTCACATTGCACTTAGAAAGCGGCCTTCACCCCTTGGGTACCATTGGTGCACACAACGCACTCAACACCATCGGTGCAATGGAATTGTGCGCGCAGTGGGGCATTTCGAACGCCGAATTCCTCAAAGCTGTACAGGGCTTTACAGGTGCCGCAGGCAGACTGGAACGCAAACTGGACATCACCCTTTCAACCGGAGACTGCACCGTATTTCGCGACTTCGCACACGCGCCCTCTAAAGTCAAAGCCACAACGGATTCAATCAAAGGCCAATTCACTGAAAGAAAGTTGATTGCAATTCTGGAGCTCCACACGTTTTCGAGCTTAAACCCCGAATTTCTGCCCACCTATGCTGGCGCTTTGGACGCCGCGGACGAGGCTTGGGTGTGCTGGTCTCCCGATGTACTCCGACACAAAAAGCTCCCACCACTTTCCGAGTCAGATGTGCACGCTGCATTTGGGCGAAAAGACCTGGGAACTTGCAACAGTGTTGAAGAAACAACAGCGGCTGCACAAAATGCCGCTGGCCCGAATACGGTTGTCCTGTTGATGAGCTCAGGTCGCTTTGAAGGCGCAGACCTTCAAGGCGCCATACAAACAGCGCTAGATCAATAAGCTTCGGGAGAACGTCACCCCAACACCACGTCCAGCACCATCATCAACACAAACCCACCGATGAAGCCCAATGTGGCGATATCGGTAAAACGGTCTCGCTGGGTTTCTGGAATGACCTCTTCCACCACCACATAAATCATGGCGCCCGCCGCAAAGGCCAGCGCATAAGGAAGAAGCGGCTGGATACTCAACACGGCAATGGCTCCGATCACGCCCGCTACAGGCTCCACAACGGCACTCAGCTGACCAAACCAGAACGAACGGCCACGGGACACCCCTTGGCGCCTCAACGGCATGCTCACAGCCAATCCTTCAGGGAAGTTTTGAATCCCTATTCCAATGGCCAGGGCCACTGCCCCACCGATGGTTGCCCCTTCAATGCCCGCTGCCGCTCCACCAAAGAGCACCCCCACCGCCAATCCCTCGGGGATGTTGTGCAAGGTGATGGCCAAAACCAAAAGGGTTGTCCTGTGCCAATCCGTTTTGGGCCCCTCAGCTTCGCTGCGGTCAAAGTTGATGTGCAAGTGGGGGGTCAACTTGTCAAGGGCGTACAGAAAGAGCGCTCCAACCACAAATCCAACCGCAGCAGGCATCACATTTTCCCAGCCCTCACCTCCGGTCATGTCCATGGCAGGAATCAGCAAGCCAAAGCAACTCGCCGCCACCATTACTCCACCCGTAAAGCCCAACATTCCGTCGAGCACCTTGCGGTGTAAAGTCCTGAAAAAGAACACCAAAGAAGCGCCCGCAGCCGTCATCAGCCATGTAAAGGTGGTCGCCGCCAAGGCCGCTATAACGGGGTCAAGCCCCATCAACATTTCGTACAATCGCTCCATTCTATTGCAAATCTTCTTCTTCTGGGAACACAATCTCAGGGGATGGGCTGCTCTGGTCTACCCAAAGCCGTTGGCCCACCGAAGGCGCCAAAAGCTGCACCTCCTCTTCGTCGGGATATTTGATATGGAGGCTCCCGTCAAACGAAAGCCGCTCCATCACTGTCATACGGGTCCCCAGCTGTATTCCTAGGACACCGAGGTGTCGCAAAAAGGCGTCCCCTCCGTCGACCACGCCCACCACCACCAATTCCAGGTTGCGGGGCGCCTCAGTCAACAACGTACGGGCAGCAACGGAACGAAAACGGCCATTGGCTCCAGGAATCACGTCTCCGTGAGGGTCCAACTTGGGAAAACCCAAAAAGGCATCCAAACGGTTGATGAGCTCCACACTCCCCACATGCTCCAGTTCCTCTGCAATTTCATGCACCTGGTCCCACTCGAAACCAAGGTGATCGACCAAAAAACACTCCCAAAGGCGGTGCCGGCGCAGAATGTCCATGGCCACCCTTTGGCCCTTTTTGGTCAACCGAACACCATGGTAAGGCTGATGCTCCAACCAGCCCCGCTCACCCAGCTTGGTCAACATGGCCGATGTGCTGGCCGGCGTTGAAGCCACTTTTTGGGCGATCGCCGTGGTGCTGACACGCTCCTCTCCTTCCACCTGTAGGTGAAGGATGGCCTTGAGGTAATTCTCTACCGAAACCGTCAACATTCGACAAACTTAAGCCTTACCTACATTCATCTTTAGTCTTGCCTAAACTTTAATTTAGACATGACGCTAAGTCAAGCTTATTTACTCAAATAAAAAATTCAACTTGCATCAACATGAAAGACCTGTTTTTGATGCGTCACGGAGAAGCCCAAAACGGCTCTTCAACCGTCCCCGACCAGCTCCGCGCATTGACCCCTCAAGGCCGACAGACTTGCATACAGCAAGCCAAAAAGGTCCACCCCCAAAAAGACCACCGCCTTGTGGCCTCGAGCGCCATTCGCACCATTCAGACAGCGGGACTCATCACAGAGGTCTGGACAGAAGCCGGGACCGGCGAGGTTCCCACCATAGAAATTGAAGAGCGCGGATATCTTGCAGAACCCTCAGTATTAATGGACATTACAGCAACCTCTGATGAACGGTTCCGAGGACTCTGGATTGTAGGGCACAACCCTGGAATAAGCGCCCTTGTATCGGTGCTTACAGGAGGATATATGGGCCTGACCACTGCTGACCTTGTTCATCTGAAACTGAACATCAGCCGCTGGGCTGACCTGCACGCAAACTGCGGAGAAGTCGCCGTGCGATACGCGCCGCAAGAAGCTTAATTTGACCCCATGGATTCATCACTTCCCGGGCGCAGTTCTGAGAGCACCCATCCCTTCAAAGCAGATTTTTGGACTTTGAGGCGTTTGGCAGGTGCATGTGGCACGGCCATTTTAATCGGTGGGATGGTGCGGTTTTCTGACCTTACAGCGTACCTCATCATCTCCATCGCCCTGAGCTTTATCGGTCGGCCAATCGTGAACTTGATCGACCGCATCAACATCGCTGGAAAGACGCCAGGCCCTGGTTTGGGGGCCTTTATTGCACTGTCTGTGATGTTCACCGGATTTTCCTTGCTGGTCAACCTGTTTGTACCACTTGTGGCTGTGGAAGCCCAAGTGGTGGCTGACTTAGACTTTCAAAGGATTGCGCAACGCATCGAACAGGAATTGTCTGGTTTTGCTCCCTTGATCAGCACGACTGGGACAGACCCCTTTACTTGGCTTGATGCATCCACTTTGGGATCAGGACTCTCTTCTGTTCTAGGCCCATCTGGCCTTGGCGGAATCCTCGGCAGCACCTTGTCTGCCCTCAGCGGACTGGTAGTGGCCCTGTTTAGTGTGGCCTTCATGACCTTTTTCTTTTTAAAGGACCGCAACCTCTTCCCCAGCATCGTGCAGGCCTTGACTCCTGAAGAATACACCGAACGCATTCAACGCATCCTCACCAACTCCACAGCCCTGCTCACCCGGTATTTTGTGGGATTGGCTGCCCAAGTAGCCATCATCACCACTGTGATTACCGGAGGGCTGCTTATTCTCGGTGTTCCCAATGCCTTTTTAATCGGGTTTCTCGCCGGACTGCTCAACCTCATTCCCTACGTTGGTCCTCTGGTGGGAGCCGGGCTGGGACTGGGCATCATCCTGACCACCCATTTGCAATTCCCAGAGATCTGGAGCCTTCTGGGAAAAGCCGGAGCCGTATTTCTATTGGCGCAGCTGGTCGACAACCTCTTTACACAGCCTGTGATTTTTGCGGGAAGCGTGAAAGCACATCCATTGGAAATCTTCCTGTTGATCTCTATTGCGGGAAGTTTGGCGGGCATCACCGGCATGATTTTGGCCATTCCTGCATATTCCTTGTTGCGTGTTGTAGCCAAGGAGTTTCTGAGTGGATTTAAAGTCGTTCAATCCCTGACAGATCAGCTTTGAAAACAAGGGGAGAAAAAGATTAAGGATTCTCTCTTCACCTGCGAAGGAATAAGTTTACCTTAGAACCCCGTATGCACGCGACTACGGGAAAGGCCAAGGCCACCAAATATATATTCGTCACTGGAGGCGTTTCTTCCAGCTTGGGCAAGGGAATCATCAGTGCTTCCTTAGCGAAGCTGTTGCAAGCCCGTGGGATGAAGGTGACCATCCAAAAACTGGATCCTTACATCAACATCGATCCAGGCACACTGAACCCCTACGAGCACGGAGAATGCTACGTCACAGATGACGGAGCAGAAACCGATTTGGACCTGGGGCACTATGAAAGGTTCCTCAATGTGTCCACATCGCAGGCCAACAACATCACGACCGGCCGCATCTATCAAAGCGTGATCGACAAGGAGCGCCGGGGAGAATACCTCGGACGCACAGTGCAGATTATTCCCCACATCACCGACGAAATCAAACGTTGCATTCAAATTCTGGGAGAAGGAGATCAATATGATTTCGTCATCACAGAAATCGGAGGAACGGTAGGTGACATAGAGTCTTTGCCCTACATCGAGGCTGTGCGTCAAATGCGCTGGGAACACCCCAAAGACACCCTGGTCATCCACCTCACGTTGGTCCCCTACCTCAAGGCAGCGGGCGAACTCAAAACCAAGCCCACCCAGCACAGCGTAAAGCAGTTGCTCGAGTTTGGCGTACAACCCGATGTATTGGTCTGTCGCACGGAACACAACCTGACCAAGGCCATCCGCAACAAACTCGCACGGTTCTGCAACGTCGGCGAAGAAGCCGTCATACAATCCATCGATGCAGACACGATTTATGATGTGCCCCTCTTGATGCAAAAGGAGCAGCTCGATGAAGTCGTTTTGAGCAAGTTGGGTGTCGACAGCCGGGCCGGACTCAACCTCAACCGCTGGCTGAACTTCCTGGAGCGCCACAAGAATCCGCAGGGCTCAGTCAACATTGCGTTGGTCGGGAAGTACGTAGAACTTCAAGACAGCTACAAGAGCATCGTAGAATCCTTTATCCATGCCGGTGCTGCCTGCGGAGTAAAGGTCAATCTGAATTGGATCCATTCCGAGCAGTTACAAGGTTCAGAAAACAAAACCCTCTTAGGCAGTGCTCACGGTATTTTGGTGGCCCCTGGTTTCGGATCACGCGGCATCGACGGTAAAATCGAAGCCATCCGTTTCGCCCGAGAGAATGGCGTTCCATTCTTTGGGATTTGCCTCGGCATGCAATGTGCAGTGATCGAGTTTGCCCGCAATGTGCTGGGACTTGAAGAAGCCCACAGCACAGAAATCAAAGACTACACGCCGCATCCTGTCATCGACTTGATGGAAGCCCAAAAGGGCTTGGCCGATATGGGGGGAACCATGAGGCTCGGGGCATACCCTTGCCAACTCGAAAAAGGCTCACTGGCCGAAGAAGCTTACGGTGTATCCGAAACAGAGGAACGGCACCGCCACCGTTACGAATTCAACGAGGCATACCGCGCACAATTCATCGATGCAGGTATGGTGCCAACAGGAACCCATCCAGATTCCAAACTGGTTGAGATCGTTGAAATTCCCGATCACCCCTGGTTTGTGGGGGCTCAATTCCACCCAGAGTACAAGAGCACCGTCATCAACCCACATCCCCTCTTCAAAGCCTTTGTGAAAGCAACGGTGGATTTCAGCTCTGGGTCCGCCTCAGAAGCACAGTCCGGCAGCAAGACCCAAAAGCAAAAAGGCTGATTGCAGTTAGCCTTTAAGGCTCCAGTTCCCCTCGGCATCAAAAGCGTGGGGGTACATTTCCAAGAGTTGTTCCCGGATCAAATCCAAAGGAACGGAAGAGAACAAGCCGTAGTCCTCGATGTACTCCATAAACCTTTGACCAACAGAGTCTAAGGGTTGAAAAAGCACATCATTCTCCGCGTCCCAATCGAGGGTTGATGTGCCGAATTTTTCACACAAGGATCGGTTGAACACAGGTGTGCACTTGACCCACCGTTGACCATTCCAAAAAGCCCCGTAGCCGTGGGGAGTGAGCACGTCTGTTCCCAGCTTGCGCTCCAAGGATTCTGTGGCCAGATGATTGCGCACCCTGGCCAGCCCCAATCTAGAAGGCACACCCAATGCACGAAACCCCGCCACCAGCAGTATGGACTTGTGGACGCAGTGCCCACTTTGATTTTCGAGTGTCCGGGAAGCCGCGTTTTCTTCCGGCCTTAAGTTGATCTGGAACGGGTCATAACGGATGGCATCACGCACAAACAAATACCAACGCTCCAAGCATTCAAGCCGGCTACCGGCCCCGCACACCAACGAGAGTTGGCGCATCACCAGAGGGTTGGCCCCATTCAGCACTCCATCAGACGCCAAGTCCTGAGCAACAGGTGGTGATAAAGGGGGTGAATCAATCATGGTGGGGGTCGCCCCATCAAGGTAGGACGTTGAAAGCGAGAATGCTTAACCCTGCAGGCTTTTGTCTTTCAGGGGCAATTGAACCGTCAGCATCCACATGATGAACACCACGCCACGTTGCACCTCCAACACGGATTCTACGCCCGAATGAAGGATGGTCAGCATCACGCACAGAAACAGCACCCCATCCCCTGCCCTCCAAGCATGCCTCAGGCAACCCAGCAACGCCAAGGTCAACACCAACATCCCCGGCCAACCAAAGGCCACCCCCGCTTGAAGCCACTGGTTGTGTGGATTCAGCTGGCGCTCTGAAGCATAGGTCAGGGCATCCCGCTCATACCGGCGCATCAGTTCCGGCACCACATCACCCGTTCCCACTCCGAATGGGTGCGCTTCAATGATTTCCAATGACGTTTGCCACACCATCACCCGGCCAGAGGAACTGCTTTGAACCGGCGCCTGCTCATCTGTCATAACCGCTGAAGCACTGCTCATTTCAGCAAACCTCTTTCCAGACATGGCCCAAGATGAAACCAAAACGAGTGCGATGAAGACACACCATCTGGCCGCTCCTTTTGGCAAAGAATTCGACAATACTACCCGCTGCTGTCTGCCCCAAAATGGCCACATCATGGACATCCGAATCACAGCGACGACCAATGCGGCAATGATGCCTGCTTTGGAGCCGAGCATGCCCAAAGACAGTGCAAAAAGCACCGTGACGACCCATACCATCACCGGCTTCAAAGTCCGGGCCCACTGGGTTCCCAAACCCAAAAATGCCGCGCCCAAATGCAAACTCATGTATGTGGGGTGAACATCACCAGAGAATCGGGCATACCTCCACTCCGTAGGAACATCCAAAACCACCTGATGCCAGCCTGCCCGCAGCATTCTCCAAGACAAATAAACCGTCACCGACCACCCCAAAGACCACCAAAAATCACGGGCCACTTGACGTCCAGGCATGGCCAATAGGACGGGTAAAAACCAGAGTGAAGACTTGACCTCCAAACTCAACCTCCAAGCATCGAGGTCACTTGACCACAGTCCACCCAACAATTGGAGGCCGAAATAGGCCACCCACCACAATGAACCCAAACGCCATTCCCAGCGTGCTCGACGGTGCTCACGCCACCATGTGGTGATCCGAAGAACGGCGACAACAAACAAAGTGAAGCCCGCCACATTCCCGCCAAGAATCAAGGCAGGCATCACTGCCCGCCATGCCCAGGATTCTAAGCTGAGGCCCAGAACATCCTTCATCGGGTGAGAGACTTAAATGCAGCAGAAGGAGCCCGGCGCATCAGGACCAAACGCCAAATGCCTTCACAATAGCCCCAGCCATAGGCCATGTGGAGCACGAAAAAAGTCCTCAGTACTCCGGGAACATCTTTCAATGGCGTTCCTCCCAATGCTACAGCGGTGAGCGCACCCAACACCCACATGCCCCACAATGTGGCCAAAGCGGGAAGGGCAAGCGTCAGAAGCAGCGCGGTGTTTGGCATCGCCCAATGGAGGACAGACAACCCTACCAATACAGCGCTTCCGAGCAGCATTGCCGCAGGAGCCAACTGGCGCCAAGTCGTCACGGTCAGGTGTTTCTTGTTCACGAACACTTTCCAAAAACCGTATTGGCGGTACTGGCGAAACAACTGCCCATAAGTGGACCTGGCATGGTATGTCGAGCGGATCCTGGAGTCAAACCAAATCCGCCAACCGGTCTCCGTCAAACGGAAATTCAATTCATCGTCCTGGTTTCGCACGAGGGCGGCATCAAAACCGCCCAGTTCTTCGAGTACTGACTTTCTGTAGGCTCCGAAAGCCACAGTATCCACATGTCCTGCAACCCCTCCCGTGCGAAAGCGGGCATCCCCTACTCCAAATGGAGAAGACAAAGCCAACCCAATGCGGCGGCTCAGCTCATCGCCGTGAACCTGCTCCACAACACCGCCAACACATCCAGACTCCGGATGGGCCCGCAAAACTTCAAGGTTGCGCCTCACAAAGTCCGGCGCAACCTCTGCATGGGCCCCCAAAATGATCACCACATCGGCCAGGGCCTCTTTGATGCCCATATTCATGGCCACAGGCGTAATGCGGTCGGGATTGTCCAACACGCGCAACCCTGAATCTGCAAGCGCACGCCTTTTTAAAATTTCCAGAGTGCCGTCTTTGCTGCCCCCATCGACCACCAAGACTTCAAACCCGGACTCTACCCCATTTTGAATGGCAAGGGAATCCAGGCAAGCCTCAATATGAGCCGCTTCGTTGAGGCAGGGAATTACCACCGAGGCACACGGTCGGTCAGACATGGCGGCGAAGATAGTCGGAAGGTCAAGCAGGACCTGCAGGTCGCGTCATGGCCACATGGGGAATGCCATCTTCCAGATAAGGCTCGCCCACTGTGGTAAATCCAAAGCTGGCATAGAATACCTCGAGGTACTGTTGGGCCGATATGCGAATGGGAACCTCCGGCCAAAAGCCACACACCTCATCGAGGCTGCGTCGCATCAATTCTCGTCCCCATCCGCCTCCGCGCACGCTCTGGGCAGTAACCACGCGACCAATACTGACTTCCCCAGCGTAGGAGACCCCCGCAGGCAGCAACCTTGTCGTTGCCAGCACCTCTCCTCCTTGCTCTGCAGGCTCGCCGGCGCGTTCCATCCAAACATGCAGTCCGACTTTGTCCTTGTCATCCAAATCTTGGTAGGCACAATCTTGTTCAACCACAAAAACTTCTGAACGCAGCCTGAGCAAGCCATACAGCTCCTCTCGGCCCAAATCAGACCAGCTTTTGCACCTCCAAACAACGTCTTTGACAGGGACTTCATTCATAGACGCAAATTAGCCCGCTTCCCCCGCTACTTTTGCGGCATGGCAGGCGGCAATGTGCTTTCGGTAGAGGGGTTGACAAAGCGTTTTGGCGAACGCCTCATTTTTGAGGACCTCCATTTTGGCTTGGACCGGGGACAGAAGGCGGCCTTGGTCGCTCGAAACGGTACAGGAAAAAGCACCCTGATAAAGGTGCTGCTGGACATTGAGGGGGCAGATTCTGGAACGGTCACTTTTGCTGGAGACGTGCGCATCGCGCACCTTTCTCAGGACCATGGATTGGACCTGGACCGCACCATATTGGCCAACCTTTTCCAAGCCGACAACGACGCCATGCGCGCCATCCGGCAATACGAAGAGGCGACACAGCGCGAAGACGCTGAGGCCTTGCAAATGGCTTATGACGCCATGGACCGTGCCGAAGCCTGGAGCTACGAAGCGCAAGCCAAGGAAATACTGGGAAAGCTCGGTTTGCACGATACCGACCGTTTTGTGGATGGCCTAAGTGGCGGTGAAAAGCGCAGGGTCGCTTTGGCCAAGTGTCTGATAGAGCAACCCGACCTGTTGTTGCTCGATGAGCCAACAAACCACTTGGATCTGGGCATGATTGAATGGTTGGAGGGATTCCTGGCCCGTGCCAAAACCACCTTGCTCATGGTCACCCACGACCGATTCTTCCTGGAGGTGGTGTGCGACACGATATTAGAATTGGACAACTTCGCCCTCCACAAATACCCAGGAAACTGGAGCTATTTCTTGGAAAAGAAGACGGAGCGGTCCTCCAACGAACACGCCCAGCGCGACCGTGCACGTTCCATCATGCGGCGGGAATTGGAGTGGGTCCGGGCCACCCCTCAAGCCCGAACCGGCAAAAGCAAGTCCCGTTTGGACGCGTTCAAAGGCCTCAAATCCCGGGCTTCAGTGCGGCTCGAAGAAGACGAAGTCAACCTAGAACTGGATCCTGCCCGCATGGGAGGGAAAATCCTCGAAATGCACCGGGTCAAAAGGGCTTACGGGGAAAAAGTCATTCTAGGGGGCTGGACCTACCATTTCAAACCCGGTGAACGCGTGGGGTTGGTGGGTGACAACGGCGCCGGAAAAAGCACCCTGATCCGGCTGATGACCGGCGAAGACAAGCCCGATGGCGGCAAAGTCGTCATTGGCGACACCATTGTATTCGGCCACTTTAGCCAAGAGCCTCCCATTTTCGATGAGGGCATGAAGGTCATCGAAGCACTCTACGAAATTGCAGAGTACATGCCGCTCAAAAAGGGCCAGAAGCTGTCCGCTGCCCAACTCCTCGAGCGGTTCTTGTTTCCCCGCCACCGGCACCACGACTTCATTCACAAGCTCAGCGGTGGAGAGCGCAAAAGATTGCACCTGCTGCGTGTGATCATGGGCAATCCCAACTTTCTGGTCTTCGACGAGCCAACCAACGACCTCGACGTGTTTACCCTGGGCATACTGGAGGAGTTTCTATTGGACTTCCCGGGATGTTTGCTGCTGGTGAGCCACGACCGTTATTTCATGGACAAGCTTGTAGACCATGTCTTTGTGTTGGACGGAGTTGGCGGCGTGAGGGACTTCCCGGGGAACTACACCCAATACCGCACCAAGGCTGATGCAGAGGAAAAAGCCGCCTCCAATGAACAGGCAGCGGCTGCAAGAGCTTTAGCCTTACAAGCGGCCGACAGCGCTCCTGCCGCGCCAAAGGGCGACTACAGCCAGCGGTTGAGCTACAACGAACAGCGGGAATACGACGGACTCGAAAATGTGATCGCCACGCTAGAGACCGAGAAGTCAGAGCTAGAAACCGCCATGGCCGCTGCTTCGCTCAACCATGAAGAGCTCAGCCGTCTGTCCACACGACTTGGAGAAGTGACCACCGAAATAGAGGTCAAAACAGAACGCTGGATCGAACTCGACGAGCGCGCTTGAGGCCGTATTACTGTTGGTCGAAGTCCAAGACAAACCGAGCGCTGCCCGGCTTGGGTTTCGTTTGGCAGGCCAGCACAAATCCTTGTTCCACTTCTCCTGGTTCCAACGCGTAATTCACTTCCATTTCACCTGCACCCTCTGTCACCAATGCTCGACAGGTGCAACACACGCCACCGCAACAGCTGAAAGGCAAGTCGATGCCCGCATCCAATCCGGCATCCAAAACCGTTTTGGTTCCGTCAAAGTCCAGTTTGTGGGTAGAGCCATCAATCACCACAAAAACCTGCTGGACTCCATCCGCAGCAGCTGCTGGCGCCGAAGCCACATCAGCCGCCGCTTCGGCCGGCTTTGAAGTGGGGGTAGTAAACAGCTCAAAGTGAATCCTGTCCTGGGCCACCCCAGCCGCCGCCATGCCCTCGCGAACAGCGTGAATCATGGATTCAGGGCCACACACAAACACCTCATCCACTGTGGAACCCGACAACAGCGCCGATTGAACTGCAGCCACTTTGTCGGCATCCATGCGCCCTGCATAAAGCGGAACGTCGACAGGCTCTCGCGTGAAAAAGTGAAACAAGCGCAAACGGTCGAGGTACCTGTCCTTCAGGTCATCCAATTCAGACTTAAAAATGACGCTGGATTGGTCTTTGTTGGTGTACAACAACGTAAAAGTGCTGCCCGCCTCTGTGGCCAAAACCGTCTTGATGTGAGACAAAATGGGCGTAATGCCGGAACCCGCAGCAAAGGCCACGTAATGCTTGGACTGACCCGCGTCGAGCACCGTATAGAAGCGGCCGTTCGGGGCCATGGTCTTCAAGACATCTCCCGGTTTTAGGCTCTCGTTGGCCCAAGTGCTGAACCGTCCGTCAGGCACCTGTTTGATGGCCACCCGAAGCTCTTCCCCCACTCCAGCGCATATGCTGTAGCTCCTGCGCACGGCCTCGCCATTGATGTCTTGATCAAAGGTGAGGTACTGTCCTTGTTTGAAGGCATATGCCTCTTGCAGGTCTTCGGGGACTTGAAGAACCACTGAAACACAATCGGACGTCTCTCGGCGGACTTCTGATACCTGGAGGTTGTTGAATCTGTCAGACATGGGGTGCGAATCTCGGAAGGAATGTGATTGGTTGGAGAACCCATTATGCCCCCCATCGGTTCTCTCCACATTCCCCGATGTATTTTTGAGCCGCATGGAAATGGACCTGTTGCAACGATTCGAGGCCTACGTAGCCTCCGAAAAAAAAATTGAGCCGAAGGATTGGATGCCTGACGCTTACCGTAAAACGCTGATTCGCCAGATCAGTCAGCACGCCCACTCCGAGATTGTGGGCATGTTGCCAGAGGGCAATTGGATCAGCAGGGCACCCAGCCTCAAACGCAAGGCCATCCTCATGGCCAAAGTGCAAGACGAAGCAGGACACGGCCTGTATTTGTACAGCGCGTGTGAAACTTTGGGTGTTCAGCGCGACGACACCATCGCCGATTTGCACAGCGGTAAAGCCAAGTACAGCAGCATCTTCAACTACCCGACCCTCACATGGGCCGATATGGGTGCTGTAGGGTGGCTGGTCGACGGCGCCGCCATCATGAACCAAGTGCCTTTGTGCAAGTGCAGCTATGGCCCGTATGCCCGTGCCATGGTTCGCGTATGCAAGGAAGAAAGCTTTCACCAACGCCAAGGATTCCAAATCATGATGACGTTGGCGCAGGGAACCGAAGCGCAAAAAGCGATGGCCCAAGATGCACTCAACCGCTGGTGGTGGCCTTCAATCATGATGTTCGGCCCCCCAGATGAAAACAGCCCGAACAGCGCACAGTCAATGGCCTGGAACATCAAGCGGTTCTCCAATGATGAGCTGAGGCAAAAGTTCATCGACCTGACGGTGCCACAAGCAGAACTCATTGGCCTGACCATTCCCGATGCCGACCTCAAATGGAACGAGGAAACGGGACATTACGAGCATGGCCCCATCGATTGGGATGAATTCAACCGTGTGATTGCCGGACACGGCCCCTGCAACAAAGAGCGCCTGGACGCCAGGCGCAAGGCATGGGATGACGGAGCATGGGTGAGAGAAGCGGCCGGAGTTCACGCCCAAAAACGCGCTGAGAGAAAAGCCGCGTCCAACACGGCTGCGGCCTAAATCCGACCACGTGGAAAAGCAACATTGGCCCCTCTGGGAAATCTTCATCCGCAGCCGCCAAGGCCTGTCTCACCGGCATGTGGGAAGCCTGCATGCTGCCGATGCTGAAATGGCCATCGAAAACGCACGCGACGTTTACACCCGCCGTCAAGAGGGCGTGAGCATTTGGGCGGTACCCGCATCAGAAATCACAGCGTCCTCTCCAGACGAGAAAGACGTCCTGTTTGATCCAGCAGACGACAAGGTCTACCGGCACCCCACCTTTTATGACCTCCCTGACGAGGTCAAAAACATGTGAGCGTCCCCATGAACGCGCGCTTTGAATACCTCCTCCGACTTGGAGACGACGCCCTGATTTTGGGCCAACAACTGGGACTTTGGACCGGTCACGGGCCCGTGCTCGAAGAAGACATCGCCCTGACCAACATTGGGCTCGATCAAATTGGACAGGCACGCGCATGGCTCACCCTCGCCGGACGGGCCGAAAATGACCAACGCGACGAAGATGCCCTGGCCTTCCACCGCGACCAATCCGAATTCCGGAACGCGCAACTGTGTGAAAGGCCCAATGGCCACTTTGGCGACACCATCGTCCGTCAATTCTTATTTGACGCCTACGCTGTCCCTTTGCACGCTGCGCTGAGTCAATCCAATGACGCTGAGATCGCAGCGATCGCCCGGAAAAGCGCCAAGGAAAGCGTCTACCACCTCCGCCACAGCAGCGCTTGGATGGTCCGGTTGGGAGATGGCACCGAAGAGAGCCACGCCAAGGTCCAAGAAAGCCTCGACGTCTTGTTGCCTTTTGCAGGAGACCTGTTTCATTCTGACGCCGTTGCCCGCACCGCCGCCACAGAAGGCTGGGGTGTCGATCCCGCAAACCTGAGGGAGGCCTGGGAACACCACTTGGTGCAAACGCTCACCGAAGCCGGACTCAAACGTCCCGAACCGGCGCCCGAACAATGCGGTGGCCGGATCGGCAGGCACACGGAAGGTCTTTCTTTCCTGTTGGCTGAAATGCAAGTGCTGCCCAGGACCTACCCCGACGCAAAATGGTGATGCGCAACGCGGACGATTGGCTCGCACTGTTGCACCAGGTCCCCGACCCGGAAATCCCCGTTCTCAATGTGGTCGAGATGGGCATCGTCCGCAACGTCGAGGTCGTTCAAAATTGCGTCGAAGTCAAGATCACCCCAACCTACATGGGGTGCCCTGCCATGGATGCCATCGCCGACGACATCCGCGCGCAACTGACCCCATTGGCCTCAGAAGAAGGCCGCGCACTCAAAGTGGAACTCGTATACGCCCCGGCTTGGACCACCGACTGGCTCTCAGAGGCAGCCAAGGACAAGCTCGAAGCTTACGGCATCGCTCCTCCAGGAAAGACCACCGACAAACGGGCACTCTCGGGCGAAACACCCACAGTCAGGTGTCCCAAATGCAAAAGCGAGACCACTGAATTGGTCAGCCTGTTTGGCTCCACCGCTTGCAAAGCGCATTACCGCTGCAACGACTGCTCCGAACCTTTCGACCACTTCAAGTGCATCTGAAGTGAAGAACTGGGCAAGTGCAATCAGTCCTCGCCACATGCCCACAACCCCTGTTCACCGCCCTGAATCTGCAGTTGTTTGGAACGCACAGAAAGAGCGTTGACCAAGTGATGTCAAACAGCGATCCGGGCTGCTTGACCACCGAAGTGTACAAACAGCCCGGATCAGTAAGGTCGGGATTCGGGTTGGGTGTCTCAGAAACCTGCGTTGAGCAATGGGAGTCCCCACTGTCCACCATCGCCGATGACCTGCATCAAATAGGTGCCCGCAACGTCAGGGCGCGCGATGCGGTAGACATACCCTTCTTCGGCCTGAACCTGGCCTGACCACACCATGCGGCCTGCAGCATCGGTCATGCGCAATTGGGTCGCTCCAAGGTCGCGTCCGAAAACAAAGGTCCAATGGGTCGCATCCTCGCGCACCGTCACAGGTGCTTCCAAAATGCGGGCTTCGTTCCAATTCACCACCAAGAAAGGCAGCTCAATGATGTCACTGCAGGTGCCATTCCAAGCTTCGAGCTCTACAACATGGCCGCCGACAACATCGACGGGATGGAACAAGGGCTCATCCTCACCCACTACTTCGCCGTCGACCACCCAGCGGTAAGTCTCTTCGCCTATACACGTCGAGAGGGCCTCCAATGCTGTTCCGCCCACAGGATCCATGATGACCATGGCGTTGTAGTCGGCTTCGGCGGTAACTGCAGCGGGATCGTAGAGGTCGAGGACCACTGTTTCTTCCAAGCACAGGTGCTCCACTTCGAGGGCATAAGTGCCGGGCTCCAAACCGCCCAAAGACACCTCTCCTCCTTCCTCGACATTGGACCAGACCGCCTCGTTGCCGAGACGCAAGGACGAAACGAAATCTCCACTTCCGTAGAGTTCGAAATCAAGGGAAACTTCGCCTGCATTGCATGCAGGCACCTCCCAATCGAGGCCAAGCAACTCGGGCTGCTCTCCTGGTGTCACGGTAAAGCTGCGGCGCTCGGTGCCGCAGAGCATTCCCGGTCCAGCGACGACCAAACCGTATTCGCCGGGAGCCAGGTCCTCAAAAGAAGCGGAACCTGTGGCTCCGATGATCTGATCGAGCACATTGTCGCCACCATCGGTGAGGAGAACGTTGGTGGGGTCGTCGCCCAAGGTGACCTGCACGCGGCCATTGTCCAATTCTGGGCAACTCGGCGGGCGGGCAGCAACAGCAGCACTGGACACAACCTGAAGCACAAAACGCCCTGCCTCCGCTTGATGGGAAGGCAGCGTAAACGTCATCTCGTCTCCCACCCGGGAAACGATGACTTCGCCAGTCTCCGTATCTGTAATGGTCACGCACACTTCCGCTTCTTCTGTGAACCCCACCACACGCATGGTCGTCTCCACATTGGCTTTGGATTTGACGTACAGGTCCATGGTCGCGTTGGTCGGCACAGCTTTTGCGCTGCACAACCAATCTCCAGACATGACGGCAATTTCACCGGGATAGGCACCTGCACCTCCCCTAAAACTCAGGTCATGGCCAGGAACATATTCGACGGCGCCTTGCTCTCCAATCCGCAATACCGCGGTTCCAGTACCGTACTCGTTTTCTAACTCAACGGTAAAGTGCGCTTCAAAATCCCCCAGGTTTTCGCTGCGGATAAAGGCCCCGTCACCACCTCCAACTTCAATGGCGGCGCTGGGGATGCTCAATGTACCCGTCGTATCTGTCTGGTGGTTCATGCGCACCCAAAAACCCTGTCCGGGCATGATGTACTGGGGTGCATTGTTCAGTGCTGGTGTCGATTCTGAATACAACTTGAAGATCCTTGCCTGGGTATCGAACACCAAGTACTGGTCTTCGATCAAGCTTCCATTTGAACCGTAATCCGCAATCTCATCCCAATCGAGCTTCGCTTGGAAGGGGTTATAAATCAAGTTCCATCCGTCATAGCTGCTGCCGGGTGTGCGGGTCACTGGAAGGTTTACAACGCCACTCGTCGTGTGGTTCCGCAGTGTGCCAGAACTGTGCAGCGTCGGTGTTTGTGAGCCATATGCCAGCAAGAACAAACCGCCGAGGGTGTCCAAAGGTGTATTGGGGGTAGTCGGGTATACAAAGCCCCCTTTCTTTTCGCTCCAAAACGAAACCGTTGAAGTCGAAGTGGGGTAATCAGAACCCGCCACGCCAGAATAGTAAAAGTCTGTGGCAGAAGCAAAGTCACCGATGGTTGCCCCTTCCAAAGCACTGCCAAAAAGCGTGTAGCCCCAATTGGTCGTCCCATCCCCGTCAGGCGCGATGAAACGCTTGACAACAGCGCTTACAGGCTGAAGAGCGCCGGTGCTGTTGTCCTCCAAGCTCGAGCCATCGGCAATCAGGTCGAGCATGCCGGTTCCATTGACATCCGAAGAGAACGTCAAGACGTTGCCGTCCATTTCTACCACGCCCTGGTCGATGTCCAACACACCAGAAATCCGAGCATCCGCACCGAATGTGACACCGGCGCTTTCCACGCGCAGTGTATCGAACCTCACATCAAGGCCGGTCACGGTCTGGGCAGAAGAACCCATCAATTCAATCTTTCCAGAAATCAAGCTGCCATCGTCGATGGTCAAATCACCATTGATCTTCAAAACAGCTCCTTGGGTCAAGTCCAACTGGCCTCCCACACCGAACGTAAAATCGTGTAGCTCGACATTGGTCACACCCGCAGCTAGCTCCATTTCTCCTTTCACGATCAAACGGCCTGTACCAGATACCGTACCTCCTTTGTACAAGACATCTCCATCTACGGTCAGCGTCAAACCGTCTGGGATCTCCAATTCCGCACCGGACTCCAAGGTCAATCCACCCAAGGTATAGCTGCCCGCAGGGACGGTGACCTTGGTGTTTGCAGAAATGACCGCGTGGCGTGTTCCGCTCTCGGTCACCGGATGAATGTCGATATACAAGGACGAAGCATTGCAGGTGTAGCCTGCTTCGCTGCATGGCTTGCCTGCCCAAATGGTGCCATTGAGCTCTCCATCTTTTCGGCTGTAGACCGTGGGCCAATCGTACTGACACGAGCCATCATCACTCAATGCAACGAGACCATCGGCCGGTGAAGCATCATAGTTACTCGCATCTACATCGGTGCAACCGCGCTTCAAACCGAATACGCCAACCTCATCAAATGCGTGAGATGCCGTGACATTGTTGCCCGCGGTGTTGTTCTCTACCTCTACTTGTATGGTCAACGATCCAGAAGTAGGATTGACTTTTTCATTTACAGTCAGTGCAGCGCTCGAAACGCCTGTGATTTCGGCCAACAATGGGGACTGCAATGAAGCTCCATCCAGCCAGCCCATGCGCGCATAGTCTGCCGCCGACTGGCCCCCAAGTCCGATGAGCTCTCCAGCCACATAAAGGCTGTCAAAGTTGGCCACATCGATGGAACGCGAGGACCACCGCATGTAATCTCCGTTGGTGTTAAACGCCCGCATCAACGTATCGGATGAAAGCTCCTTGGTGACAAAATAATAAGGGGATGATGGGGTCAAGGCCGTTCCTGTGCCCACGTTGACATCCTCAAAGTCAAAGGTCCACTCTGTTTCAATGGCGGCATTGTCTTCGTTGTAAATGCCGTCTCCATCGAGGTCCAAAGACCCATCATAACCGTAATCCAACCCACCTTGTGCCTCTCCATTGGAAGCAAAGTTTTCGAGGTAAACCGCTTGTAAAGCGAATCCTGCACATGAGCAGGTGCCATCGCCGGCGTTCTTGTAACGGTCTGAAAAATTCGTGTCATCCCCATCGTCACAAGCATCGCCGATGTACTTGCACTTCGTGGCGTCGGATACAATCGCCAATGGGCTGTAAGAGCAAGCCCTTTCATCGGTGCATCCGATGTCTTGACAATCGCCATTGCCATCCTTTCCCGTCTGACAATAGTCCCCGAAAACAGAAATTTGCTCGAAACGGATGTGGGACTCCGACATGGCATAGCCCTTGACCACAAGGGTCAGGGTCTGGACTGCTGTAGAGGTCAACGTTTGATCAAAGGAGGTAAACTCGCCGAGTACATGCAGCACCTCACGTTGGATACCGTCCTCGATAAGATAAAAGACCATTCCACCAGTGACTTTACCCTCATTGTCCTCGTTCAAGAAATCCGTCGTTTCGCTTCCTACCAGACGCACTTTCGGTGAAGTAATCTTGCTCAGATCAAAAGTGCGCGTCATCATGGTGACCGTTGTGGTATCGGTCATACCCTTACCCGTTCTGTTCAGTACCAAGTGCTGCTTGCCTCCATCTGCACGAACGGTAATGTTTCCTTTTTGCTCCTCGCCCAAAAGCACCCAGGCGGATTGGCCTGCGCCGATGGAGCCTGCCACGAATGCTTCACCAGCCTCATTGTCAGTATCTATAGAATTGTATTGCCCCAAGCCTGAACCTACCGTGTA
>Ga0206129_10001274_pt1 | contig 34381 bp, 27 predicted proteins | sample Helgoland_Spring_8_FD_148616 | JGI IMG/M metagenome (GOLD analysis project Ga0206129, IMG submission 148616) | Pelagic subsurface seawater microbial communities from Kabeltonne, Helgoland, North Sea - Helgoland_Spring_Bloom_20160502_2 | ecosystem: Environmental > Aquatic > Marine > Epipelagic ...
GGGGGGGATACAATTTGATCTAAACTTCTCTGCAAAGCTCGTTGCTCCAGTCGCCGTAGCCATTTCCAATTCTAATGCACATGAGGTCAGGACACATTTGGAAGATCCTCCGGCAGTCGCTTGTGGTGGCAAAGAAATCAGGAATGTCCAGGAAATGAAGCTTCTGGTGTTTGGCAAGGGAATGCGCCCCTCCGTGGAATTTGATGTGAGAGCAGCCCGCCAAACGGAGGTCCCTGAGCTCAGTGAGTTGCCCAACGTATTTTAGCCCCGTGTTCGTCATACTTGCGCCGCCCAGGTTCAGGTCCGTGAGCTGAATGCATTGCCCGATGGTCACCAGCCCTGAGTCTGTGATCTTGCGACAGCCGAATACGCGCAGCACGGAGAGTTTTTTCAGTGACTGAATCGATACAAGGCTTGTGAGATTGACACAGTGCGACAATAAAAGACGGGTAAGTTCCGTGAATTGGCCAATGTGTGTCATTCCTGTATCTGCGATGTGAGCACAATTACTTAAGTCCAGGTCCGTCAGATGCTTGAGTGGCAGGAGGTTCTGCAGTCCCGTGTCTGTGATGTGCCCACAATCACTTAAGTCCAATTCCGTGAGCTGTTCGAGCTGTCCAACGTGCTCGAGCCCCGTGTCTGTGATCTTCGTACACCCTTTCAATTTCAGTCTGGTGAGCTGCGTGAGTTGCCCAACGTGCTGCAGCCCCGTGTTTGTGATTTTGTCGCAGCCAGTTAAGTTCAGGCTCCTGAGCTGCGTGAGTTTGCCAACGTTTTTTAGCCCCGTGCCTGTGATGCCACAACCAGACAGGTCTAGGTTTCTGAGCAGCAGGAGTTTTGTAATGGGCTCCAGCCCGGCGTCCGTGATACGCATACAGTGCTTCAAGTTCAGCCTCCTGAGCTGCGTGAGTTGCCCAACGTGCTCCAGCCCCGCGTCCGTGAGTGAGTCCGTAATGACCACTTCCAGTGTTTTGAGGTTATTTAGCGTACATACGACCTCGAATATCTCGTCATTGCAGTTGTATGTCGAGAGGTGTCGTATGTTATATTGCATGATACGCAATAGAGTCTGTGCTATGTCGAATGGATCTGGGAACGGATGGCCGATAGGCATCGACGGCGTGTCGTCCGCTGCTTGAACAGACTCCATTGCTGCACGGAACCTGGCATCAAATATACCGTGAAACTGTTCTGGAATGGACTCTTTTGAAAGAACTTGCTCAAATCCATCTAAATAAAAGGGCTCGCGGAGGACTATGGTGCGTGCTATTTGTCGAAACCTTACACAGACCCCCGACATCACATTCACGACAGTCGCATCATCGAGGCATGTCATTATGTACTTAATAACGTCGCCGGGCATCTCAATAAAGGTCGTCTCACCATGTTTGGTTCTTGGGTCAGACATGTTCGTACTCATGCATCGTGACATTCTTAATACAAAGATGCCGCACGGAGTTTCGTCCGAGAGTGAAGTGCTTGTGTCGACTGGTGCGTGTATACTTGGGCAGGTCGGGTCGCTTGCACGCAGTGGCACGGTGATGTACAATTATGTGCAGCTATGTGAAGAGCTGTATTCCCTTCGGCCTCCTCATCGCCACAGCAAGGGCGTTTTTGCCATTGCATGAAATCCTATTACAATTGCTCAAGTTATGGATCGCAACGTGCCGTACAATGCGCCAAGTCAATCTTGGTGAGTTTCAGGTGTGCACGAACGCGATCCAGCCCCCTGGGTGTGATCTCGAAACAGAACTCCAGGTTCAGCGTGGTGAGCTGCGCAAGGTTCCCAATGTACTCTAGTCCAATATCCGTGATCTCGCTACAGTAAGACACGTCCAGGTGGGTGAGCTGCGAGAGTTTCCCAATGTGCTCGAGCCCCGTGTCCGTGATTTCGTAGCAGTTCCGCAAGTTCAGGCTGGTGAGCTGGGTGAGCTTGTAAACGTGCTCCATCCCCGTGTCCGTGATCTGTACGCAGTTATACAAATTCAGGCTCTCGAGCTGCGTGAGCTGGGCAACGTGCTCCAGCCCCATATCCGTGATGTCACAGCCATTCACGTTCAGGCTGGTGAGCTGCGTGAGTTTCCCAACTTGCTCCAGTCCGTCGTCCGTGATGGTGCAGTAACTCATGTTCAGGCTGGTGAGCTGCGTGAGTTTCCCAAGATGCTCCACCCCCGTGTCCTCGATGTTGCAGTAACACAAGTTCAGGCTCCTGAGCTGCGTGAGTTTGGCAACTTCCTCTAGTCCAGTGTGCGTGATCTCGCAGCAGCCAGACAAGTTCAGGATCCTGAGCTGTGTGAGTTTGCCAACGTCCTCCAGACCCGTGTCTGTGATCTGGCGACACGAAGACACGATCAGAGTGGTGAGCTGCGTAAGTCCCCCAATGCTTTTCAGTCCTGTGTCCGTGATCAGGGCACAGCCATGCAAGTTCAGGCTCCTGAGCTGCGTGAGTTTGGCAACTTCTTTTAGTCCAGTGTCCGTGAACCTGCCGCAGCCAGCCAAGTCGAGACTCCTGAGCTGCAAGAGTTGTCCAATGTGCTGCAGCCCCGTGTCCGTGATCTTCTTGCAGAAACTCAAGTTCAGGCTGGTGAGCTGTGTGAGTTGGCCAAGGTGCTCCAACCCCGCGTCCGTGATGTCACAGCCATGCAAGTTCAGGCTGGTGAGTTTATTTATGGTGCATACAGCATGCAGCATGCCGTTGCTGATGTTGCGAAGTCGGAGCTTGCGTATGCTGTATCGCAGGACACGTAGCAGAGTTTCTTGGAGTATACGCGGATAATCCGTAAGCGAGGTAAAAGCCTGCTCAAATGCGACTTGGCGATAAGCATCGTTAACAAATTTGTCGCGAGCTTCTGTGTCGGTCGGACGTTGTAGCAAAACATGCTCGTCGTCAAAGATACGATAGCGTCCTGCTTGTCGGAACTTGACGCAGACCCGCGACATCACGAACACTACCGTCTTTGCATCAAGCCAATTCATTATCTGCACAAGAATCTCCTGCGGCACCCCAAGCACGGCTACGTTTTTGTTATGCTCTATGGCATCTTCTGCTGCCCCATCGCGCGAGGCCGCATTTAATTCTGCAGAAGCATCGGGAATAGCCGCGGCCTCCAGAAGGTGCTGCCGACCAAGAGCTGCGTGAGTGGCATGCCATCTCCTAAAGTCGTCTTCGGTGCGGTGGTCCATGACTGTATCGCCTGTCTTGTCAAAGCCGTCGCTTGGTATTTGGAGTGCCACTGCTGTGTTTTTTTTGTGCAAATGCAATTGGTGGTTAAGTGCTGCGGGCTTCTTAATACAGAAGTGCCGGAACGAGTTGTATGCGAATGCCCCTGCAATCTACTTCTCTCCGTCCCTCGATGCGTCTATAGACTTTAATGATTTTTACCGATAGTGAGTTCCATTCCCTTCGGCATAACAATGGTCAGTGGCACCCACCAGCTGCGCCTAAGTGTTTTGAGGCGGTGATAGCCATCGTGTGAAATGCCCAAACACCCACCCAAGTCCAGGTTGGTGAGCTGGGTGAGTTTCCCAACGTACTCCAGCCCCGTGTCCGTGATATTGACACAGTTACACAAGTTCAGATCGTTGAGCTGCGTAAGGTTCCCAATGTTCTCTAGTCCAAGGTCCGTGATCCTTTTACACTTACCCAAGTCCAGGCTGGTGAGCTGCGAGAGTTTCCCAACGTGTTGCAGCCCCGTGTCTGTGATTTGTTCACAGCGTTCCAAATTCAGGCTGGTGAGCTGCGTGAGTTGGGCAACGTGCTCCAGCCCCATGTCTGTGATCTTGTTACAGCCAGACAAGTCCAGGCTGGTGAGCTGCGTGAGTTGGGCAACGTGCTCCAGACCCACATCCGTGAAATCCCTGCAGTAAGCCACGCACAAGGTGGTGAGCTGCGTGAGTGCCCCAATGTGCTCGAGACTCGCGTTCGTGACATCCCTGCAGTAAGACATGTTCAACCTGGTGAGCTGGGTGAGTTTACAAAGGTGATCCGAAATAAACGCGCTGGTTTTGTGAAGGCGGGATATGTCCAGATATGTGAGCCGCCTGAGTTTCCCAAGGGGCTGCAGCCCCGCGTCTGTGACCCCAATGTCAGACACGCACAGCTTCCTGAGCTGCTTGAGTTCCGCAATATGCTCGAGGCTCTCGATATCGTCACAGCCACCCAAGTCCAGGCTCCTGAGCTGCGTGAGTTTGCCAATGTGCGCCAGTCCATCGCCTGTGATTTCATTACACCGAGTCAAGGAGAGCGTCCTGAGATGCGTGAGTTGCCTAAGGTGCTCCAGCCCCGCGTCCGTGATACCCGCACACTCTGTCAAGTCGAGGTCGGCGAGCTGGGTAAGTTTCCCAACTTGCTCCAGTCCGTCGTCCGTGATTTGTTCACAGGATTCCAAGTCCAGGTGGGTGAGCTGCGTGAGTGCCGCAACGTGCTCGAGCCCCGTGTCTGTGAGCTGGTAAGAGGAACCCAAATCCAGGGTGGTGAGCTGCGTGAGCCGGACAAGGAGCTCAAACCCCGTGTCTGTGATTAATTGACAGGAGTTCAAGTTCAGGCTCCGGAGCTGCGTGAGTCCCACAACGTGCTGCAGCCCGGCGTCCGTGATCAGGGCACAGTCAGCCAAGTTCAGGGTGGTGAGCTGTGTAAGTTGTGCAATGTTAGCCAACCCCGGGTCCGTGATCAGGGTACATCCGCTTGCATCAAGGCTGGTGAGTTTATTCATGGTGTATACAGTACGTAGCATGCCGTTGTTGGCGTTGCGAATTCGGAGCTTGCGTATGTTGTATTGCAGGAGACGTAGCAGAGTTTCTTGGAGTGTGCGCGGCTCATTTAGAAACGTTGTAAAAGCCTGCTCAAATGAGACTTGGCGATAAGCATCCATAACAAATTTTTCGCGAGCTTTTATCGCCCAATGTGCAGCAGCACGAGGTGGATGTTGAAGCAAAACATGCTCGTCGTCAAAGATGCGATAGCGTCCTGTTTGTCGGAACTTGACGCAGACCCGCGACAGCACGAACAGTACCGTCCTTGCATCAAGCCAATTCATTATGTGTACAAGAAGCTCCTGCGGTAACTCAAGCACGGCTGCGTTTCTGTTATGCTGTATGGCATCTTCTGCTGCCCCATCATCCGTATATTTCCGCGAAATTTCTGCATCTCGCAAGTAAAGACCATCGCGCGAGGCCGCGATCCCCTTTGCCGAAGCATCGGGAATAGCCGGGGCCTCCACACGGTCCCGCACACCACGAGCTGCGCGGTCCTGCACACCACGAGCTGCGTAAGTGGCATGCATTTTCCTAAGGGTGTCTAGGACATTTTGATGCCGGCGAGCCATGACCGCAGCACCTCTCTTGTCAAAGCCGTCGCTTGGTATTTGGAGTGCCACTGCTGTATTTTTTTTTGTGGAAATGTAATTGGTGGATAAGTGCTATGGGCTACTTAATACAGAAGTGCCGTAAGAATGTTAAGACAACATTACGGCCACCGCGTTCCTTCGCGCATTCCCGGCGAGACATGGGGACAGCCGTCTAGTTTCACCTGTTTAAGGTACTTGAGTTGTCTGAGGAGCTCCAGGCCACTGTCTGAAATCCCACCACAGTAACACAAGTCAAGGCTGGTGAGTTCCTTGAGTTGGGCAAGCCATTTTAGCCCCGTGTCCGTGAACGCAGTGGGCATCCCCGGCCAGCCACCTAAGTCCAGGCTAGTGAGATGCGTCAGTTGCCCAACGTACTCCAGCCCCGCGTCCGTGACACCCCAACAGACCCCCAAGTTGAGGGTCCTGAGCTGCACGAGCTGCCCAACGTGCTGCAGGCCACGGGCCGTGACGAGCACACACTCCCTCATTTGCAGCACCCGGAGCTTCGTGCATTTCCCAACGTGGTCCATCGCCGCATCTGTGATCGCGCGACAGTGACTCAAGTCGAGGGCGGTGAGCTGCGTGAGTTTGCCAATGTGCGCCAGCCCAGTGATCTTCTTGCAGTCGCGCATCCTAAGGGTAGTGAGCTGCAAGAGTTGTCCAATGTGCTCTAGCCCCGTGTCCGTGATCTTGTCACAGTCACACAGGTCCAGGCTCCTGAGCTGCGTGAGTTTGCCAACGTGCTCTAGCCCCGTGTCCGTGATGGCCTCGCAGCAAGACATATTCAGGCTGATGAGCTGCGTGAGTCCCACAAGGTGCGCCAGCCCAGTGTCCGTGATCTCAACGCAGCAAGACACGTCCAGGCTGGTGAGCTGCACGAGTTTGCCAACGTGCGCCAGCCCAGTGTCCGTGATCTTATCACACCACGCTAACTTCAGGTTCCTGAGCTGCGTTAGTTGCCCAACGTGCTCCAGCCCCGTGATCTTGTAACACTGAGTCAAGTCAAGGCTGGTGAGATGTGCGAGTTGCCCAAGGTGCTCAAGCCCTGTGATCTGGCTCCAGTGACTCATGTCGAGACTCCTGAGCTGCGTGAGTTGCGTAAGGTGCGCCAGTCCGTCGTCCGTGAGTTCGTGACACTCGCGTAAGCCAAGGCTGGTCAGACGTGTGAGCTTCCCAAGGTGCGCCAGTCCGTCGTTCGTGATCTCGTGACAGTTGCGCAAGCTCAGGCTGGTCAGATGCGTGAGTTTCCCAATGTGCGCCAGTCCGTCGTCCCTGAGGAAAATGAATTGATCCAACTTCAGGCTGGTCAGACACTGGAGTGGCAGAAGTAGCGCTAGTCCCTCGTTCGTGATGTACTCCCAGCAGTTACTCAAATCGAGCTCGGTCAGTTGCGTGAGTTGTGCAACAACAGCAACCCCCGCATCACTGATGAACCTGCAGTTAGCCAAGCTGAGGCTGGTGAGCTGCGTTAGTTGGCCAAGGTGCTCCAGCCCCGCGTCCCCGACGCGCACAGAGCCGTTCAAATCAAGGCTGGTGATCTTATCCATTGTGCTTACAATATGTAGAATCTCGTTGCTGCAGTTGCGAATTCGTAGCTTGCGTATGCTGTATTGCAGGACACGTAACAGAGTTTGCTTTAATACGAATGGATTTGCGAACGGCAGAGTTGTTTGCCGGTAAAGAAACTCCTCTGTGCCGTAGTTACAAAAGGGGGGGTGGCAGGCCAACGCTCCGTCAAATACGCCGCGGCGTTTATTGTCATCAAGCTCGTCGCGGCACAGAATGGCAAAGCTCTCAAGCCCAGCCGGACGTTGTAATACAACATACTCGTCGTCAAAGATGCGATGGCGTCCTGCTTGTCGGAATAGGGTGCAGACCCGCGACAGCACGAATAATACCGTCCTTGGATCAAGCCAATTCATTATGTGCACAAGAAGCTCCTCCGGTAACTCAAGCACGGCTGCGTTTCTGGCATCTTCTGCTGCCCTAAGGCGCGAGGCCGCGATCCCTTTTGCAGAAGCATCGGACTTATTAATTGCATCCGTGTGTTGGCCGGACCAACGAAGAATAGCGTCATTGTGTTCCTGCCAGCTTCTGTCAGACATGTTTGCACGTCGCTGCTCTTTTCTAGTATTGGGGCACTATTTTATTCTCGTGTCGATACAGCACCGTGTTTTTTTTTTTTTTTTTTTTTTTTTTTTTTTTATGCAATGGTGATTGGTGGTTAAATACATGTGTGCTATGGGCTCCTTAATACAGAAAAGCACGAGCCGTGTTTAGAACCATCTGATTGAGTTGGGTGCTTCATTTATGAATCCTAGCTCGATCACACCTTGGGGGCCACGGAATGCTTGGATCGCCTCCACGCATTCCTCCGCGATATTTTCGCAGTCCACCACGTTGAGCTTGGTCAGTTTTTTGAGTTTGACAATCAGCTCCAAGATTCCGTTGGATGTGATCGACTCGCAGCCGTACAAGTTAAGGCTAGTGAGATGCTTGCATTGCCCAATCTGAATTAGCGTCTCGTCCGTGATGCCACTGTGTTCCAAGCTCAGGGTGGTGAGATAAGGGAGAGCAATAAGGGCCCCTAGGTCACCTCCGTAACAAGAAGAGCTCAAGTTCAGGCTCCTGAGCTCGGTGAGTTTCGCAAGGTACTGCAATGCCATGTTGCTGAGGTGACATTCGTTTAATTCAAGGCTCGTGAGATTGTGCAGTTCGCATATGTGCGCCATCCCCGCGTCCGTCAGTGCGTTATCCTCCGTAGATTGAAATGTCAGGCTCGTGAGTTTTGTGAGATTGGTAATGTGCACAAGCCCAGCCGAATCGAAGCCTGCATAGTGCGCTAGTATGGACAGGCTGGTCAGCTCGGTAAGTAGGCCGATGCGCCAGAGAATATCCTGTGTGATGAAAGACTCGCATTGTATGCGCAGATGCGTGAGCTGCTTGAATCTCCCAATTTCGTTCAAGTCGCCATCGTCCTTCAAATTCTCGATGTTCAGGCTGGTCAGATGTTCGGGCAGGTGGCAGAGCGATGTGTAAGTGAGTTTGATACAGCCACGTAAGTTTACACTGGTCAGCGTTTGAAGTCTCCCAATGTTTAGAAACCAGTCGTCCTCTATCTGACGGCAATCGCTCAAGTCCAGATGCGTGAGACCCGCGAGGTGGGTTATGCATTCAAAATCAGCCTTTGTCATGCTGCGCCAGTCTCCCAGGCCGAGCTTCCTGAGGTGTGTGAGTTTGTGAAGGTGCTGAAGCCCCGCTTTCGTGAGCCCCGGCAATTCGCCATATTCCACAAAACGTGAGGCAAAGTAGGCCGGTCCCAAGATCAGTGTAGTGAGTTGCTTAAAATTGCACACTTTCTCCAGCCCCACGTCCGTGAGCTGGGCAATGCGCTTTACCCCAGCGTCCGTGAAATAGTAGTGACAGAGACTCAAATCGAGGCTGGTGATATTCGTCATTCTTAATACGATCTCTGCAAAATCGTGCTGGACACTCTCAAGCCGGAGATGGCTTGGCGTTATTGCTAAGAAGGATACCAGATGGTGTTGCAGAGCTTCCCCTAGCATCCCCTGCATCGCGCGAAGAGGCCCTTCGGCCAGTGTCAGTGACTTTGCATACAGCTTTGTGTCCTCGATGACAGCATAACTGGAAAAGAATGTCGCAAGCAGCGACTCTAAATCTTGTTTATCAAGCATGGATATTATTTTCACCAGAGCACCGGTGTTTAACCTCTGCACCCCCGGGTCGAAATACTCGTAATTTCCTTGTTGAGTATACCCACGACCGCCCCCTCCATCGGCCGACATGTTTGCAACAGTGTTTTTGGTATGTGCAGCGTGGCATTCCTAATACGAAAGTCTTCTCACAGGCATCGATATCTGTAATCTATGTCTCGCGTACACATTTAATTGCTGATCATTGAAGGGCAGTCAGAGTCTAATGTCTCGCACAGCACGAGCCGTAGATCGAACACGATGCACGAATTACTCATTTCGGCCAATGGACATGTACCCATATGTCGGATGCACTGAATTTACGAGTGGCATATGTCCAATATGCAGCATTACCCCTGCATCCGTCAGCTTGCTACAACAATTCAAGAACAGGGTGGTGAGCTGCGTGAGTTTCCCAAGGTGCTCCAGCCCCGCGTCCGTGATTTGGTCACATTCACGTAAGTTCAACCACTGGAGCTGCGTGAATCCACCAATACCCTCCAGTCCCGTGTCCGTGATCTTGTCACAGCCATCCAAATCCAGTCTGGTGAGCTGCGTAAGCTTTCTAATGTTCTCTATCCCCGTGTCCGTGATTCTGTCACAAAACGACAAGTCGAGGCTCCTGAGCTGCGTAAGGTTCCCCACGTGCTCCAGGCCCGCGTCCGTGATTGCCCCAAAGTGCGCCAGGCGGAGGTCCCTGAGATCAGCGAGTTCCCCAACGTGTCCAAGCCCCGTGTCTGTGATTTGGTAACAGCCACCTAATTTAAGAACCTGGAGCTGTGTGAGTTTCTTAATGTGCCCAAGCCCCACGTTTGTGATCCAGAAACAGCTCTCCAAGCTGAGGCTGGTGAGCTCCATGAGTTGCCCAATATACGCCATTCCCGTGTCTCTGATCTTAACACAGCCACACAAGTTCAGTTCCTTGAGCTGCGTGAGTCCCCGAAGGTGCTCCAGCCCAGTGTCTCTGATCTGAACACAACAATACAAGTTCAGGCTCCTGAGCTGGGTGAGTCCCCCAAGGTGCTCAAGCCCCGTGTCCGTGATCATGGAACAGCCATCCAAGTTCAGGCTCCTGAGCTGCGTGAGTCCCGTAAGATGCTCCAGTGTTGTGTCCGTGATCTTCCTACAGGCACGCAAGTTCAGTTTGGTGAGCTGGGTGAGTTTCCCAACGTGCTCCAGCCCCGTGTCCGTGATCTTGGAACACCCACCCAAGTCCAGTTTGGTGAGCTGGGTGAGTTTCCCAACGTGCTCCAACCCCGTGTCTGTGATATAATAAGAGCCATACAAGTTCAGGTGGGTGAGCTCGGCCAGACCACATACGATCTGCAGAACCTCGTCGGTGCAGTCACGAATTTGCAAATTTCGGATAGATAATTGCAGTATGCGCAACAGAGTTTCTTTCAGTTCAAACGGATCTCGGTACGGAGCCGGCATCGGCAGTATATCGACGATGCTTTCGCTATTGGCTTCGAACCGTCTCTTAAATAATTCGCGAACGTCTTCTGGGACGTGCGCTTGGGAAAAACCCAGTGTTGGTCGTTGTATAAGAAATCGCTCGGCCAGGGGCCGGCTCTCACCCACAGTTCGAAAGCGACGGCAGACTTTCGCCAGCACAGCGACAACCGTCCGTTGGTCAAGCCAGCCCATGATGAGCAGAAGAACATCCTCCGGTAAACGATGCATAGGTTGACCTTGGTTGTGCACAGTGTTTGCCCAGGCCGCAGCCTCGGCATCCTTGAGTGGCGGCATGCCTGAGCCGGACATTTTTTTGCAATAGTGTCCCAGTCCGCCCTCCTTAATACAAAACAGATCACACTGGCATATTTCATCATGTGCACTTCACATAAAAAGAGGACGGGCGTGGAAATTGTCTATCCGCAATCATGCAAATCCATCAAAAAGTTGCTCCAGCCCCGCGTCCGTGATGCGCGTGCAGTCTGCAACCTCGAGGGTGGTGAGCTGCGTGAGTTTGTTAATGTTCTGCAGTCCCGTGTCTGTGATTTGGTCACAGCATTCCAAGTTCAGATCGGTGAGCTGCGTAAGGTTCCCCACGTGCTCCAGCCCCGTGTCCGTGATCTTGGTACAGCCAGACACATTCAAGGTCCTGAGCTCCGTGAGTTTGCCAACGCGTTCAAGCCCCGTGTCCGTGATTAGCTTACAATCTGCCAAGTCTAGGCTGGTGAGCTGCGTAAGGTTCCCAATGTTTTCTAGTCCAATATCCGTGATCGCGCTACAGAAAGACACACAAAGGTGGGTGAGCTGCGTAAGTTGCCCAACGTGCTCCAAGCCCGTGTCCGTGATCTTGCCACAGGAAGACATGTTCAGGCTGCTGAGACGCGTGAGGTGGGCAATGTCCTCGAGCCCCGTGTCCGTGATCTTGGCACAGGAAGACACGTTCAGGCTGGTGAGACGCGTGAGATAGGCAATGCTCTTCAGTCCCACGTCCGTGATTAGCTCACAATCTGCCAAGTCTAGGCTGGTGAGACGCGCGAGTTGCCCAATATGCTCCAGCCCCGCGTCCGTAATCTTGCTCTTGTAGCAATTTACGTTCAGGTCCTTGAGCTGGGTGAGTCTCCCAAGGTGCTGCAGCCCCGTGTCCGTGATCTGGTCACAGTCACGCAAATTCAGGTCCTTGAGCTGGGTGAGTTGCGCAACGTACTCGAGTCCCGCGTCCGTGATCCAGAGGCAGTCCCTGCAGCTCAGGCTGGTAAGCTGGCTGAATTTTCCAACTTGCTCGAGCCCTATGTCCGTGATTTGCTCACAGTAATTCAAGTCCAATGTGGTGAGCTGCGTTAGCTGGCCAAGGTGCTGCAGCCCCGTGTCCGTGATGTCGCCGCAGCCAGCCAAGCTCAGCATCCTGAGATGCGTGAGTTTGCCAATGTGCGCCAGTCCATCGTCTGTGATTTGCTCACAATGAGTCAAGTCGAGGCTCCTGAGATGCGTGCGTTGCCCGACGTACTCCAGGCCCATGTCCGTGATCAGGCCACAGCCCCTGCAGTTGAGGCTCCTCAGCTCAGCGAGTGGGCCAATCTGCTGCAGCCCCGTGCCTGTGATCTCGCAACAGTATTGCAAGTTCAGTGTGGTAAGCTGCGTGAGTGCCCCAATGTGCTCAAGCCCCGTGTCCGTGATTCGGTAACAGAATTCCAAGTCCAGGTGGGTGAGCTGCGTGAGTCCCACAAGTTGCTCCAGCCCCGCGTCTGTGATGTCCGTGCAGTATTGAATGTCGAGGCTGGTGAGCTGCGCGAGTTGCCCAACGTGCTCGAGCCCCGTGTCCGTGATCTTGTAACAGCCATCCAAATCCAGTCTGGTGAGCTGCGTAAGCTTTCTAATGTTCTCTATCCCCGTGTCCGTGATTCTGTCACAAAACGACAAGTCGAGGCTCCTGAGCTGCGTAAGGTTACCAACATTCTCCACCCCCGTGTCCGTGATACGCTTACAGTTCATCAAGTTCAGACTCCTGAGCTGCGCGAGTTGCACAACGTGCTCCAGCCCCGTGTCCGTAATCAGGGTGCAGTAAGACACGTTCAGGCTGATGAGCTGCGTGAGTTTGCCAATGTGCGCCAGCCCAGTGTCCGTGATCCTGGTACAGTAAGACACGTTCAGGCTCCTGAGCTGCGTGAGTTTCTTAAGGTGCTCTAGCCCAGCGTCCGTGATTGCTCCACACGAACTCAGGTCCAGGCTCCTGAGCTCGGTCATCTCGCCTACGATCTGCAGAACCTCGTCGGTGCAGTCACGAATTTGCAAATTTCGGATAGCGAATTGCAGTATGCGCAACAGAGTTTCTTTCAGTTCAAACGGATCTCGGTACGGAGCCGGCATCGGCAGTATATCGATGATGCTTTCGCTATTGGCGTCGAACCTTCTCTTAAATAATTCGCGAACGTCTTCTGGGACGTGCGCTTGGGAAAACCCCAGTGCTGGTCGTTGTATAAGAAATCGCTCGGCCAGGGGCCGGCCCTCAGCCACATTTCGAAAGCGACGGCAGACTTTCGCCAGCACGGCGACAACCGTCCGTTGGTCAAGCCAGCCCATGATGAGCAGAAGAACATCCTCCGATAAACGATGCATAGGTTGACCTTGGTTGTGCACAGTGTTTGCCCAGGCCGCAGCCTCGGCATCCTTGAGTGGCGGCATGCCTGAGCCGGACATGTTTTTGCAATAGTGCCTAAGTGCAACGCCCTAAATACAAAGGCGAGTGGCATGTGTTTTTATGTCGAACCCCATGCCGTGTTCTTTCGCTGGATTCGGCGCATTTTTGGCGATTAGCATCGAGGTTATAAAGTTTGGCATGTTTGTAATTGCAAATAAGAAACAAATGCTTGAACGGCAGATGGCACGGATGTGTTCAATAGGGGTGCAGAGGAGCCATGCCGTCTTTTATGAAATGCCGACTGGATTCGCAGGGAGTTTGGATCTTCTTGTGCTTTTCCCACATTGTACGCGTCTCCTTGTCGCTACCAACCGACGAATCTTGCAGCGTGTGCTCCGCAGGATTTGTTCCAGACACCGGGCACTCTCTTCTCTTTGTGCAGTGGTGCGTACGAACTCAGCGCCGTCTTTAAAGTAGTTGGGATCGTCCAAGCAATCTACGCCAGCATTCAACTGGCGCACAATCTTCACACACGACAGTACCTTCGATGTGATCCGCGCTTTCCTACAGTCGTCATTGCCACAGTCGACACATGTGGGCAAATCCACCGGCACACACGCGTTGCTGCTGCTGCTCGGGTCAGTGTTTTCAGACGACATTGTAGTGGCGTGATTGGTGTGGCGGGAGTGTGTGTTGTGGCAAATGCGTGCGGATGAGACAGTTTTCGATGAGTGGATTCAGGCATTTTGGCGATTGGCGTTTGGGCCTCGATATAAAGCGCATCGCGGCGTTTGGGCCTCGATATAAAGCAATCGGCATGTGGTCGGCGTATTTTATTACGTGAGATCGAGGCCTAAATGCCAAGCGACGGCCTCGACGCCAAGTTGTTTTAGCTGCGCGTGCCAGTATCGTCCGCACGCTTTTGTCACAACACGAACGCACTCCTTCCATCTCTAGTTTAGCACGAAACAAGCCCGCACATGGCAGCCGCCGTAGACAGGCACACGCTGCTTGATCTAAAGGATGTCGACGACGCTGGCGAGATTTCAGCACAGTCGTTCGTGCGTGGAGCAAGACATTCCGTTCATGCGCATGCCACCGAATTGGCTGCGGAACTGTGGGCCATTATCCTAGGGTTTTTGCCCGTGTCTCGGACACTGCTTGTGGATGTGCCGCGTGTATGCAAAGGATGGCAACAACTGTGCAAGAATCTGCATATCAAAAAACTATCGTTTCGGTGGGCGTGCGCGGACAGTGTGCTGTGTATCACGGACGCTGTCGTGCAGTCGATTGCCGCGAGGTTTGGGGGCATCTCCGAGTTCGACGCGGATGGGCCGACGCATCTCTGTTTCGAAGGCATTGGCACGAGTGTATCGCTGAAAGAGTTGCGTGTTCTGCACGTGCCGGACGCGGTGCAGCTTACAGAAGAAGGGCTTCAGGACATCGTAACTTTGCCGAACCTCGAGCAGCTTACACTCTCTTGGTTCCATGACGTGGCATTGACGCGTGGTGTGTTCGCATGCCTTTCGGACCTCCGGGTGCTAAAATTGCAGAGCGCAAGGGGGTTGGACGAGAATGTCATGCACGAGCTTGCCAACTTTAGCAACCTGCGCATTCTCGACATGGCAGGCTGTCATATCACCGATGCCTGTCTGGCACATCTGGCAGAGTTGGTCCTGGAGCAGCTAAGCATACACAGCTGCAAGCAGATTACCGACAGCGGCGCGCGCTTTTTTTCGGGAATCTCTACTCTGGTCTCGCTTAACATATCGAACACGTGCATCCGAGACAACGGTTTAAAACCTCTTGGGCGGCTTCCACACCTGCACACACTCAAGTGCGACGGATGTGTTTTTTCGGGCGCTGGATTCGAAACCGGCTTCGACGCACTTCGTACCCTGGTCTTGGACCGCTGTATACATATCACCCAACAGGGCATGGCGAACGTATCCGGGCTGCCAGTCACCGACCTCAGCATCCGGGAGGCCGCGTCCGTCGTTGATCGATACAGTTTGTGCCTCGTTGGGACAGCCGGAAAAGTAACACGCCTTGCAATTGCGAGAAACATCCTGTCGCCAGTCTCGTTACGAGAATTGCACCCGCTGCAGCAGCTGCAGTACTTGGACATAAGCAACGCTATTTGTGCAACAGATGACGACCAGATCGCGCTCGATGCGTCTATCGCCGAATTAATTCAATCCATTCCGTCGCTCGATATCAACCAGATCATCTCGCAGGACAAAGCAGGGCTTACTGCCGCGTCTCTTGTCGATAACAGACCAAACGCAACAAGTGTGGACTTAAATGGCTGTACGAGGATGGATCAGGAAGGGGTTCGGCGTCTGATGTCACTGGCGGATCTCACAACACTAAACATGAGCGAGTGCCCCGGGGTCTTGCCCAGCTCGGTTGAAGCAGCTGGCGCTTTACTCCATCTTCAGAGCCTTGTGGTCCGCAACACGTCGTTTGACGACACTTCAATGAACGTCATATCGACGCTCCCGGATCTAAAACGTTTAGACATCGTACAGTGTTTTGCTGTCACGGACGCAGGACTTGCCGTATTGGCAAATTCGTCGTCTCTCCTATATTTGTACATGGGCGCCTCCAGATTTCGGCGGAAAATCATCGTTGGTATCCAATATGCTATCACAGACCGCGGCTTGTCCAAACTCAAGAGCATGCAGCAGCTCCGTCTGCTCGACGTCAGATGCTTACCGCAAATCACAGAGGTTGGATTAGCACAATTTTCGCGCACCGTCTCGATCCGTGTCAACGGCTGCGTCCAAATAACGCCTGCTGTTGCCATGCGTTATAACACGCGAACACCTCCCAGCGACGAGCCGTAATACGTATGGCACATCCAACGCCCAGGCAACTTCATATTTGCAGCAGGCATGGATGTGTGGCGAAGAACGATGATAGTCCAACAGGATGGAACAGACCATGTGCTCAGGATGCTCACTGAAGCAATAGCATCTCTTCCGTGGACGGCGGGCAAGGCTGGCTCATGGCCTTCGAGTCATACACAGGATCGTCACAGCCCGGAGGATGCGGAATTACAAGCACTCCGTACCGATTGGCCAGCGCTACCGCACCATGCCACGCCATTAACAACGACCGGCCAAGCGGCAAGCTTCAGTCGGTGTCTGGCTGTGTTAAAAAGGTTTGAGGATGTACCGGGCTTTCGATGCACAGGCCACGTTGCTGTTATGACAAGCGGCGAACTCGATAAGAATTTCTCGCGTGCTCAGGCAGACATAATAGAAAAGACGCGTGGTCACGAGAACATGATGTTGTCCGAAATGTGGAAGATGCCTTTGAAGCAAGTGTACATCACCCGAAACATGGTGTACCGCAAACACCTCTACAAATCCGTCATATTCGAAGAAGAAATGGGCACCGTAATACCAGACCGTGTGACAAAGTTCTACAACGATATCCTAGACAGTCTCAACCGCGAGGATTGGCCAGCTATGGCACAAATGTTAAGCATGCAGGCCGCCATGTGTGTTCCGCTGGCCTTTTTAAAGGCACGCATGCATCCCAACGCCACACTAGTTGTCGGGAAGCTCGGGTTTTCATCCTACGATTGGGAGTATGGCGAGCATGGAGTTAAGTGGATTTAGGCAACAGAAGCTCTCACAAACCCGAACTATTTTTTGTTGGCCCTGTGCGCCGGCGAGACCCGTGTGCGGTTGAATGCATTGACGTGTGTGTTTAATGAAATTTAAATGAACGTTGCATACGTGGTTGACACTGGGGAAGACTGCACACGCCCTGTGTGTGTGGCCGACGGCTGCCAGCAAAAAAAAAATAAAATAAAATACAAATAAACGCAACTCCCGCGGATACCGTCCATTCGTTGCGGTCCGGTTCGTGGCAGTGCACCTGGCAAGCGAATCTTTCTTGATCTAATACAGCGTTTTTTCCGCATGTGTTTTGCCGCCCGTCCCTACCAATTGGGGGGCGGCACCGACGTCGAAGCAGCAGTCGCTTGCCGCTCTGGCGTGTGCCGCTGCACCAGGGCAGTCCATCTTGCAGTAACACGGGAATTGCAACCAGTTTTGTTTCGTCGTAGAGCATAAATGCACCACGTCTGAATTGCTTACAACGTCGACGTACCAGTCCATCGTGCTTAGCACATGTAGATGATTATGGGGCCGACCCGCTGGGGTGCAACCTTTACAATGAATTTCGCAAACCCGGTTGTCCAGAATTCATTGCATATCGAATTCCTATTTCCATTGCCCGCGGCCCATCTTTTAGGAATCATAATGTCACAGACCATCCCGGGCATAGCTTTATAGCCAGAAAACCAGTTATCAGTTCCCATAATTGGAATCATTTCGCATGTCCCCATTACAACAATAGAAGCGTACACACTCTGCCCCGCAGAAGGAAACTTGTACAGTTGATTCTGTTGCGGGGTCGCTGTTGCCTTGAGGTCGGACGCGAGCACCGACACAAATAGTTTGCCGCTGTCAATAACCTGAGCGAGCGGAATGTTTACGCTCTGATCGAAAAGGGGCCCGTCATCCCACTGGGCACCATCTGTGCAGACGGAGGCCAAAGATTCGACCATGGCGTTCTGTTCTTGTGTTTTCGCGGTACTCGTCGAGGAGTTGAACACGTAGAGCGTCCCGCCACTACTGCCGCCGCGTTTTTTAGCGTGCTCGCGCACAATGCCAATCACTGTCCCGCGAGGGATCATGATTTCATTGCTGCTGGGTTTGCACATGAAACGAACCAAACTGACGGGGAAACTCTCGCACACAGGACCAATATCAAGATTGGTCGTGTGAGCGTCCGATATAGGTCCGTGCAGCTCGGTGTCCGACTTTGTCCACGGGATCGAGTAACCGTTACTCCCCGAAACATCCTGTCCAATTCCAGGATTGACTGCACCACCCGGCACAAATCCACTCCCGCCGACACCTTGCCGTGGAACGTGCTGCGTATACGACGCCCCGCCGAACGCATTCTGCATAGACATGGCGGGCAAGGCCTGTGTGCAGACAGTAGCCACGGCGGACGTGCCAGGCTGGTACGCAGACGCGTATCGCGCGTGTCTGCTCACCGGCGATGTGCACGAATCCACGAACTTTGTTACGCGCCTGGTCACTGTTTCGCACGACGATCTGTTACGGTGGGGGGCACAATGTTCAGGCACGATGCGCGTCAGCACCGCCCGTAACAAATGTATACATCGCGTTGTTATGGCACGGCGCCGGGCATATCAAAACCGCAAATCCGCCAAACTTTCGGCGGACAAAAACAAGGCAAACGCCCACAAGCTTATTGTCTCACAGAGAATCCGGCGGGCGGCAGAACTTTACACTCGGTCCATGTATGCTAATCACCTGAAGATCCAGAGACGATCTGCTCAACTTGCCGGGTTTCTGTTTTGATCTCGTTATATCAACGCCCTTTATATCCGGATCTGTCTAATGCATATGCTTGTACATACCGACGCAGCGAAGCAAACAAGACGAAAAAACTCGTCGGAGGCTAGTTTGTCTAATTTGTGAATTAGCTGTCCGTTTGATAAACGCACGCCCTTGCTAAAATTCATGCTTGCCGCTCTGCTGGAATTGCGGTGCGAGACCGCCACACGGCCAGAAACAAAACACAGGCTATAGCCCCCGACCACGCATTGAATACGGTTGCCGCTCTCGGACATGTTCGCCGACCACGCTGTGCCAAGCAACCCGGCAATCGCCGCCGCTACGTCCTCCACGCGGTACCGCCGAGTAAACGTGTGGCACAGATGTGTGCACCCCGTACGGAAGGACGGGCACGATCCAGCTCCATGAATGGCTGCACGAACAACCCGAGAAATGTTCCCAGCCGTGTAGACGGGGCAGTCCACATCCACGCGACACTCGTTTCTCCACAGCTCACACACGCGGCCGCCGTACCCACATCGCCGAAGAACCATGCACACCACACGATCTGTGCTGGAATACAGATGCAGCTCGGTCGAGGTCCCGGCCATGTCTTTCGCGGTGGCCAGTGCACATCGCGACTGCGAGATTAGCTGGCAGCACATGCCCATCAGCACCTCAAGTGTAGCCAGGCAGATGACGTCCGCGAGAACCCCCATTTGTAGACCGCCGGTCGCGGCATGTGTCGTCCATCTCAGGTGTGGCGCTATATAAGACTTGTGTCACCGCGCAGCTCCGGACTCAGTACGAACCGAAATGCCTTGTCCGCCAAGGGTGTTCCCATAGATGTCACAAGGTTGCCTTTAATTAATCTGCTTGTGGCGCTCATGGCACGGCATTGGACACCCGCCAACCCGCCGTACTCCGTGTCGGACGGCGCAAATCGACGTATCCATGGCACAATTGGAAACATGCACACGCCACGGACGTGCATGCCATGCGACAGAAAATTTATGAGACAGGCCGTTACGTTATGCGCACTCCCGGTCTCCGACAGCCACCGGTTTGTTTTCCAGTACAGGAAGATCGATTTGCTCGCATCCGTTATGCATTTGTTCACAGGCGCCACGCGGATTGTGGCTTGGCGGATACGGAGCGTTTGCTGCATCATCGCCTGGATTGGGATCCGCCCGTCTGCCGCAAATTCTTTGATGGTTTTGTTCATGTTCCTTGTTCGGCGCAGGACGTTATGCGCATAGATCTGTTCACGTGGCTTCGAGCAGAAGATCGCCGTCACCATCCGGGCTATCGCCGACTCGGTCATCGCTGCCGCGTGCTTCAGCCGGCTCGTGGTTTTACGAGTCCGCCGCACTCGTGTGCCATAGCCCCAGTGCACGATCGGGGTATTCGTACACTTCCCGCGCCCCGATGAAAATGATACGGAATGCACAAATTTCTGCGCCGCCGTTACCATGCCTGTCAGTGCGCACACCATCCCGGATTCCGTTTCCACTCCTTGGCTACACAGGCGCCCGCACGCGTGCACCTTTCTTGACATTCTGCAGACATAGAGATGGTCCCCGCGCACATTCATCTGCGTAAAGGAACATCCCGCGCTGCATACATGCAGCATCTCGCACCCACGCCGCCCGTGGCGTTTGCTGTACAGACAAGACGCGTCCGTAATCAGTGCACCGAATTTGGCCGCGCTGGATGATCGGCGCGCCGTCGTCGTGCAGGCCCGTGCATGACTCATGATGGATCGCCGCCGTCCGTGTACCCCGGGTACTTGGATACGGCCACAGTCGCGTGCCCAAACCGCTTCTTCCGCCCAAAGGACACCGAAATGCGCACAATCGTGAACGCGGGACGGCCCGTATTAAAATCGTACAGCACGTTCGCGGACGTGCAGTGGGTACGCACGCCGATCGACTGCGAGCACCGTCCGTTGCTGTCACGATGTGACCCTTTGCATCGGTCGCATTGTTGGTTGCTTCTCGCCGCATGGCGCACATGGCACGTCCAGTTGGACGCATCCTTCTGCACCACCGAAAATCTGACAAGCGTGTCGCCCTGTATAAAGTCGACGTTGTGCGGAGAGCACCAGCGAGGCGATGCCACCCCACGAATATGCCCCCTGCGTTTACCGGCCTTTGCCATTTTGAAAGTGCCGATCTGCTCCTGTACTTCCCACCCGAATTCGCATATAGCATTGTGTTTGTAGGCAACTGTCCTCTCCGCATTCAACATGCCATACGAGAATGGTCTCGGAATAACCGTCGATTTGTTGACAGCGCGAAAAGACCAACTCGTCAAAAAGAGGCTGCAAACGCGCCAGACACGTGACACAGACGCGACAACAGCCAACGACACCACCCCCCGCGAATCCTTGTTTAACTTTTTTAGTAATACCACAGCAGCCGCACACACACCGCCCGCAAACGCACAGGTCGCCAGCTTCTTTTAGTATGCACATGAATATCCAAGTGCTGGCTCTCCTCGCGGCCGTCGAGTCTTCTCTCACAGCAACAGCATGCGGTGCTGTATTTATTGCTTCGGATACATGGCTCACGGCAGCCGCATTTCTCTTCGCTGCAATGTATAGGTGTGCCCTTCTACTCCCACCAGACATTGCGAAGCACTTTGCCGAACGCAAAGCCGTGCAACGAATCTGTGTCTTCTGCGACACAGGCCCGAGTGGTGTGGCACGCATCATCACAGGCTACGTCCTCCTTGGCACAGCCGCCGTTGTCTGCAGCCACGATAGCGTCCGCTTGGTTGCATGTGCTGGCAATTTTGTATTAAGTGTGATCGACGACGTGCTTGTACGCGATCGCCTGGAGTAAGAGCACGCAGGCCGTTTATCGCCACTATGCCGCAAACTGATACGATTGGCATCACAGCATACGCGTGTTCCGCAGACCTCGACACCCAGATAGACATGGAGGAAGGCGCAGAGCCGGAACGCACTGTTGTCCACAGCGGGGTGTACCACGTTGTAAAAATCTCCGACGACGAATTTCAGATGACACCAGTGCCGCACACGGCGACGCAGACACTCGAGCTTGTGAAGGAAGTCCACACCATTTTGATCAACGGGCAGAACAGCATGGGCACCGGTACATCCCCCGCCCGTGCATCGGACACTGTTTCACAAGAACAGTCGGATCGTTACGCCAACCTGTAAACCCCCTGCTTTCCCATGGTTTCGCAGACCGCCGTTGTGCACGGCTTGCAAAAATACACACGTGTATCACCATTCTTCTTTTAAAAAACACCATCAAAGTCAGCATCGGCCGTTCCACAAACCTGCCCGGTGGATCTCTTCTATAGACATGTGCAAGTTTTACATTTCTTTTTTGTACCGGTGTCGGAAAAAATAAACAAATAAAACATCCGGATTGCACAGCATCAGTACAGCAATCAGGATCAGCACCGCGTAGAACGACCTCAATGCCGTCGTTCGAAGGTACTGGTTGCCTTGGACGTAGTGCCCGCTGTGATAAAATTCAACCTCATATTTGCTCCCGTAAATCGCAAGCAAGTCGGTGATGTTTATGTCAAGCGTTTCGTTGCAGCCTGATTGTGTCACAAGAAGATTGTTCTCGACTGTCTGTTGGACAATCATAGCAGGGCGAGACCCGGCGCACACGATGCTCAGATCTCCGTCAACGTGCGCAATCGCGACACCGAACGAGGTGGCATAGTTTATGGCCTTTTGGTATCCGAGCGCAATAGCGACACGCTTGACTGTCGACTCCGTGATCACCACAAGTGCGTTGTCACTGTACTCAAACAGCCGGCAGTTTTGTATCACCAGCCCGTCGATCGACACCCCGCTCAGCACGATCCTGTTCTCCGTAGACAGCGTGACTTCTCTTATGGTATTATTGTTGCCAGTTATACGGATGTCCTGGCCGATTCGAATGGTATTGCCACCAACCACGGACATCGAGTCCCGCATGTACAGTGGCGCCGTGAAATTCTCCAGTAGGATGGCCGTATCAAACGTTGTAGACGAGAGGTGCGAGCACTGTGTCGACACATAAAGGATCGAATTGATGTATTGCTTACCAAAGAATTCAGAGGCACCCGTCTCATTGGACGGACAAATCAGGCAATGGTACTGCGCATCGCATCCCGTGCGAACAGCATTCACCTTTTGAAACTTAGGATTCGGCCGTTTGTTAGCGTCCGACAGAGTGCACAGACCACCGCTTGCTGCACTGTACATCCACCACCCACACGTGATATCGCCATCGCACGCGGACGCACAGCTCTCAGCCGTACCGCGTACAGACAAAACGCACGCCGCCGAAATCAACCATCCAATCGCTTGATGCATCGCCGTGTTCGTAACACAGCAGCAACAATGCCGACTGGATTCGAACGAACAGCCTGCCACCACAGTTTCCGTACAGTGGTAATCTGCTCGCTTGGTCTATCCAAATATGGACACACACGTGCCTGCGATATATGCGATGACCGCATCCACAGTCGGTGGATTGAGTTGAACCGCAGGTACCCTACATTGTGTTGTTCACACGCCCTATCAAATGACCTTTATATGTTTGAGGCGTCCGCCGCCTTTCCACTGTCGTTCTGTTCACCGTAATGCTGAATGACGTCCTGCTGTGCGTTGTTGCAGTAGATGCATTTTATCTTTTCATGTCCACGCGCCCAAAGTACACGCCACAGACCATATCGCGCCAAGCCACGCCTCGTACGCACACCATGCCAAGGGCCGTCGTACATCGTTCTTTGACAGAGGGCGAAAAAAAAATTGTTGCGGCCCGCCTGCAATGGAAGTGCAGCTCGTGCCATGTTTTCCTGCCGCCGGCATATCAAATAGACCACACGATCCCCCTCTGCGACGGAGGCGACGATACCATACACAACTGCACCGCAATGTGTGCTACATGCCACGCGAACAAAACACAGCGCGAAACTATCGCCAGGACTCGCGCACGGCACACAGCAGCACCCGCACACGAATTCCGCGAAGACACCGTCCATAAAAACGTCGCGACTTGCACGCTGTGCTTCAAAAAAAGGCCTGCTGACTCGGATCACGTTCTCTGTCGAGCAATAGACGACCCTGGGTCGCAGAAGCGCGTGCTGTCAAATGTTCTTTCAGAATTCGCCTTTGTCCCACGCATCACCCCCCCCATAGTGCTCGCCAGCAGTGCCTTTGAAATATAGCTGGGATACAGATGGACACCGCGCAGGCTCAGCTCTCCGGCCACGAACCCCACGGCGACCGCCACATCAATAATGGTTCTTGTCGTGGCCTTCCACTCCGCAGATGCCAACGACCTGTTGGTGGCTTTCACTGTCCTGGACACGTCCACAGATGTCGTCAACGTACACCGCCTGCCCGTGCACACACTCACGCCAAAAAACGCAGAGTTTGCTCTAAAATCCATTACCATGCACCGCGCGGCCGACGTCGTGACATTCAATGGGTCGGGGTTCGGCTTTCGATTGCTCGCAGACCGGATCAACACACCAGACATACCGTACAACGCAGTCACAAAAACCGACATTGCAGAGATCGCGCTTATGCACACAGACATCTTCACAGACTTCGCACTCGACCGCGGCTTCCGCGTTTCCCTCGAGGCAGCGTGCAAGGGAATCGGACACCCCTACGCCCGCCAGAGCCCTGCGCACCTGTGGGAGAGCGGGCAGAACACACAGGCAGTCGACGCATGCGCAAACGAGGCACGCGCCATACGCGCACTCTACGCGTACGCATCGAAATGGGGGCGCCTCCGCTGGGAAACAGCCAGTGGCACCGTCCGCGCATGGGCACTGCCCACCGCACCCGAATTCCGTCCAGTCTACGTCGCACTTGACCACTACGTCTCAAAGCCACCGGATGTCTCGTGGATGAAAGAACCGCCGAAACTCGACAACGACTTGTTGTGGGCACTCTCCTTTTTTTATTAAACACTTCGTGTATATAGTCGCAGCCACACGCAGCAGAGTCATGCCGTGCACTCTGCAGGACAGTTGCTTTGTCCGCATCTATCTTGCGGATCCGCGCAGAGGGCCTCCCGACGCCAGTACACACACCAGCCTAAAACGCGCCGTAGACAGCACATATCCATTCAGACGCGCACTCAATGCGCTCTACCCTGCACTCGTCGCAGACAATCTTACAATCGACACCATCTTACGGTACATCGCAGAAATTTACGATGCCACGTACACAGCAAACCAGCAGGACCCCCTGGTGGTCCAATCCCACGGACTGTATCCGCCGCTCGCTGCGCTTCAGACAGAGTTTGCCGAAACCCGCATGGTCCACACAAAAAAGGCAGAAGCGCACGCCGCGCAATTGTTCACTGGGCTCATTGCTGATATCACTAGGTTTCTCGCGGAACACAGCATTCCGCCAAGTACAGTTGACAGCAGCTTTGGTGATAGCAGCATGACGCTGCCGTACCTCAAAACCCCACACGCTCTGGCCATACAGTCTGGCCAACAGAAGCAGGCCACACAGCCTGCCCAAGAGACGGCCACACTCGCGCCGTTTACCGAAAAATCCACCGCCGCATACCAAGCACTCCTCGAACAAGCTCTAAAAACGAGAAGGGCGAAAGAGGCGTTCGTCAAGGAGGTCGCGGATCGCCAGCGGGGCTTAGCCGAGTGCATGATTCTCTCCATGGTAGAATACGAAACCGCATACACAAATACGCAGACACTAGTGCCAACGTCGCAAACCGGGGGTGATGCAACCAATCTGCGTTCGAATGCACAAGGTCTAATCCACGAGATCTTTCAAAGCATTCCTGTGAAGGACGCGTTCGCCGATCTCAGCCACCTCTGGGACGAGCCAGCCACAGCTATTAATCAACTTCCATCGCACACAAATACACCGCCAGTCGATGAGTGTGACAAGGCACTTGTTAGGTTTTACGACTACCTCAAAATGTACATCGCAACCTGGCACACCGAACACGCAACCTTAGGCACACCGTTCGGACCAGAGGATGTAGAAGTTGTCAGAACCAACTTGCAAGCCACCGTCGAAATGCATGTGAAATTCAGAGACTCTCGTTCCCACGCTACCAATGCACACGCGATTGAAAGCATGCCGGAGTTTGTTGCCAAGGAAGTCGCCCGCATAAATCTCTATCTACGCGCGTCCGACAGTAAATTGCAAAAATACATCATTGAGGATCAACGTGAACGCGAAGCGTTCTCTCACACCGCACTGTCTGCACTCGCATTCAGCCCCGTAAGTGTCGCACAAGAGGCACGTTCGCCGACCACACATTCGGCGGAATGGACGGACATGACGCGCATCGCCGGACAAATAAAGGCCATAAAACAGAAACTCGAAAGCATGCCCGAGGATCCACACAAAGGCGACTTGCCCATGGGCGCAGGAGCAGACCGAAACGGATTTCAGGACAGGATACAGGATGTTCTGGACGACACGGAGCCACGGCTTGCTCACGCTAACAAAACCAACCAAGACCTCAAAAAAAGACTCCAAGAATCCAGAACCAAAACCATTGACGCGAACATCAAACGGACAGAGCTCGTGAGGGAGTTACACACCCTATCCGTAGAACTCGAGGATAAAGAAAACAAACTTGTAAATCTTATATACAAAAATAGTACAATGGAAGAGGCACTTCACACAACAACAAATCAATGTGAAGATTTACGACAAAAGATCATCGAATCCGAGCGGGAGCTCGCGGACTATTCATCTAGAATGAAGACACGGGAAGCGGAATATTTATCTTTAACAGAGACACAAGAAGCGGAATATTTATCTATAACAGCGGGACGGGAAGAGGAGGTGGACATAATCGTCGACGGCTTTGTGGATATTATTAATCAAGGAAATGAATGGGCAGTGGATTTACAAAGTGAACTCGACAAAGGGAAACAGACTATAGCGCGCCTAGAAACACAGGTAGCTGAGCAACAGCACAACACACTTGCTTCGCGTGAACAACTCGTCCGCCAAATCCAAAACATACTATCACGGCCCGAACACATTCGGCTACAGCAAGCAGATTTGGAAATGCATGTCGGCGAAGCGATGGAGAGTGAAGAGAAGGCACACGGATTTGTGTCACTCGTCATACAAAATCTCGTACAAGGAAGTGTGGATGCCAATCGATCATTTAAAGAAATAACTGATGCACACGAAGCAAAATGGGATGCACAGCAGGCAGCGCACAACGCGGAAATCGATAGAGTTTCTGACCTAATGACGGAGTTACAAGAAGAAGACGCCAAACAATTTGATGAATTAGCCGCACAAAATGATGAATTAGCCGCAGAAAATCAGGAATTAGCCACTCGACTCAAAGAAGCAGCAAGCGTCGGCGACGAGTTCTTCCAAGACGCGATAGATACACAGTGCAGAGCGGAAATAGCGGAAGACAAGTTAGTCCCGCTTCGCCAGGAGATCAACACACTCGCTGACGAAAGCCGGCTTCTTGCAATCGCGATGACTGAACAGAGCCAGGACACGAAGCGCACAATCGACTCACTTCATCAAATCACAGACGAAGCAGAGAAAAAACGTGCAATCGCGTTGGCTGAAATCGACGCACTTCATCACGACAAAGACGAAGCAGACAAAAAACATACAATCGCGTTGGCTGAAATCGCCAAGCTTCAACGCCATACAGAAGAGGCCGAGCGGGAGCTACAGATTGCGCAGACAGAGTTCAGCGCACATGAGGCTCAGTACGAACGCGCAATCAAGACACTGGAACAGAAGATCAACAAATTACAAACCTCGCAAAAGAAGAACCATAGCCAGAACTCGCAAAGTAAAAAAACCACAACGGCCGCTGAGACTCGTCAAAGGGTTGCAATTGAAAAGTTAGAAACCGAGGTACTGTGGTGGAAAAATAACTCAGGCGAATGGAAAGCCGAACATAAAAAATTGGAGAAACAGGCGGAAGAACAGAAAAAGAAGCTGCTCGAAATTCATGAATCAAGCGAAGCCATCCTCAATGACGCAGAGAGTCAACTGGCTGCTAGTGAGCAGCGACATCAGGAGGCGATGAGGGTTAGGCATAGCGAGTTTGCAGCTGAAATCAGCGCAAAAGACGACATAATTCAAGGCCTCAGAAACCAACTTGATTTGCATACTGCATTTCCCGGCGGTGCAAACGGAGGCAGCGAACCTCCGCACAAGTTTGGTGCTCAAGATGGAAGTGCCACAAAAGATTCGTTTGGAGCGCACGACGACACAACACCCGATCACCGCGTGTGGGCGGGCAGAAGCATCGCAGCCTTGAAGGCGCTGATCACGTCTATTGGCTCCAATAACCGAACACAAATCGGCGATTGCGCGCTTCTTTTTAGCACAGAAAGCACCGGATACATCGCATTTGCGCGCACCAGCCCCAATTCTGCACCGCGTGCATTTACGCACCTGCTGAAGGCACAGCGCACTGGCTTGTTACACGATTATGAACGAATCGTGAAACGACACCCATAGCGTTTTCATGCCTTCGACACCAGCCAAACTATAAACGAGACGCCGTCGGTGGTTCAAAAAAATCCGACCGCCGGTCCCCATGTGTAGACCGCCCGATGGCGATCCCACACTTTGTTGAGCACGGCCTTTTGGCCCTGCCTATAGGCATCCTGGCAGCATGTTTGGCCTATACCGTCGACCGAGGACAATCGCTGCCCGCATACGCCGCCGTCGCCTGGGTCGGCGGCGTGTTTTACTACGCCGGCAGAGAGTTCCGTGACTGGGAAAAAGGCACAGTCGGCAAAATTGGCTTCGATTACAGTGGACTCCTCGCACCCATGGTTTCGTGTGCCTTGGTTTTCGGAATAGCCGTGGCCGTGTGCCGAGAGCGGCCGGAAACGACTCGAGTCATATGACACAGGTGCTGCCATACAGATTCCACCATGCAATCATCTCCACACCATTTGTTGGCCGCAATCTTCTCCACTGCCTTTGATACACTCCAGTCGGTGCATTTGTTAAAATCCCCCCACGAATCGATCATTTACATAATAAATTTGCACGGCTGATAACTACCGCACACACACAAATTCCACGGCCTGGCTGGAGCGAAATCATTTTTAATAAGAATCGCTTGGCAGAGCAGCAAACGCAAAGCTCTTCATTTCGACGAAGTTGTTAGGCCCTAACATTCCAAAATCACTTAGATAATTGATCATTTTAATGCACGCGCATACTTACAAACGTTTACAGCCACCCTCGATTAAAGCAACGGAGAATATTTTGTGTTACTTCCGAAGCTTGTGGCCCCCCCGGTCCCCCACATGGTCGCACACGAGGCGCCGGCTACGACTGCCGCCAATACAACCAACGCTGTAGCTTCAAAGGGAACGCCGCTGGAGCTCGCAGAGGTTACGGTTTCTCTCGCCCCATCTTGCTGGTCGACGACGTCCAGTTTGTCCTCACCCTTTTCGACTAGGAACTTCGCACGAGCTATACCACCAGGTGATCGCCTGTCTTGTCCGACCACGAACAGATCAATAGACATCAGATTCCTAATCGTTAACGCACGCATTACGCACAGGTCTGCTGCTTCCCAGCCAAAGATACCACCATTGGTTTTGTACGTGCGCGCCCCCTTAATGGAGCACGCGTACAAGTCGGACATTGTCGCCCGGTCCACCCCGGCATTGGATCCAGCCATGCCATTGCCATGGTCGTGGTCGTCCATGCCATCCGCATCTGACCAGTTGTACGCTCGGGTAACCGGTCCTTCATCACAAGTAGCCGAAGTGCCGCATCCAATCACCCAGCCCTCCGTCTCTTTCAAGGAACCTACCCCATCCAACTTCAAGTCTTTGCCGTATAGATTGCATTGATATCCCCACTTAGCCGAACTCGGACCTGTAGTTTTTCCGCATTGGAGCTCCGTCAACTGTAATTTTGTCTGCCAACACTCAGAAGCGCCGTCGCACCCAATCTGATCGTAACAGCCAACATCGGCCACGGCATAGCCATCGCACAGATCGCCTAGTTTGGTGCATTTTTCCTGGCATATTATTGCGCCCATAGTTAAGGCGCCTTGGTGAACGTGCTGTGTGGTCGACTGGGCATCGTCATCTTGGCACACACCATTTTTTTCCTCCAAGTAGTTTATTCTCATGAATGTGCTCTTGGTGTAGCCAGATACTGATGTGATATTGTTTGCAGCCGTCAATGGCGTAAACTGGGTTTCATTTAGAAATGCTCCATCAATTTCTTCCTGCCTCGTCGAGATTGAATTGCCAGTTGGCAACGCGCCGCTAATCACACATGCCACCTTAGCGCCCGCTTGGAAAGTTGTATATCCGCCGCAGCCTTGCAGACTGGAGCACGTGTATTTGCAGTCGGCCGCGAAGGCCGACCAAGCAGTGGTCGTGCTCTCTTTCATGTACTGCAGCCACGTGGACGTGCCACCAACTGCAAATTCCCCTGCAATGTACACGGGTTCGAGCCTTGCTGCGGCACTTTTACCGTCGTTGTGTAAACCCCATTCCACGTGCTCGCCGAAGTAATCTATCATCGTGTACGCAACCATTGCATTCACTCCTTCAGGAAAACCGGATTGTTGCATCACCGTTCCTGCTAAAGCCATCACTTCATTGTCAGCAAGCATGTTTGCGTCGGTGTCATCCACGCCGGTAGACCACAAAAGTGCCATTATTTCTGTCACATTTTTTACGGTTGGTTTATTGTAACCTGTGCACAGCAAGTCAAAGAGCACCTCATTTATTATCTTTGGCTCGTCGTAGCCTTTAGCGCCGCTTACACGCGTCTTATTGTATTCGCAAGCCTCTCTTTCTACAAAGTTGGCAAAAGCCCAGCCGTCCGCCGGCCCGACTGGGTTTTTGCCGGTCGGGTCGGGAACCTCAGAATTATCTCTCCACACATTTTGCCACAAGGCAGCATACTCCTTTTCATTCGCAGCAGACTGGTCCGCGGTCACTATCGTTCCCAGAAAGGGATGCTCATCACAATAGTTTGTCCAATTCTCGTGTCCCCTGCGAGCACGTGGCCCAAACACTCCGCCCCGAGCTTTTTCCAAAACACTTCGCATCTTCGCCCAATCGGGCACCAGAGCCGCCGTAGCAGCTGCGACTAGTACAACCCACATAACATTCACACCATTGCAAACCACCTTATACGACGGCAGTCGTACGAGCTGACAGGCGCCATCATCATCCCCAAAGCTGTCATGAAGCCATTTAGTAGTATACACAGGTTCGGCTGTGCTCGACTCCGCCGTTCGTCCCCAGAAAGGGATATTCATCACAGTCGCCGCCACCCCGAGCTTTTTCCAAAACAGTTCGCATCTTTACCGGCACCAGAGCCGCCGTAGTTTCACATTAGGATTTATACACAATCTTCTCACTGCACCAATTTTCACTCAAAAAACGTACGAGAGCGAAGAAATAATAGAGTTGGGGGAATCCGGGCCACGACCGGGTTTTTCTCTCTGGGGGGGAGACCCAGTGCCGGTCCAACTAAGGGGTATATTATACACATAATATATGTACTAAATGGTATAGTCGTATACTATGATACACTATCACTGTTTTTAGGGATTATTTAACAACGATTAAATATATAATGAATAATATATGTGCAAAAGGGTGCAGTGGTGTTTTTCATCATTTTCCCATACCAGGAGCCGGCGCCAACCTCTGAGGTGCCATTCGTCGTTTTTTGTGCGCTCTCGTACGTTTTTAAGTGAAAATTGTGTGCTTTTGGGGGTTTTTGGTGCACCTCGTCCGTTTTTTAGTGGAGATTGGTGCATTTTGGAGGTTTTCGTCGTTTGGAGGTTTTGTAGAGGTCTGTGGGAAGATTGTGTATAAATCCTAATGTGAAACTACGTAGGTCTGAGGCTGGCGTGAGTTTTTATTGGAATAGAACAAAAAGAAAATTGGATGCGTGTGTGTCAATCGACAATGATGACTATCGGCCCAATGTGCTTCGGCGTGAGAATTGCAGTGTCGTCGATGATTATCGGCCCAATGTGCTTCGGCGTGAGAATCGCAGTGTCGTCGGGCTTGTAAGGTGGGTACAGCGCATTTAGCTCGCGAAGGGAAGGCGCAAATTGTTTGCACGTTGTCAATCCTTTTGCGGTTAGGGTTCGACACTCTGGTCGCAGGAGATTTGCTTGTTGTTCAGCGAGCTTGGGGTGGTTCACGTTGTACAACTTTGGACACAGGAAGTGCCCGGCCTGTCCGGATGGAATGTTCACACTTTTCTGGTCCGTGGTTGCGTCCTTGATGTTGTACCAGCCCATAGCTTCGGCGTGAGCTATCGGAGACTGAGGCTGACGGGACTTTGACAAGAGCACTGAGATATACTGGCGGAAGGCCGGCACCTTGGGCGCGCCAGGCCTCACCTTGTGGGCGAGCAACTGGTTGAAAAAAATCACTTCGCCAGGACGAACGCAAACAGACGCCTCTTGGGAATTTAGCGCCGCCGTCTCTGACTTTGGGATCTTATCAAACCCGGTCCCGATTCGCTTCCCTATGTTGCCAGGAGCACAGGCGAAATACTGGTTGGCTTCTCCGAGGTTGGCAAAGCCGCCGAGACACAGGCATTCGCCGTTGGCCTCCAGGCCGGGCGTGACATCTCGGTGCCAGGATTCGCCTCCGCGGCGTTTCCAAGGCAATTGTGCGCCCATGCGGTCCATCAATGATTGGATTGTCTGGAAGAACCGTCCGCCGAGGCTGTGGCCGAGGATATACTTGTGGACGATGGCTCGTATTTCGCGCGCTGGCAAGTTGTGGAATGCACTTGCAGCTCCTAATCCCCCGAAGCCAGAGCACGACGTACCACCAACGCGCGGCTCAAGAAGCTCAGGGGCATTGTTGATGGCCTCGATCGCAGCCTTGCGCATCCAGAGTGGAATAAGTACGGCGTCGGAAACGTGGTAGCCGACAGTTAGAAGAGTCTCTAGCACGGACAGAGCCGCGGCAGGAGGAGGCGGTGGGGGTGTGTTTGGCGAATGTGCAGACTTGTGTTTCTTTTGCTGCTGGGGCGAATGTGCAGACCTTTGTCTTTTTCTGTCACCCGGTGGGAGTGTGCTGGTGCAAGCCGCGGCAGGAGGAGGCGGTGGGGGTGTGTTTGGCGAATGTGCAGACTTGTGTTTCTTTTGCTGCTGGGGCGAATGTGCAGACCTTTGTCTCTTTCTGTCACCCGGTGGGGCTGTGCTGGTGCAAGCCATGGCAGCAGGAGGCAGTGGGGGTGTGTTGGCGCAAGCCATGGTAGGATGAGTGGAGTGGAATGGGAGTGGGAGTGTTGTGGTGTGTGCTGGAGCCGATCCTGCTTTGTAGGCGTAATAAAATACGCCGACCACATGCCGATTGCTTTATATCGAGGCCCAAACGCCGCGATGCGCTTTATATCGAGGCCCAAACGCCTTCGGGCCTCGACACGGCGTTTGGGCCTCGATATAAAGCAATCGGCATGTGGTCGGCGTATTTTATTACGCCTACAAAGCAGGATCGGCTCCAGCACACACCACAACACTCCCACTCCCATTCCACTCCACTCATCCCACCATGACTTCCGCCAACCCCAACGCATCACCGAACCTTTTTGCCCCACCAAGCCCCACTGTGCTGGCAAACGAACCTCGTTGCAGCGGCTGCGAACACGCGTGCACCCTCCCAAAAGATCATCAGGACTTTCTTGAGGATTTTCTGCCCGGCTGTTTAGTGGCCGGTGCGGAGATCGTATGGCCGCTGTGCCCTGGCTGTGCGGCACCTGGGGGTGCAGGGAACCAGGAGGCTCACCTGGATTATAAACGTGAGTTCTACGCTAACTGCGAGTACGGTTCCAACGACACATCGGCCGAAACCGACACATCGGCCGAAACCGGCTCGCGTAAACGCAAGGCAGACACCACAGCGACCATGCCATCCCCCAAGAGGTCCACGCCAACTCCCGTGGAACCCCCGCCACCAGCTACCACGACCACGGGCACACAAGCGGAACCCCCAGCTACCACGACCACGGGCACACAAGCGGAACCCCCAGCTACCACGGACACGGGCACACAAGCGGAACCCCCAGCTACCACGGACACGGGCACAAGCGCCCCCCAACTCCTCGCCAAGCCGACGTGGAGAAGGGTCCAGAAATTGAAGGCAACCATACATGAACTCAATACCAAAATCAAGGCCGACGCCGAACTGGCCGCCGAAACAGGTCGCGCTGCACTTTTGGCCGAAGTCGCCAAGAAGGACAATGCAATCTCCAACCAGCAGAAAGTGATACTTGACCTCAACACCAAAATCAAGGCCGACGCCGAACTGGCAATCAAAACAGAAATCCAGGTGAATCACGAGTACTCCGCACTTTTGGCCGAAGCCGCCGACAGGGATAATGCAATCTCCGACCTTGTGGCAGACGCAGACGACTTCCACAGCCAGCTGGCGATTAAGGACGCCGAGATCGCAGCCCTCATTGCAGAATCATTACAGAAGGATGTCGAGGCCGCCGACCTGACACGCATGCTCCACAACGTGGTCCAGCCAAGCTTTCGGGGACTGCGGTTCAGAGCGCACATAACCGTCCAGGACTAGTCTTTTATCATCTTCTTTTGTCCGAATAAACCTTTACACACGCCCGCGCTAATGCAGTTGGTACAATCAAGTCCAGTAGTATTTGCGACGCCAGATTGACACAGCAGTCGCTGACTTGCCCGCATTATAACGCCTTAGCAAGACCACGGCCAAGCCTTGGTGCCGCAGATGGACCTTGGCTATCTCTACATCTTATTTTTTCCGTTTTTTTTTTTTTTTTTTTTTTTTTTTTTTTTTTGTTTTTTTTTTTTTTTTTTTTTTTTTTTTTTGTTGTCGTGCTTT
>Ga0206129_10001284_pt1 | contig 34166 bp, 30 predicted proteins | sample Helgoland_Spring_8_FD_148616 | JGI IMG/M metagenome (GOLD analysis project Ga0206129, IMG submission 148616) | Pelagic subsurface seawater microbial communities from Kabeltonne, Helgoland, North Sea - Helgoland_Spring_Bloom_20160502_2 | ecosystem: Environmental > Aquatic > Marine > Epipelagic ...
CAACGATATCAGCAATAGCTTGGGAGAAGGTATGTATTTTAATAATTTAGATTTTTTAATACTAGGATTATATTGCATTGGTATTATTGGTCTTGCTCAGTATGTCTCCAGAGATAAGTCAGGCATAGAGAAAACATCAGAAGATTATTTCTTGGCAGGTAGATCATTGCCTTGGTGGGCAATAGGAGCGTCATTGATCGCTGCTAATATTTCTGCTGAACAGATTATCGGAATGTCAGGGCAAGGTTTTGTTGTAGGCATGGCAATTGCAGTTTGGGAGTTAACAGCAGCAGTTGCATTGATAGTGATGGCAAAATATTTCCTACCTTTATTCCTTGAGAAAAAAATTTACACCATGCCTCAATTTCTGGAGCAACGCTTCGATAAAAGAGTGAGCTTAGTCCTATCTGTTTTTTGGTTAATTATTTATGTATTTATTAATCTAACAACTGTTTTGTGGCTTGGAGCCCTCGCTATCAATTCGTTGACTGGCCTTGAGGCAATGTATGGGTGCATTCTGTTGGCAGTTTTTGCTCTTGCATACTCGCTGTCGGGAGGGTTAAAAGCGGTAGCTATGACCGACATAGTGCAGGTAGTATTATTGATCTTTGGTGGGTTTGCAGTGTTATACATTGCACTAAATCAGATTTCTGGCTCCGGTGGAGTGATTCAGGGGCTCGGAATTGTTTTTAACGCCATGCCCGAAAAATTTGACATGATTCTTTCTCCAGACAATCCCTCCTACAATAATTTGCCGGGAGTATGGATTTTAATTGGAGCGGGAGTCTGGATAGGTCATTTTTCTTACTGGGGCTTTAATCAATATATTACCCAGAGAGCTCTGGGCGCCAAATCACTGAAAGAAGCGCAAAAAGGAGTGATGTTTGCAGCGTATCTCAAATTGCTCATGCCAGTTGTTATCGTTTTGCCTGGAATATGTGCTGCCATGGCAATGGAAATGGAATTAATTCCTGCCATAGTTAAATCTGATCAGGCTTATCCCAGCATGATGACATTACTGCCTCATGGACTACTTGGCCTCACCTTCGCCGCTTTAATCGCTGCAATAGTATCTTCACTTGCTTCTATGACTAACAGCATCGGCACAATATTCACAATGGATATATATAGAACATTTTCTCCCGTTGAAGTGAGTCAATCTAACTTAATAAAAACTGGGAGAATGGCAGTGGTTGCTGGTTTGCTTGTGGCAGTATGCATTGCGCCATTGCTCGATAGCTTTGATTCATTATTTCAGTACATTCAGGAGTTTACTGGTCTTTTCACGCCAGGCATTCTAGTCATTTTCTTGGTTGCACTCTTTTGGAAAAAGGCTACCACCATGTCTGTTCTTGTTGCAGCAATCTCTTCTTTGGTTCTATCCATATCTATTAGTAATATTTTTCCTGATTTTGCTTATATCCATAGAATGGGTGTTGTATTCTTTTTGTCAGGACTTGGGTGTTACATAACTGCATTGGCTCAAGGTTACGCTGATCAACCAAAAGCTATTAATTTAGCAGGTATAGATTTCAGTACCTCTAGAGCCTTTAACGTAAATACCTTTGTGGTGGTAACGATTCTTTGTGTCATATATTTCTTATTATGGTAATTAATCCCGACACAGCATTGGATCAAGCTCGCGTACTCTTAGTGGACATTGGGGGGACCAATGTCAGAACCTGCTCTGCCAACATTGGTTCGAGTGAATTAATTAATCCCCAGAAAAACAACACCAGTTGCTTAAAATCATTTGATGCGCTCATAGCTAATTTTTTGACCGAAGATCCAAGCATTCAACACATTGTTTTTTCTGTCGCAGGTCCTAGGCTCAACGACTCTATTTCCATGACCAATAGAGACTTTACATTGGATGCTAGCGAGGTTTTAAAAAAATTTGCTATATCCTCCTGTCATGTTCTTAATGACTGGGAATCTATTGGTCATAGCCTAAGCTTATTTGATCAAAGTGATATGGACACAATTATTCAGGGACAGAGCTTTAACAAGACTGCATTGATACTTGGCCCAGGAACTGGCCTGGGAGCATCAGTGGTAGTAGATAACCAGATTGTCTTGCCCACAGAGATAGGCAACAGCACTTTTTCTATTAACTCCATGTTAATAGGATCCGAGTTAAATCATTCGGAGGATTTTCACGTTTTGGAAGATTTAATTTCAGGCCGAGGCATCTCAAATATCTATAAAGAATATTCTGGATCAGTGAAAAGCTCCGAAGAGATTCTAATGTCATACAACAGCGATCACCTTGCCAAAAAATCAGTCGACCAATTTCTTGTCTGCCTGCCACAGGTTCTTTCTGAGCTCGCTCTTGCTTATATGCCAGGCAATGGTATTTTCTTAGCTGGCGGCCTCATGCGCTCTCTAATGCAGCATATTAATCCACTCAAATTCAAAGAATGTTTCCTGATGAATCGCAAGATTATGCATGCCGATATTTTGGCGAATATCCCTGTTTTTTTAATTCAAAAAGAAATGACCTGCTTGCATGGCAATCTTAATTACATGAATAAATACTTTTTAAAAAACGCGCGTTAGAGTGGAAAGTCTAAATTTTAGAATTGCACAATCAATTGCATCCTCATTAGCCAATGGCATAAGAGAGAAGGGCCAAGCATCTCTTGTTGTATCTGGTGGCACCAGCCCATTAGAGATTTTTGAACATCTGAGTTTAGCAACTATTCCTTGGAGTAATGTCACAATCATCTTGGGTGATGATCGTCTGGTGGACATAAATCACAAAGACTCTAATGAGCTTCTAATAATGCAGCACCTCCTAATTAATCATGCTAAGACTGCCCAGTACCTCTCTTTGACTGAACCTTTATTAGATGTTCCTCATCTAAAATTGCCCTTCGATGTTGTGCTTCTAGGCATGGGTTTAGACGGTCATTTTGCCTCCTTATTTCCAGATTTATTGGGCCAAGAACACAGGCTATTTGATGCTGAGGCGCCCCATGAAATATATAGTTCCGAGATACCTCTGGGAGATCCGCCGCATCGCAGAAGGACTATGGGCACTTCTCTGTTGCTTAGCACCCAAAGATGCATTCTTTTAGTGCCGAACCTTGCTAAACGACAGCTATTAGACCATGCGCATACAGATGCAGACTTTCCCCTTTACTATTTACTAAACCAATCAAGGCGGCTAATAGAGTGCTCCGACACTCATTTTTAATTATTACAGGAGATGCAATGAACAAACTAACAATTAAATTACCTATCCTTTCATTGATATTATCTTTGAGCCTGTCAGCTGAAGAGGATTGGTCTAGAGTCAATACTTGTAAGTACTCTTATGGGGCAAATGATAATCTTATTACTGAATTGCTTTCTAAAATGTCGATAGAGCAAAAAGTCGGCCAAGTTATTCAGGGAGATTTAGATTTCATATCACCTGCAGATGTAAAAAAATATCATATCGGTTCAGTGCTTAATGGAGGCAATACAGCACCTAATGGGGATAAATACAGCACAGCAGATGATTGGAAAAAATTGAGTCAAGAGTTTTATGATGCTTCGATAGAGGTTGACGGAGTAAAGATTCCTATACTTTGGGGAACAGATGCTGTGCACGGACATAACAATCTAATTGGTGCTACTTTATTTCCTCATAACATTGGACTTGGAGCGACGGCTAATGCTGCTTTGCTAAAAGATATAGGGGAGGCAATTGCTTTGGAGGTTCTTTCTACCGGGGTTGCCTGGACCTTTGCTCCAACTGTGGCTGTTCCTCAAGATGATCGATGGGGAAGGACTTACGAAGGATTCTCTGAAAATCCTGAGTTAGTTTCAAAACTGGGCAAGGCCATGATCCTTGGATTACAAGGCGAGGGTACAAAATTTCTTGATAACAACCATGTCATTGCCACCGCCAAGCATTTTATGGGTGATGGTGGAACCATTAATGGGGTCGACCAGGGTGATGCAATTGTTTCTGAAGCAGAGCTCAGAGAGATTCATGGATATCCTTATTTTCAAGCTTTGGATGCATGCGCCCAAACAGTTATGGCCAGTTTCAATTCAATCAATGGCAGTAAGATGCATGGAGATAAGAGGCTGCTGACCGGAATACTGAAAGACCAGATGCAGTTTGATGGTTTTGTTGTGGGTGACTGGAATGGTCACGGGCAAGTTAAAAATTGTTCTAATGTTAATTGTGCTCAGGCTTTTAACGCAGGCGTCGACATGTTCATGGTGCCAGAGGAGTGGAAATTACTACTAAAAAATACTATTAGACAGGTTAAATCTGGAGAAATTTCACTTGAAAGATTGGATGATGCTGTCAGAAGGATACTCACTGTCAAATCCAGGATGGGCTTGCTGAATGGACGAGCTCCCCATGAATTTACAGGCAATTATTTAGGCCACCCAGAACACTTAGCGCTGGCAAGGCAAGCGGTTAGAGAATCCTTGGTGCTTCTGAAAAATAACAATCAAATGCTTCCATTGAACCCCAGCGCTCATGTTGGAGTTATAGGGGAAGCAGCAAATAAAATTTCCTCTCAAACTGGGGGTTGGACTATTACCTGGCAAGGCAGGGAGAATAAAAACTCTGATTTTACTAATACTAAGACCATCTATCAATCCCTTGTCGATGTTGTTACCTCTGATGGAGGAACCATAGAATTTTCCAAAGATGGAAATTTTATTAATAGCCCTGACTATGTCATAGGGGTCTTTGGTGAGGAACCCTATGCAGAGATGCTTGGAGACCTCAAGGATGTTTCTTTTGCAGTAACTGATCCATCTTATCTTCCTTCGCTTCGAGCATTAAAGGCCCAAGAGATACCAGTGGTCAGTTTATTTTTATCAGGACGACCCTTAGAGGTTAATCAGTATATTAATGCTTCAGAAGCCTTTGTAGCGACTTGGTTGCCAGGCACTGCGGTTGAAGGTATTTCAGATGTAATTTTTCTTCAGAATGGCGAGATTGGATTTGATTTTAAAGGCAAGCTTTCATATTCTTGGCCAAAATCTAAAGCTCAGAGCCTACTGAATGCTCACCATGATTTCTATGATCCCTTATTTCCATTTGGTTATGGTTTAGATTACAAATCACAGGTCAGCTTGCCAGATATCGCCATTGCTAACGTGAATCAAAAAATTGAGCTAGTAAATATATTTTTGGGCACTGCTGCCATACCTGGTCAGGAATTTATCTTGTCTAAATCAGGCCCTGAGTTTATTTTATCCGACGAGTTCACCTCTCAAGATGGGCAAATTGCTATCTCTAGATTTGATTATCTCAGACAAGACGATGCAAAGAACTTTCTTTTTAATAAAAGTGAATCAATGCAAGGTTTTGGAGTTTCAACTAAGTCTCCTCTTGATATTGCGTCCATGCGATCACCTCATTACGAGATCATCATGAGGGTCAATGACTCTCAGAAGGCGCCATTATATTTTAATGTGACCTGTGGCCAAAATTGTCAAGGAACAGTCGAGCTTCCGCCTATGGATCTTGATACCTGGAATAAAGTATCTGTGCCTGTATCCTGCCTTAAAAAAGATGGTTTAGATATTTCAACCATTCAGATAAGAGCTCTCTTTTTCACGCAGGGCCCTATTAATTTTGATCTCCACTCTGTTGCTATTAAAAATGGAGTTACTTCAGATTTAAAGGTCAGCTGTTAGGATTATAGAAGTATTGAAATTTTAGATATAGCTGGGATGTCTCCATTCGGAGATTATCACTAAATGGGTTAGGCTTTTTGTAGTATTGGGTGCCGCCAATATAAAAAATCGTATAGGGATCTGGCTTCCATTGCATTAAGCCCTCGAGGTAGTAATTGTCTTGAAAATCATTTTTTTCAACAATCAGCCTTGACGACAAGGCATTACCAAATTGGTAATCTAGCTCAAATCGATTGATTTCACCGCCATAAAATTCTTCCTTGGTGGTCTTACTTCTTAGTTCCGTGAACCTTTGCTGCAGGCTTATTCTAAAGGCATCTGAAAATTTAATTCCGGCAGAAATATTTTGCGTTTTTTGATCACCGATTACTGGTGTATTTATATTGTATGCAATTTGATCGCCAACTTCGTAGCGATACCCAAGACTGAAAGTTTCAGAGGGAGAGAAGTTGACTGCAAGTTCTATTTCGTCTTGCTGGCCGAAGCGATCACCTTCAAATATTTCACTTGCCTTAGTCACAAATTCAAGCTCACCACTAAGATTCAAGCTAGTTTCAGCATTAAGTTTTAGCTCAAGGCGCTCTCTAGTTTTTTGACCATGATAATTTAGTCTATTTTGCTTACTTGCATGAAGGGTAATTTTTCGCAAGGATCCCTCATAGCGGAAAGTTCTTCCATGCCAATAATTCCTCTCTTTGTAGTTGTTTTTGCTCACTAGACCTACACTAGATCTGTAGGTAGGCGATACATCTTTATATCTAATGCCGCTATAGGAACCTTCCACAATATGTCTTAGACGAATATTTTTTGCAGTGCCTGAGAATTTCTCTCCATCCATTGCATAAGTTTTACCCTCAAACGTATCATTGGTATCCAAGAAATTGATACGACCTTCCTGAGTTTCGCTGCGGGCAAAGTTTAAATCTAGCCTATAGTCATCTAAAAAATTAATTAATCCATCAATCTCAACCAGAGACCCATGACCACCTGAATGGTAATCTCTATTGGTATAAAGTATTCCCATATTAGATTGGTTGGGAAGATTTCTTTTAATTCTTCCTATGGTCACCTTGCTTTTACCTGCATTTCCTTGATAAGAACCATATTGACCCGCAGCTAGATAGGGCGATATTGCATCAGTAGCCTGCATAAAATATAGCGAGTTAGCTTCTCCCTGATTGATGTATTTGACTGCACCCAAGGGGGCATTAATGGAACGAGTGTAAACTGACCCCAGATCTGATTTAAGCAGCTCAGCACCCTCAAGAAAGAAAGTTCTTTTTTCAGGATAGGAGGTTGCAAAGGTTTGGTTGGCCATGATAACCGGAGCATCGGACTCCACCTGAGAGAAATCAGGGTTGATGGTATATTCAAGAGAGGCTGATTTACTTAGGTCAACCAATCCACTAACCCCAATTTCATAGTTTGGGTTTTGAAACTCTAAATCTTTTTCAGGTCTTGTGCCATCTTGGTTTAGAAATATGTATGGATAAATATAATTTCTCTTTCGTATCGCTGGGGAGCCAAGAGAAATCACCTCATCAGCTTGGCATGCATAGCAATATTCCCCAGGCTCATTTTTATAAGAACTAAAAACAGTTTCCACTCCAGGCTCAAAAGACTTTCTAAGAAATCCAATTTTCCATTCCTGAATCTTTTTTTCTGGAAACTGGAGTTCTGAGAAAGGAATGGCAAGTTCAGCGCTATAACCATAATTTGTGATCATAGCTTTGGCTTCATAAACTATATTCCAAGAGGCATCCGGTTCTGATGAAGAGGTATGTTTCTCATCAAGCTGAGACCCCATGGCATTTAGGCCCACTAGAATTCCATACCTACCATCCCCATAAGGGTCTGCCATTAAGGCTACATAATCCTCTCTCCAAGCTGTGTCTCGATCTTTGATTGTGGCCCTAACCTTTGATGGATCTCCATAAGCTTTAAATGCAATGTATAAAAATTCACTATCAAACTTAAGATAGGCAGTTGTTTTTAACCGGGCAGGTGCATTTCTTGCTGGGACAACTTCGTATTCTAAATCAAATTGTTGAGCATTTGCCCACTCTAAATCCGTTACATTACCATCTATTTTAATTTGCTCAGCATTTAGGGATGCAACAAAGGCCATGGCAATGCAACAAGCCTTTAGGGGAGAGCCTAATAGTTGAATTTTCATGTTATTTTTAAGTGTAATTACTCTTATCAGTCATTAAAATTTACTTTGATTAATGGCTGAATATCGTCGCCAATTATAATCTCGGTCATATTAAATTAATAGAGAGCAAAAAGCTTAATCTCTATGTAAAATTATTAAATAAATTAGATAGGAATTCTAAATGATTTGGGTATAATCATTCTCATTATGGCAGATAGCAAGAAAAAACAGACGAAGGTTTACCTAATACCTGAGAGTGAATCTCGCGATAGCCACACGTATCACTACTTAGCTATTAAAACTAAAAAGCTAGTCATTGAGAATCAAAAGCTTAGATTAAAGAAATTCAATCCTGCCAAACAGATTCATGAGTGGTTTATTGAGGCTAAGCTTCCTCCTCACTCTAAATAACAGATTACTTTTTCTATTTTTCGGTCTTATCACTCTGTTCTCGTTGTATCTATAATTTAGATTAGCTTAGATCTCTTCTTATTTCTGTAGACGAGATGTCGTCTCGAAAAATCTCTTCATCAAACCCAATGAAGCGTTCGGACACATGTGGCGGGATATCAACCGATCCTAGGCCAATAAAGTTAGATTTAATTTTTCTGCCAAAGACTAAAAAATTAATGTTGTGACTGTTAAATAAATCTAGTTGTGTAAGCATATCCTCTCGGCTGAGATAGAATTTCTCATTTAATATCCTGGTTAAGGTGTCAGCGCCAATCACAAAAACAGAATTGGGGAAGAGAGCCGCTTTATCTGTGAATTTACCTGCTTTTGTAAGAACCCAGTCATGCTTGCCTTTAAACTGCGCAAGGGTTCTTTGAATTTCATGATAGCTAAGAGGCGGCTTGTCAGCATTTTGCACACAGATTTCATATGCTAGCCCAAGGCCTGTTTTGTTTTGAGCCAATTTACTCATTGCAGCATGCCCTGAGTGGAAAGGATTAAATGATCCAGGAAAAATAAGCTCAGGAAATCTTGATGAAGAAGAGTCGAAATCAATTTTATTATCAACAAGCTTAATCCAGTTTTTCTTTGCTGCTATTGTTGTAACTGTTAGGCGCTTTGTTTCCGCTAAATTAGTATCTACCCCGCATGATGAGGCTATCGCTCTAATAACATAATTAGTTAACACTTCCTCCTCTTGCGACCGTGAGAACTCACCTTTTTTAAACACATAAGAAAAGCTCTTTGAGTATGCATGAGTCTGAATAGCAATAAAAAATTTATGCTCACCTTTTTTAAGATAGTCTGTTGCTAAAGAGGCTGTTATACCAATACCAAGAATCTTGCTTGGATGCTCATTAGGATCAATTTTTTTTGCAGCACTAAATGCTTTGGCAGCAATACTTAAAGTGGTATCTTCGCTGCAATATTTATCAGGTTTTTTGAGCAGATAATAGTCTAGAGACTCCTTTGCGTAAGGAACATAAGCTTCTAAAACTGATTTGCTTGCACCAGGAACTCTAAGCAAAGCTGAAATTGCATCTGTCCCCCCACCGCTAGAAACCGTAACAAATCTATAGCCACTCGAGTGAATCTTTTTTATTAGCTCGGTTTGCTCTTTCATATCCTTTAATTGTAGCTAGATAGGATGTATTTTATGTGCATAATCAAAAGATTGTGGAAATAAATAAAAACAATATATCTCTTGCTATAAAGAGCGCAAGTTTTCCAGTCTTGGCGGCAACTCTAGTTCATGTAGTTGGAGACATTAAGATTTTGGATGACCTTCCAAAACCAAAGATGGCAATGCTTGGAGAGATTCAGGGCTATTTTACAGAACAGGAGAAGCAACTCATAGAATCAATCGCACTTCCGTTACTTGATAAATACTTTCTTGATACAGGGTTAAAAGATTTCTATATTCCCAGCGATGATGAGATGCATAAAATAATGAATTATATTGTTGGCGCTGAAGTATCTGAGGACTATGTGCCAATGATGCTTGATGAGCTCAACCTTCGCCCATCTAAACGTATCAAAAATATAGTAGCTCCCAATAAGAGGGAGATGAAAGATTTCTCAGCTTTGATTATCGGTGCTGGCATGTCAGGAATTTTAATGGGCATAAAACTAGCTGAAAAAGGAATTCCTTTTAAAATTTATGAAAAAAATAGTTCTGTAGGCGGTACCTGGGCTGAAAATACATATCCTGGATGTAGGGTAGATATCGCCAATCACTTCTACTCTTACTCGTTTGAAGAAAACCATCAATGGTCTCAGTACTTCTCTCAACAACCAGAGCTTAAACAGTATTTTCAGACATGCTTTGATAAATATGATCTTGCTGGAATGACGCAATTTAATACAGAAGTATCAGCAATGACCTTTGATGACTCAAGTAATCTTTGGAGCATTAAATCCATAAATAATGGAAGCGAAGATAGTGAGGAATTTAATTTGGTCATCTCCTGTGTTGGTCAACTGAATCAACCAAAAATACCTGAAATCAATGGTTTAGAATCATTCGGGGGCAATATTTTTCATTCTGCACGATGGCCACAAGATGATCAGATTACTGGTAAAAAAGTTGCAGTGATTGGCAGTGGCGCAAGTGCATTTCAAATTGTTCCGTCTATTGCAGATCAGTGTGACGAACTCACTGTATTTCAAAGGTCGGCACCCTGGATGTTTCCAAATCCAGATTATCATCGGGAGGTTGAGGATGGGAAGAAATGGTTATTAGAAAACCTGCCAGGATATTCACGATGGTATCGTTTTTTGTTATTTTGGCCTGGATCGGATCAATTGCTAGATTCACTTTTTATAGACCCGGAATGGCAGGGCGGAGAAACCTCTATAAATGAGACTAATGACCAAATGCGACAGATTTTTACTGACGCAATGCTCGGACAACTTCAAGATAAATCTCTCATTCCTAAGGTAATTCCTAACTATCCTCCATTTGGCAAAAGGATGTTGCAGGATAACGGAGCTTGGCTCCAATCATTGCAAAAAGACAATGTAAGAATTTTTACTGATGAGATTCAGGAATTAACGCATGGAGGGATATTAAGCAACAATCAATTGCATGAGTTCGATACGATCATTCTGGCAACTGGCTTTAAAGCACAGGAATTTTTTACACCTATTTGCATTAATGGAGGCGATCAATTTTTTCATGATCAATATGGTGATTCTCCTCAATCCTATCTAGGCATAGCCTTTGATACGCTCCCAAACTTTTTTTCAACCTACGGTCCTGGCACTAATTTAGCGCATGCTGGCAGCATTATTTTTAACTCAGAATGTCAGGTAAAGTACATTTGTTCTGCAATAGACTACATATTAGAAAACAATATTAAACACTTAAAAGTAAAAAAGGATGTTGTGGCGAGTTATCAGGAGAAATTAGAAGCAAGATTAAATCAAATGGTTTGGCAACATTCAAGTGTTTCCAGCTGGTATCAGAACTCAAAAGGAAAAGTTGTCACCACTTCTCCATGGAGATTGATAGAATATTGGAAATGGACAAAAAAATTTGAGGCTTCAGATTATGAATTATAAATACTTACTTTTAGCAATTCTCACACTTGGAATTCATGCTGAGGATAAAAAACCTAACGTTATTATTTTCTTAGTCGATGATTTGGGATGGGCAGATATTTCATTGCGAGGAGCTGATATTGATACTCCTTCGATAGATTCACTTTTTTCAGAAGGCATGACCCTAGATCGGTTTTATGCTACTCCAATTTGCAGTCCTACAAGAGCTGCGCTTATGACTGGCAGAGACCCTATGCGTTTGGGAATGGCTTATGGGGTTGTAATGCCATGGATGAACAATGGCATTCACCCAGATGAGCACTTTATGCCAGAATCTTTTCAAGCTGCAGGCTACCAAACTGCAATGGTTGGGAAATGGCATTTAGGCCACTCACAAGAGACTTTCCACCCTAACTCTCGAGGATTTGATGATTTTTATGGCCACATGCACACTGAAGTTGGTTATTTTCCTCCCTTTGCAAATCTAGGTGGGGTAGATTTTCAGCGTAATGGAATCACAATTTCTGATGAGGGGTATGAGACATTTTTGCTTGCAGATGAAGCTTCCCGTTGGATTAAAGATCGAAATACTGATAAACCTTTTTTTCTTTATATGCCTTTTATAGCGCCTCATAGCCCCTTAGAAGCACCTGATGAATTAGTAGAAAAATATAGTAATCTTGAAGATAAACGAGAGCTTACAAGAAGCGAGTCTATTGATCGAACAAGGAAACTTAATGGTTTTTCTCCAAGTGCGCGACCAATGTATGCTGCGGTTGTGGACGCTTTGGATCAAGCCATAGGTCAAGTTCTCGAAACCTTGGAATCTGAGGGAATTGAAGAGGAGACAATCATTCTTTTTAGCAGTGATAATGGTGGCGCTGCTTATGCTGGAGGCGGTGCTGATAATTATCCACTGAGAGGTGGCAAGGGAGATACCTATGAGGGTGGCATCAGGGTAATAGCAGCTATGCGATGGGCAGGTCACATATCTCCAGAAACTAGTTTTCCATCAATCATGACAGTGATGGATGTTTTTCCAACTCTTGCAGGAGCTACTAATATTGAGATGATGAATACCAAAGAGCTTTGGGGAAGAAACATGTGGCCAGCTATCGAGAGCTCTAAAAAAATGAAATTAAACAAAGAAGTCTTCTTTGCTTCTGAAACACCTAATTACGGAGAGTTTCATACGACTGTTTTTAATGAGAAATGGAAACTAGTTCAGGTAATATCCAGCTCACTGATGGAGATTAATGTCAAAAATCAATTATTTGATATCAGCAAAGATCCGAATGAATATAACGATCTAGCATCAGAATATCCAAAGTTAGTAAGGCTAATGGCAGAGAAAATTCGTAAATGGAGAGCCTTGCATCCAATTTCAGGTACCAGAGTGCAACTTGTCCCGCCTCCAGGCTGGCGAGCTCCAAAAGATTGGACTAGCTATACCATCCCTCATGAAGAGCTTCAAAATGATGCGTCTCTTGGATTTGGTGTCCATGCCCATCAAATTTTAGACTACCTGATCAAGGACCACGGTCGAATTATCTACGACTGTAAACCAGGAGATTGGGAACGAGGAAAATGCAAGGCTCCAGAACAATCTCAAACCCATCAACATTAATGCGAAATATATTCTTCATTTTCTTTTTAATATTTTTTCAATCTCTCTTAGCAAGAGATGTTCAAGAAATAACTTATTCATATTGGAGTCAGCCTGATATTCAAATTTATTACTCTGCGCCAGAAACTATCTCTAAGAATACTCAGATCATATTCATCATTCACGGTGCGAGCAGAAAAGCAAAACAAGGTTTAGCTAATTGGTTGCCTGTGGTGAAAGACAGGGATGTGGTTCTCATAGCGCCTGAATTTTCCAAAGAGTTCTATAATGAGTACGCATACCTAATGAAGACCACCAAAACAGGGAGGAAGCTGAAGGATACATCGAGTGATTTAGAATCGTCTCTTGGGAATATCTTTAATTTTTTTACAGCTAAACTCAAGCTAAGCACAAAAAAATTTAGACTCTACGGCCATTCAGGTGGCTCCCAATTTGTGCATCGTTACTTATTGCTCAGCAACGAAACGAGAATTGATAAAGTAGCAATGGCAAATGCTGGATTTTATACTTTCGTCAATCCAGCCATTAAATACCCCTTTGGTATCAAAAATATGGATGTTTCAGATGAGCGTTTGCAATGGTTCTTAAGCTTAAAAGGGGGAGTTTTTTTGGGAGGCGAAGATAATGATCCTAAGCATAGCTCCTTGCCTATTATGCGAAAAGCGAAAAAACAAGGAGACCATCGCTTGGAAAGAGGGACAAACTTTTTCAATCATTTGGTTGAATTAGGCGTCACAAAAAATATGCCCTTTAGATGGAGGTATCAAGTTGTCCCAGGCATTTCCCATGATAATGCTGGCATGAGCCTGGCAGCAGCTGATTTTTTGCTGGAGGATCTTTAGCAGGTATTTTGCTCAATGAATTCTTCAGCTTTTGCAAAGATATTCTTTTTTCGAGCAGGATCCATGTTATCCAAGGATCTTATCATCAGTCCTAGCCTGGGATTATTTTCAAAAAAATCTCGATTATTTTCTATAAATCTCCAATACAAGCCATCAACAACTTCACACCAATCTCCTTTTTTATAATTTGACATTCTCAGCATATAGCTCGAGCCACAAATATATGGTTTAGTTGAAAATATACCTCCATCGGCAAAAGTGCCCATGCCATAGACATTTGGAACCATGACCCAATCTGATGAATCGACATACATTTCCATAAACCATTTATAGGTATCGTTTGGTGTAATTCCAGTCAGATTCATCATATTGGAAATAATCATCAATCGATTTATGTGATGAGTATAGCCGTGCTCCAAAGAATCTTTAATGGCATCATCAAGGGGAGGGATGCCAGTTGTTCCGTCATACCAGCTATTGGTTAGATTTTTCTCATGAGACCAGAAATTACTTTCTTTGTATTGAGGCATGTTGTCCCAATAAACCCCTCGAATAAACTCTCTCCAACCAAGTATTTGCCTAACAAAACCTTCTAATGAGTTTAGTGGAATGCGTTCTCCAGGTTTTTTATACTCTGAAATAGCATCTACAATACATTCCATTGGGTCTAAGAGACCTGAGTTAAGATACGGTGCCAACAGAGAGTGAAACAGCATTGAATCATTTTGATCGATTGCATCCTGAAATGTTCCAAATAAGCATAGGCATTCATCTAAAAAGAACCTCAACCTTTCTCTCGCAGACTCATGCGTAACCGCCCAATTAAATTGCTCCAATGATCCGAGTGAGTTAGGAAAAAAATTCTCTACATCGACCATGGTTTCGATGGTTATGAAGTCTTGGCTGTATTGTTTTCTTTTTGGGGGAGCTTGTTTTAGTTTAGATATGCTTTGTTGATTCTCTTTGTCGTAGTTCCACTTTCCGCCAAGGGGCTTGCCATTTTCCATCAGCAAATCGTATTTTTTTCTTAGCCACCTATAGTAATATTCCTGCACCATGGATTTTCGATCTTTTGACCATTCTGCAAAGCCCTCAATCGAATCAATAAACTTCGTATCGTGATGAATTTGCAAGGTAACATTTTTTTTTGATACAAAAAACATTAGTTGAGTCAGAGTATTGTGATCGCTTGGTTGGGTGATATGAATGACATCAAATCTATCAGCTTCATAAATCTTATCTAGCTCACTCATGAAATCTGTTTGATGATCTTTGGAAATCTTGATGTGAATAATGTTTGAGTATTTCTTTTGCAATTCTTCTTTCCAATGCCTGAGAGCAGAAATTAAAAAGGCAATTTTTTGCTTATGATGGTTTATCTGATAAAAAGTATCACAGGGCTCATAAATTAATAAGGTATCTTCATTATTCAATTGCTGAAGTGTTTTATTATTTGCCGCAAGATCATCCGGAAAAATAATTCCTATTTTTTTCATTTTTTATTGCTCACTAAAAATTTTGCCAGTGTCCTTCCTGAGAGGAACGCAGATTCAACTCTAGGTGAAATATTCCAATCTCCAATCGCAAAAACATCATTTTCCAAAGCAATGAATTTTTGCTCATTGTTCAGCCGATTGCATTGAGCATATTTCCATTTAAATACATGAGAATCTTCAATAATGATATTTGAATCAAATAATTCATTAAGCTGACTGGAAGCAAAGTCTTCCAATTGATTCTCAGGGTCATCAAACATTGCTCTGCTAGTATCTGGAGAAAATTGCAGCACCCATGTTTCATCAATTGCTGCATTATAAAATTTGCTTGATCCCGCCCATGAAATATCTTGATTGACTGACTGATAAGCGTTGTATTGAGTTTTTATAGCGCTATTAATCATAAGGCCTACTGCTATGCATGGATCAAAACTTATATTAACTGACTTGTCGAATTCAAGAAGCTCTTGGGCTTGAGGGAAGGGGAGTGATGAGATTAAAATATCATATGAAACCTCTAGCCCACTCTCGAAATAAGCAATTTTATTTTGAGCATCTACTCTGATGCATTTCTCTCTGGGTCTTATATCTAATGACTCTGAGGACTCTCTAACTAACGCTTGCATTCCATCTGGATGAATAAAATATTGATGAGTCCCAACCTCTTCTTTGTGAAAAAAATTATATATAGAGCCATTAAATTTTTTTGCATTATTTTTATTTAGAAGTTTTTTAAAATCGGAATCAGTGCATGTGCAAAATTGAGCGCCTAAGTGAAATCTTGTTTCATGATGTTTTTTGGAACATAGCCTGCCTCCAAAGCCCTTAGATTTCTCATACAGCTCTACTTGAAAAAAATCTACAAGACTTTCAGCACAAGCAACCGCACTCATGCCTGCGCCCAAGATCACAATCTTTGGAGATTCTTTCATTGCTACAAGTTATTCTTGAACACAACTCCATCTTTCATCACAAATTCAACATTAGATACAGCCGCTATGTTATCCAGAGGGTTTTCGGCTAAGGCAATGATATCTGCAAGCATGCCGGTTTTGATTTGTCCCAAGCGATTTTCCATTCTTAAGAGCTTTGCAGTTTCAACTGTGGCACTTTTTAGTGCTATAGCAGGCGGCATACCTCCCTCAGTCATTAAAATAAACTCTTGCCAATTATCACCATGAGCTGAGACGCCTGAGTCAGTTCCAAATGCAATCTTCACTCCTGCCTTATATGCAGCGCTAAATGTAGCTTCAATCTGAGGCCCAATTTTTTCTGCCTTTGGTTTAACCAATGCAGGAAAGAAATTTGGAATCTTGGTTTTTTCTGCAACCCAGTTGCCTGCCATTATTGTTGGAACATAATAAGTGCCTTTGGATTTCATCAAAGCCATGATTTCTTCATCCATATAGGTCCCATGCTCGATTGAATTAATGCCAGCATTCACAGCTCTTCGCATTCCCTCTTTTCCATGGGCATGTGCTGCTGTCCAAAGACCATAATCATTAGCAGTTTGAACAATTGCTTGAAGTTCGCTATCAGTAAACTGAGGATTCTCACCAGATTTTGCTACGCTTAATACGCCGCCGGTTGCAGTTATTTTAATTCCGTCAGTACCATCTTTGTATCTTTGTCGAACAGCTTTAATAGCCTCTTCAGGGCTATCAATAACTCCATTTTCTGGGGTTGGGGGAGAATAATCAGCCTTAGATTTTCCATTAGAAGGATCGCCATGACCGCCGGTTGTAGCAATCGTTTTGCCGGACGTAAATATCCTTGGGCCCACGATCAACCCCTGGGATATTGCTTCTCTAAGGGCGATTGTCTCCATCCCTCCGTCCCCAAGATTTCTTACAGATGTAAATCCAGCCATTAACGTTTTAGTGGCAGCGTTAGCAGCAAATAGAGCCCTATATTCTGGCTCACTTTTAGCAGGTCGCTCCGCCTTAGGCACATATTCCTGCGCAAGGTGAACATGCATATCCATGAAACCCGGTAAAACAAATGAGTTTTTTAAATCAATAACTGTGTCACTCTTTGCAGCCTTTGCATAACCCTTCGTTATCGATTTAATTTCATTGCTTGAAACAGTAATGGTTATTGCTTTTGACAGCTGACCATTCTCAACATCAATTAGATTTCCAACATGGAGCAAGGTATCTGACAATAAAGATGTTGACAGAAGCGTAAGCACGAATAAATTAATTTTTTTCATAATTCCTCTTTAATGATTTATTAACAAACAATACTATTTTTAGTGAGTCCTGAACAGAATTTTTCTATTTTAAGAAGTTAGTGTTATTAGAGATTAATAACTTTTGATTCTAGCTCTACTCCATCTTTATCATTGATTGATAGAGTGATTATATTTTTGCTAGGCTGAATATCTAAGATGCCAAAATTTATTTCGGGATAGGTTTTGCCCATAAGAAGAGGATCTGTTTCATTGGGTCTTGATGAGCCTTTGTTAAGCGCAGAGGCAGTTATCTCAATAAGATCACCTCTTTGGTAAAGACCTGCTCTGTGGCGGTCCCCAGAGATTAAAACCACAGTCTTTGTTTTTAAAACATCATCAAGTCTTTTTAATAATCTCTTTCTATCCGCTGCGAAATTGGACCATTTTTCATATGGATGATTGGTCGCCAGCACTTGGATGGAAGATAATATTATTACTATATCGGCTTTAGAATTTTCTAGAGTTTCATCCAGCCATTTCCATTGCTCAGTTCCAAGTATGGATGCACGTGGATCGTTGTTTGGTAGATATCTATTTTTTCTTCCCTCTAACTTTGATCTGAAGTATCTAGTATCTAAGCCGATTATCTGAACACTTTTATCTTCTATTAGCTGGGTCTCCTCAAAATAGATGCCTTGTCTAGCTCTCCTTGAATCTTGTTTGGGAATTTTCCAGAAATCCAGAAATAGCATCTGAGCATCTTTTTTATTTTTATAATTTCTGCCACCATCATTTTCACCATAATCATGATCATCCCAGATCGCTAAAATTTTTTTAGTTTCAGTGAGCCATGAAGGAATGTTGGTTTTTTGTTTTTTGTATGCTTTTTTAAGCTTGTCTAGTTCTCCAGATTTATGATCACCGTAAACGTTGTCACCTAAAAAAATAAACCCATCAATATTTTGCTTTTCAATTGCAGCCCAGATAGGTTGCTCTAAATCTTGATCCAAGCAAGATCCAAGACCATATTTATATGCATAAGCGCTATTAGAAAAAATGATACAAGAGATAGCAAGCAATGATAATGTTTTATTCATGGTGTTATTATATGGTTTAAAGAACTATATCCAAGCATGAAAGTTACATTCCTATTTATTATATTTTCTCTGTTAGTAGGATGTAGCTCTCAAAATGATAATACTCCTAGCGTCTTAAGTGATTTTATAAAAGCTGACTATTCTCATAATCAATCAATTATTAGCTGTGAGCTCCTGCCCGATAAAAACCTGAGCTCCGTCGAGAAATTGATACCGATGTTTGTAGATAAACTTAACCAGGTTCGAGAGAAGGACGACGAAGTGATGTTTTTTTTCCCAATTAAGTTTGAGAATAGCAGTATTTCTAAATTTAAAATTCTTCTTAATCATCAAAATAAAGTCTTGTTAGAAGCGATGCATCAAATCCTTGCGGAGCTTTCATTTAAAGAAACTGCTCTATGCAATGCAGAAGAATCTTCATATGGGCGTTTAAGCTTATTTGAATCTAAATTTGAATCAACTCTAGCAGTTGTTGAAATAATGGAATGCAAGTATATAAATGATTTTAACTACGCCACTATGAAACTTGTATTTGAAGAATTTATTGACGCCCTTGGAAAGCTTGATCAAAAAATCTCAATTGTTTATTCAGAAAATCTTAAGATTACATCGAACTTTAGATGGTTTAATATTTTTGACTCCATAGAGAGCAGAAAAATTTTTATTGAAAACTGGCAAGATTTGTCGATTAGCAATCAAATTCAAACCTTGTTTACAGAGCAATCAATTTGTGGAGCTTCCAACCTATATAAAAGTTACAAAATTATCTAGCTTATAGCCTAGTAAATCTTTCCATTTTCTTGGAAATCCTTTTAACTCCGTCACTGACTGTATCCGGTAGAATAAAAGGAAAAATAGCATGAATAATTCCAGCAACGCTTAACCAGAGTAGGTTTATAGAAACAATCATCACGCGAAACGCATGAGGAAGATATTTTTTATTAGCTTTTTTTAGATGTTTGAAGTCAACCCACATTTTTAAATTTTATAGCATTTCGTTAAAAATTTCTGCTCATTATTTTAATTTTGATGCCACATAAAATAGTTTCTGCGCATGAACATGGTGTAAAATGTTTTCTTTAAAATTGCGGCATTAGTATAATGGCTAGTATATCTGCCTTCCAAGCAGATGGTCCGAGTTCGAATCTCGGATGCCGCACCATTCTTTTAGACCTAGTGTTTTAAATTCAATTTTTCCCAACGTAAATGCTAAAATATTAACCATGAATACTAAAAGCATTTCATCTCCAATAGGCACTTTTGATGCTTTTTATAGTCAAATAGGGCTTTGTAAATTATCTTTTATCGGGCAGAGTCATTCCGAGCATCCAAAGGATGAGAGGTTGCAGAAGAGTGTTAATAATTTTTTTTCTGATAAAGGCTTGCAATTTTTTCCAGCCATGGATTTACAGGGCACGAAATTTCAGTTACTTGTTTGGAATGCTTTATGTTCAATACCAAGAGGAAGCACAGCGTCGTATGGATCTATTGCTGAGCAAATTGGCTCTCCAAATGCCTCTAGAGCAGTTGGAACGGCATGCAAGCTCAATCCAATACCTTTATTCATTCCATGTCACAGAGTAGTCAAGCAGGACCATTCTATTGGACAGTTCGCACTTGGAACCAATAATAAAAAATTTCTCTTAAAGATGGAATCATTATGAGCACTCATGAGACGATAGTTTCTCAACTTAATCTATCTTTTGATGTCGAAAATCTTTTTTTAGAGAATGAAAGCTTCATGCATAATGTTCCACTTAATTCAGAAACTCATTTTAAACTTATAATTGTATCTAACGACTTTACTGATTTAACAAATGTTAAGCGCCATCAATGCATTTATAAAGCCCTGAATGATACTATGACGAGAATACATGCTTTGTCTATCCAGGCCTTCACACTTGATGAATACCTTAAAAATCCTATTATCCTTGAGTCACCTGATTGCGCTAACAAATAAACTTTATTATGAAAAATATCTTTAATTTTATTATTGCTAAACCATGGGTTGTGATGATTGCTATTTTTGCATTATTCCTAGGGACTGCGAGTGGTCTTCAGAACTTTAAACTAGATGCTTCTTCTGATGCTCTTGTGATAGAGGGAGATGAAGCTTTTAAAGTTTATCGGGAAACGGGAGAGGTCTTTGGAAACTCAGATTTTTTAATTATTACTTATACCCCTAACTCAGATTTATTTTCTGATGAGTCACTTGCTACAATCAAATCTCTCAAAACCTCTTTAGAGAAATTTGAGACTGTAGAATCTGTGCTATCTATCTTAGATGCACCAATTTTTTTCCAACCTAAAGTTCCTTTGGCTGATCTGATGGATAATCTAAAGACGGTTGAGACAGAAGGCATTGATTTGGTTGCAGCTAAAGAAGAGATTCTTAATAATCCTGTCTATCAAGAGCTGATTATTAGCCCATCTGGAAGCACGACAGCAATGCAGGTTACTCTTAGAGATAACCCTTTATACAGAAACCTCATCAATAGAAGATATGTCTTAAATGACTCATCTAGCCTAACTCCAAAAGAAAAAACAGAGCTAAAAGAAATTAATCAACAAATTTCAAATATAAATGATCAGGAATCTCAGCAAAGAGCAATTTTAATTACTCAAATTAGAAGCTTGCTCTCAGAGCACTCCTCATCTGGAGTTCTTTTTCTTGGTGGCGCATCAATGATAGCAACCGATATGATGACTTTTATTAAATCAGACCTTGCTGTATTTGGAGTGGGTGTAGCATTGGTTTTTTGCATCATGCTTTTTTTGTTTTTTCAAAACATATGGTTTGTTCTTCTGCCGCTGGCTAATGCATTTCTTACTACCGCTTTTACTGCCAGTATTTTGGGTTTGATGGATTGGAAAATCAGCGTTATTTCTTCCAATTTTATTGCACTACTCTTAATCTTAACGATCTCTTTAACAGTTCATGTCTTGGTAAGATTTATTGAGGTGTCTAAAAATGAATCTTCTGTTGCTGGCGCCATGAATAAAACCTTGAATCAGATGGTTATCCCATGTTTTTTTGCAGCTTTGACTACGGGAATAGCATTTTTATCGTTAATCATGGGTGATATTAAACCTGTTATTGAATTTGGCAAAATGATGTCAGTTGGTATGTTGTTTGCTTTTATTTTCACTTTCACATTTCTTCCAGCAGCCATGAAAATATTAATTAAATCTAATGTGCATAATTCCTCTGGGTGGATTAATAAAATTCCATTGCAATTGGCAAGCTTTACTTTGGCAAGAGGCGCTCACATTGCTATATTTTTTCTTATAACTGCTTTTGCAATGCTTTATGGCATTTCAAAGCTTGAAGTTGAGAACAGATTTATAGACTATTTCGCTCCTGAAACTGAAATTTATCAAGGCATGTTGTTGCTAGATCAAGAGCTTGGAGGCACAGCAACGCTCGAAATCTTAATCGACCAACCTGCCCAAGAATTAACCGAAGAGGTTAACTTATTTGAAGACGACCTCTTTGAAGATGATCTCTTCGAAGATGATTCCAGCAATGCATCTGGTTATTGGTGGAATGCATCTTCTTTAGCTAAGCTAGAAGATATACATGATTATTTGAATGAAATTCCAGAAATGGGCAAAGTACTGAGTGCTGCAAGTGGAATTAAACTTGCTAGAATGATCAATAATAATAAAAATTTAAATGATCTAGAGTTAGCATTGCTGCGCTCTGTTCTTCCTGATGATATTAAAGAAACATTACTTTACTCTTACATTAATGCAGACGATTCTAGGGTAAGAATTTCTGCCAGGGTTCTTGAATCTGCAGAAACATTAAACAGAAAAGAGTTGCTTGAAAAAATTCACTTTGATTTAGAAAATAAATTTAATCTAGACCCAGATCAATTTAAGATTACTGGTCTGGCAGTCTTATACAACAATATGCTCCAATCACTATTTTCTTCTCAAATCAAATCCTTGGGACTTGTCTTTGGTGCTATTGGCCTCATGTTACTTATTTTATTTCGATCGATCAAAATCACTCTAATTGCTCTGGCACCCAACGCTATTACAGCAGGCTCTGTTCTTGGAATGCTTGGTATTTTAGGGATTCCTCTGGATATGATGACAATAACAGTTGCAGCTATAAGTGTTGGGATGGCTGTAGATAATACGATTCACTATCTTTTTAGGTATAAAACTGAAACTCAGCAAGATGAAGTTAGCATGGATAATAGAATCACCAATTCGCATGCTTCGGTTGGGAGAGCGGTATTTTATACGGCCACAACTATTGCTGCTGGCTTCTCTATTTTTGCATTTTCTAACTTTATGCCAACAGTCCTATTTGGTGTCTTTACTGCATTTGCTTTAATGGTATCTTTTTTTGCATCATTAACATTGCTACCCTTTCTTTTGAATTTCTTTAACCCATTCAAACAATAGGAGACTTGAGATGACTGGACCATTGGCTGGAATAAAGTTAGTTGAATTTGCAGGAATTGGACCCGGACCATTTTGTGGAATGGTTTTAGCTGATCTTGGAGCAGAAATTATTAGAATTGATCGAGCATCGCAGCACGGCCATGGCAACACAATTGATTTTCAACACAGATCTAAAATATCTTTATCTGCTGATCTCAAAGATCCAATGGCAGTTATAGAAATTAAAAAATTACTTTCACAGGTTGATGGCTTGATTGAGGGTTTTCGCCCCGGAGTTATGGAGCGCTTAGGACTCAGTCCGGAGGAATGCTTTGAGATCAACCCCAATCTAGTTTATGGAAGAATGACAGGATGGGGTCAAGAAGGACCTCTGGCAAAAACAGCAGGACATGATATTAACTATATTGCTCTAACTGGTGCTCTCGAAGCCATGGGTCGAAAGGGCGAAACACCTCCACCTCCTCTTAACCTAATCGGTGATTTTGGTGGCGGTGGAATGTTCCTTGCTTTAGGAATAGTTTCAGCACTCTTGAGCATTAAGAATGGCGGCAAAGGTCAAGTGGTTGATGCAGCCATGGTCGATGGCGCTTCTGTTTTAATGTCTATGTTCTACTCATTTAGAGCATCGGGTTTTTGGAAGGACGAAAGAGAATCTAACATGCTTGACGGTGGTGCGCATTTTTATGATTCCTATGAGTGCTTAGATAAAAAATTTCTATCAGTTGGTGCTATAGAGCCACAATTTTATGCCATTCTTTTGGAGAAACTAGAAATTGATGATGAGCGCTTTAGTCAACAGCTAAATCAAGAGCAATGGCCAGAGTTGAAAGCAATTATGCGAGACAAGATCAAGCTAAAGACTCGGGATGAATGGGCAGAAATTTTTGATGGAACGGATGCTTGCGTTGCGCCTATTCTCTCATTGGCCGAGGCCCCAGAGCATCATCATATGAAAGCTAGAAAATCTTTTACCGAGTTTGATGGAGTTATACAGCCTAATCCAGCTCCACGTTTCTCTTCATGTAAGAATGAGATTAGACATGCACCTGTAAAAGCAGGTCAAAATAATGACGAAATTTGTGAACAGTTTGATTTAGATCGTTCTTGCTTTAAGTAAAGAAATTTTCTGCATTTTGAGAGGTTGCGTCGCGCAATGATGCAACAGAAATCCCCATTAATTCACTTACCTCATTAGCAATGTGTGGAAGGTATTTTGGCTCATTAATATTTTTTTTAGCCTTTATAGGTAAATTTTTTGGAACAAGGTAAGGGCAGTCAGTTTCTATCATCAATTTATCTAAGGGAATATTTTTTATTGACTCTCTTAAATCCTTATTTCTTTTTTCGTCACAAATCCATCCAGTCAGACCAATAAAAGCGCCTAAATCAAGGTAATCATCTAGTTGTTTTTGAGTTCCCGTAAAGCAATGCACAATAAATGGGGGCAGGGTACCACTATTTTTTTTCAGAATACTTATAAAGTCATCGTGAGCATCTCTTTGATGTAGGTAAAGAGGTTTCTGTAATTCTTTGGCTATTTCAATGTGCATTGCGAATGAATCTCTTTGAATTTCTGGAGGCGATATATTTCTAAAGTAATCTAATCCGGTCTCACCAATTGCATTTGGCTGGATTGATAACAGCCTATCGATCAAAGGTGTCTCATCTAGATCTAGTATTTCATTCGCATGGTGAGGATGAATGCCTGCGGTGATAAAAAATTGTGATGGCTTCTGCGATTTAATACTATGTATTGGTTCCAAGTCCTTTAGGCTTGCAGACAAAAGAACAAATTTATTGACGTCAACATCCTTTGCATCCTCCAATACCCGATCAAGATTCTCTGCAAAAGAAGGGTGTGTAAAATTACACGCAATATCTATAAATCCAGCCATTTTTGAGCTCTATCAATTACAATATTGCAATTATCTATCAATATGAACCAGTTTGACCAATTTCAATCCGCGATAAGTCTTACTAAGATTTCAGATCAAGTGTTTTCATTCACACCTGATTCTAAATACTTTGTTGGGAATACTCCGCATGGAGGCTATCTATTAGCTGTAATGAACAAAGCTCTTTCAAATGTTTTGCCGCACCCTAGCGCGATTAACTCTAATGTGTATTATTTAGATAGAACAGAACCCACAGAAGCTGAATTGCATTTAGAAGTTCTTAGAACATCTAGAGGGTCGTCAATGGGGCAAGTTAGATTAATTCAAAATGGCAAAACAACTTGTTTATTGTCTGCATTATGCTCAGATTTTCAACATATGAAAGGTTACAGCGGCCTTGCAACTCCATTGCCAGAAATTATAAATTCATTGCCTGCAGAAGATTTTCAAGTCATGAGCTATGACATATTAAAACCAGGTTCTACTCCATCATTTATTCAGCAGCTTGAATTATCCATTCATCCAGACCATGCCTGGTGGGATAGAAAAATTTCATCCGATGCTGCAGAAGCAAGATGTTCTGCTTATCTTGAGCTTATAGGTGGACCTGCCGATGAATTTGTACTTTCTTATCTGTCAGATATCTTGCCTCCAGTGGTACAGAATAAATATGGTTCATTAGGATGGGTTCCTACTCTCACCCTGACAACAAATATTAGGCAGCTACCCACAACTAACAAATTATTTATTGACGGTATCGCAAAAGATATTAGTAATGGGTATTTTGAGCAAGACTGCAATATCTGGGACCTTAATGGAAATCTAGTCGCTACTAGCCGACAGCTCGCAAAAATTTTAAAATCAGAAGAAAAAATTTCTTCATAACAACAACAAAGGAAATCATATGAAATTTACAGGCACTAAAAACTATGTTTCAACAGAAGATCTCAGCATGGCTGTTAATGCAACCATTGCCCTAGAGAGACCGCTGATAATTAAAGGAGAGCCGGGCACTGGCAAAACTCTGCTGGCAATTGAGGTAGCCCAATCATTGGACATGGAATTAATCGAATGGCACGTTAAATCTACAACAAAGGCCTCTCAAGGACTTTATGAGTATGATGCAGTTACAAGACTTAGGGACTCACAGCTTGGAGATGAGAGAGTTAAAGACATAAAGAATTACATTAAAAAAGGAAAGCTCTGGGAAGCATTTGATTCTGAGAAACAAGTTGTATTGCTGATCGATGAGATTGATAAAGCTGACATAGAATTCCCAAATGATCTGTTGCAGGAATTAGATCGAATGGAATTTTATTGTTATGAGACAGGCGAAACAATCAAAGCTAAGAAAAGACCTTTAATTATTATCACGTCAAATAATGAAAAAGAACTTCCAGATGCATTTTTAAGAAGATGTTTTTTTCATTACATTCAATTTCCTGATAGGGGTACCATGGAGGGAATTGTGAAAGTACATTACCCAAAGATTAAAAAGAATTTGGTTAAAGATGCTTTGGATTTATTTTTTGATATTAGAAAAATTCCAGGAATGAAAAAGAAACCTTCAACCTCAGAATTGATTGATTGGTTAAAGCTTTTAATGTCGGATGAGCTTCCCGATGAAATTTTAAAGAATGCTGACTCATCCAAGGCCATACCTCCCTTGTATGGCGCTTTGTTAAAAAATGAACAAGATGTGCAGCTGCTTGAGAGATTAGCTTTTATGTCTAGGCGCGATCAATCTAAGTAATAAATGTTAATCAATCTTTTTCATACAGTTCGATCAGCAGGCGTTCCTTGCACACTAAGGGAGCTCTTAGATCTTCTGGGAGCGCTAGAAAAGAACGTAGCTTTTGCTGACATGAATGATTTCTACTTTCTTGCTCGTACTGTTTTGGTTAAAGATGAGAAACATTACGATAAATTTGATCGAGCATTTGAAATTTATTTTAAGGGAATTGAGACTCTTGAAGATATTTTTGAAGCGCTTATTCCAGAAGATTGGTTGCGTAAGGCATTTGAGAAAGAATTGGATCCTGAAGAGCTAAAAAAAATTAAATCCTTAGGGGGCCTTGAAAAACTCCTTGAAGAATTTCAAAAGCGAATGGAAGAGCAGAAAGAAAGGCACGAGGGCGGCAATAAGTGGATTGGAACTAATGGGACATCGCCTTTTGGTAATAATGGGCAAAATCCAGAGGGAATAAGAGTGGGTGGCGAGGGCGGTCAAAAGAAGGCTGTTAAAGTTTGGGAGCAAAGACAATATTCAAATCTAGATGACTCTGTAGAAATTGGTACTCGAAATATAAAAATGGCATTAAGAAGATTAAGAAAATTTGCCAGGCAGAGCAATGAGTATGAACTAGATATGGATGGCACCATCAAGTCCACTGCTAAAAATGCAGGCATTCTTGACATCAATATGATTCGCGAGCGAACAAATCATGTAAAGGTTCTTATCTTTTTTGATGTAGGTGGCTCAATGGATCCTTACATCAAACTCTGTGAGGAGCTATTTTCAGCGCTTAAAACAGAATTTAAGCATTTAAAGTACTTTTATTTCCACAATTGTGTCTATGAGTCTGTCTGGGAAGACAATAGAAGACGAAGTCAAGAAAGGTTTTTAGTTCAAGATATAATTAATAAGTACACTCCTGACTACAAGGTAATTTTTGTAGGCGATGCTACTATGGCTCCATACGAGATTACTAACGCCGGCGGCAGTATAGAGCACTGGAATGAGGAGCCCGGTGGCGCAACCATCAAAAAAATGTGCGCTCATTTCTCCAGAGTTGCTTGGTTAAACCCTGTTCCTGATGATCATTGGGACTATACTTCATCACTGTGTATTATTAGAGATCTTGTGGAGCAAAGAATGTTTCCGTTAACCTTAAAAGGCCTAGAGGAGGGCATGTCTGAATTATCAAAATGAATAACGTAACTACAGCAAAAAGAGGTGGAATTAAGTGGGGACCCTTCACCCTAAGAATCCCATTTATCCACATTAAATTCAGAGCACCTGAATTTCTTCAAGGTTTAGTGATTTCTGGAGCAACAGCTTTTGCTGCTGCACCTTTAGCAATGAAGTTAGGTTTAACTTTTGAAGAGGCTATTGCGCTAAGCATGGTTGCAGGTATTTTTATTTCCTCCGGTCCATTGATCTTTGGTGAGCCAATGGCTCCTGGTTGGGTAACTCCAGCTGTTCCAATAGTAATGGGTGCGCTTGCAGCTGCAGGTTATTACGGCGTGCCTCAAGATGGCGCGACATCTTGTATCGATGGCGTGTGTAAATATCACCCCGAAGCTTTTCAATTTATGGCGGCCATGTGCTTTGAGTTTACTGCGCTAATTTTAATACTAGGTTTAACCGGATGGGGAAAGCTTTTGGTGGAAAAAATTCCAAATGGTTTAAAAGCTGGTATTATTTTGGGTGCAGCTTTAGCAGCATTCTACCAAGTTTTTTATGAAGATTTTGATGCCTATATGGCTCAACCGATTTCAATGACGATTGCCATAGGTCTTTGCGTTATTACTACTTTTTCCAATCCCTTTAAGAGGCTGGCTGCTAACAATAAATTTTTTGAAGTTATTGGATCTCTTGGGCTACTACCTGGTTTTCTTATTGCTGGGTTTGCAGCATTTCTTTTTCAAGAAGTAACTTTTAATATCCAATGGGGCTTTCAAATTCCTGCAGTGGGAAGCTTAATCGAAAAAACTTCGCCCCTATTTATTGGATTGCCTACTGCTCAGATGTTTATTGATGCTTTGCCTCTTGTTATCATAGGCTACATGCTGCTGTTTGGAGATCTAGTTACTGCAACAGAAGTTCTAAAAGATGCTCAAAAACATCGTGATGATGAGCAGCTACCAATTGATCTTAATAGATCACATTTATCTGTAGGCATTAGAAATCTACTTGCTTCCCTGATTAATCCATTCTTCCCAACTCAAGGAGCACTTTGGACTGGCGTTCATGTCGTTGTGGCTGATGCATGGAAGAAAGGACCCAAGCAAATGGAGTCTATCTTTGATGGTATTGGATCCTATTACCTAATGGGAATACCATTTTTATATTTCACACTCCCTTTTGTCACTCTGATGCAGCCGCTGATGGTCATGGCCCTTACTCTTACTTTAATTTTAACTGGGTTTGCTTGTGCATATATCGCTATGTCTATTCCAAAGAAAAATTCTGAAATGGCTACAGCCTTATTAATTGCTTTCTTTATAACTTTTTACAGCGCATGGGTTGGCTTGATTATCGGATTGTTACTTTGTATTTTCGTTGACGGTTTCGATGAAGAGGCCGCATGAATAAATTTGCATTAGAGATTACTAATTTAAAAAAAACTTATGACTCAGGCACTGTCGCTCTAAAGGGAATCAACCTTACAGTAGCCGAGGGTGATTTTTTTGCATTGCTGGGTCCTAACGGAGCAGGTAAATCATCTACGATTGGGATTATTGGCTCTCTTGTTACAAAAACTGAAGGCAAAGTTAAAATCTTTGACATAGATATAGATGAAAATTTTCCAGAAGCCAAGAGAATGCTTGGTGTTGTATCACAAGAAATAAACTTTAATAACTTTGAAAAAGTGATGGACATTGTCACCACTCAAGCTGGCTTCTATGGAATCCCATTATCGCTTGCGAAAGAAAAAACCGAAATAGTCCTAAAGCGTCTAGGTTTATGGGATAAAAAAAATGAACAAGCTAGAAATTTATCAGGCGGTTTTAAAAGAAGGCTTATGATTGCCAAGGCACTAATCCATGAGCCCAAATTATTAATCCTTGATGAACCTACTGCTGGAGTAGACATAGAGCTAAGAAGGGAGATGTGGGATTTTTTAAGAGAAATTAACGAAGCTGGAACTACAATTATATTAACAACCCATTATTTAGAAGAAGCTGAGCAGCTATGTAAAAACATAGCAATTATTGACCATGGTGATTTAGTTGAGAATACGAGTATGAAAAATTTACTCAGTCGACTGGATGTTCAAGGATTTATTTTGGATATTAAAGAGCCCTTAGATACAGCGCCACTCATTCCAAACTTTTCTTTGGTGTTAGACGACCCTTTAACTCTAAGTGTCGCCATTAAAAAAGATCAATCTATCAATGAACTGTTTCAATATTTGTCTGAGCAAGGCATTCAAGTTAATTCTCTTAGAAATGAATCAAATAGGTTGGAAGAGATGTTTATAGAAATGGTTAAAAAGAGCTCGTCATGAATAGAAGAAGCGAAATACTTGTTGGCTTAACTACTCTTATTAGAAAAGAAGTTAAACGTTTTTTAAGAATTTGGGTTCAAACTCTTGTTCCCCCAGCTGTAACCATGTCCTTGTACTTTGTTATTTTTGGGTCATTGATAGGTCCGAGAATAGGCTCTATGGATGGCTTAGACTACATTCAATTTATGATACCTGGACTTATCATGATGTCGGTCATCACAAATTCATATGCCAACGTTGTCTCATCTTTTTACTCCGTAAAATTTCAAAAATCTATTGAGGAGCTCCTTGTTTCTCCAATGCCAAACTGGGCAATATTAGTTGGATTTGTTGCAGGCGGGGTATGTCGAGGTGTAATTATTGGCTTTGTAGTATTTTGCGTGAGCCTATTATTCTATCCAGCTTTTACGGTTGTTAATCCCGCTCTTACTATTACGGTATTATTTTTAACGGCAATACTATTTTCACTAATGGGTTTCATTAACGCAGTCTTTGCTGATAGCTTCGATGATATTTCTATCATCCCAACCTTTGTATTAACTCCATTAATTTATTTAGGCGGGGTCTTTTATTCCATTAATATTCTTCCAGATATTTGGAGAAATATATCGATGGCGAATCCAATGCTATACGTTGTGAATACCTTTAGAGAAGGGATGCTTGGTGTCAGCGATGTTTCTATTCCATTTGCGCTCTCTATGATCGTGTTATTTATCGTTTTGCTCAGCTCAGCATGCTTATACTTGCTCAATAAAGGAATTGGAATTCGACAGTGAAATCTAAGCATTTAGGCAAAGATACAATTTATCAGCTAGAAACCTATTCTCCTTCATATTTAGATGCCGTTAAACGAAATTCTCCAGAGGAAGCAGCAATCTATTTTGGCCATGATTACTGGAATGCTTATGAATTCTCATACCTAAACTCAAAGAGACAGCCGGTATTGGAATCATTGGAAATTAAAATTCCTATGACGTCGATTCACACCGTTGAATCTAAATCATTAAAATTGTACTTGGCCTCATTCTTTAATAAAAAGTTTAATGATCCCAAAAAAGCATATGCTTTAATCGCCAAGGATCTTAGCAAGCTATTAAAGATAGATGTTTCTGTTAAGAAAAAAGTACGTTACCAAGATGCACCTAAGTGTATTTTGTTAAATAAGACTGTGAAAAAGATACCTAAAAATAAAGTTATAAAGTTTGAAGGGTTTAGATCAATATGCCCCGTTACTTCTCAGCCAGACTGGGCAAATATCTATTTCTATTCCACCAGTAATGCCCTAGAGCCAAAGCCACTGCTTAAACTCCTTAAGTCTTACAGGGTTCGTGGAGACTTTCATGAAGCTTGCATTGAATCTATATTCTTTACTATGATCAGTGACTTGGATTTAGAAGATTTAACCGTCTACGGTCGCTTCCTAAGAAGAGGGGGGATAGACATCAATCCCATCAGATCAATGTCTCGAAAAATAGTATTTCAAAATTTTAGGGACAGCATTCAGTAACTAAAATCTAACACTATATAAGAGTTAAAGTGACCCTAGGTATGTATCAAGCCTTTCTTTATTGGTCACAAATCCAGCTTTTACAGAAGCTACTTTTGCTTGAATAGAATCCATATTAGATAGCGATCCACCTACTTGAATTACACCAACCATTGCCATCATTGAGTGAGGGGTGCACTGATAAACATACACTCCTTCTTTGTTCACTGTCACAGTTACATCTTGACTCATGGCACCATTCCAAGAGTTAGCCCCTTCTGGAATCATTCCCTCGATTGAAGCTGAGTTATGAGCCATGTCGGTTGCTTTAAAGGTAACAGTATCTCCCACAGCTGCCTTGACTATTGCTGGCTCAAATACCATAAATCCTTCTGCTCCACTGTTTAACATTTTTACTTCGTGATTTGCGGCATCCGTAAAAACACTAAACACTGATATTCCTAACAGCAATATTGTATGAAGTTTCATAATTTGTTCCTTTAAAAATTTATTTACTTATTATGCATACTTATAATTAATTATCAATATTTAATATGTTATTTACACATAAGTATAAAGTTGAGGCGTAATTAATTTTACCTTAGGCCTCAAAATTATTATGTTGAAGTTGTGCTCTTACAATCAACTTAAAGTACAATTCTCATTCTTATAAGCTGGAGAGATGGCAGAGTGGTCGATTGCGCTACCTTGGAAAGGTAGTAACTGGGCAACTGGTTCCGGGGTTCGAATCCCCGTCTCTCCGCCACAATAAATAGTCATGAAACATAGTTATCTCAATCATGTCTTTACATTAGTCATGTCACATGTTTTTATAAAAAAATGAAAACCATTATTAACAGTATCAACGATGCTTTAAGCATGCTGCATGGTCTAGAACAAGACTTGAACATTACACATTTCTCTCCAAATGAGTTGAGAGTTTTTTATACCATCGTTATGGGTAACTCCAAAGGTAAGAATAAACCAAATATTTCTGAGGTTGTTGAGCGCTCAGGGATGTCAAGATCTACTGTATATAAAACACTAAGAAAACTTGAGGATGAAGAAATTATTCAGTTGTCACAATCTGGTGAAGATAAAAGAGAATCTATGATTCTTCTGTCTTAATTTATTACCTTAGATATTATCTTGAAGCAATTTTTTATCGTCTCATCAGCCTCGTTTGTCTTTTCAGTTTCGCTATGGATCATATGGTCTTTTTTTACACTGCAAGCAGGCCTGACTCCCACTTGGTTCGGAAGTCTAATTTATCTGCCTCATGCTGCTAGGGTTTTGTGCGTAGTTTATTTTGGCTGGAAGGCTATACCAGGCCTATATTTAGCCGAGCTTTGGGGGCCTTTTTTTTTAGCGAAAGACATATATAACTTTGCTCTATGGATTCCTTCTGCAATCAGTGTCCTGGCAGTTCCTTTTGCATTATTTACCTTAGAGTCTTTTGGATTCCCACTTGGCAAGACTAAAGCAAGCCCGTTAAACAAGAGAAACTATAAACACATTGGCTTGATAACAATGATTTCTGCTTTTTTTAATGCTTTGATGGTGAATTTATATCTAACAGTAATGCAACAAAATTTTGACAGCTTTGATGCAGACATTGTTCAGGTCTTGAGATTTTTTATTGGCGATATGCTTGGAACACTATTAGTCTTTACTTGCTTAGCAATTCTATTCAGACCCTTATTTATTCCAAAGCGTTAAGAAGTTTCAATCCACTCATCAATAATTTCTTCTAGAATAAATAGAGGAACGATTCCTTGATCGAGCACTATGGTATGAAATTCTTTGATATCAAACTTTTCACCCATGGCTTCTTTGGCTTTCTTTCTAAGCTCAAGAATTTTTAACATGCCCATTTTGTAGCTTGTTGCTTGGCCTGGCCACACTATGTATCGCTCAATCTCAACTCTTACCTCTGTATCAGACATCCCAGTTGTTTTTTTCATGTAAGCCATTGCTTCTTCTCTGGTCCATCTTTTGTAATGCATCCCAGTATCTACAACCAATCGGTTGGCTCTAAACATTTCACTTTGAAGCACTCCAAGTTCGTCATAGAGATTTTTTGTCATACCAACCTCAACAGCAAGTTGTTCAGAATACAGAGCCCATCCTTCTGTAAAAGCAGAGGTTCTGTAACCCATTTTTCTATAAAGAGTTAAATCCTCGTTTTCTTGGTTCAATGCAATTTGAAAGTGATGACCTGGTACTGCTTCGTGAAATGTCAGTGTTCTCATGCCGAAGGTAGGAGTTTGTTTAATGTCATAAAGATTTGCATAAAACACTCCTGGACGCGAACCGTCTAGGGCAGGGGCTTGATAGTATCCTCCTGCGGCTGTTTGCTCTGAGTATTCAGGTATTGCTCTTACTTCAACCGGGCTTACCGGGAATCTTGCAAAGTATGGTCTAACGTCTTCTTCGGCTTCTTTAACCATTTGATTATAGTCGGCAACAACAATCTCTTTTCTGTCAGGTGTATCTGGGTATAAGAAATCTGGATTCTCATTTAGATCATTCATCATTTCTCCAACAGGCTTATTAACTTGATAGCCAAGCTGAAGAAAAATTTCTTTC
>Ga0206129_10001290_pt1 | contig 34092 bp, 21 predicted proteins | sample Helgoland_Spring_8_FD_148616 | JGI IMG/M metagenome (GOLD analysis project Ga0206129, IMG submission 148616) | Pelagic subsurface seawater microbial communities from Kabeltonne, Helgoland, North Sea - Helgoland_Spring_Bloom_20160502_2 | ecosystem: Environmental > Aquatic > Marine > Epipelagic ...
CAGGGCGATATTGATGGCCGCGTACTCGGCACGCAACGAAATAATAGATGTCATGCTGCCCGCCCCCGCAATGAGAGGGAAGGCAACAGGAACAATCGTCGCTGTCTTCATGGATTGGGGCGATTGTTTGAACAGCGTGATCCCGAGGATCATCTCCAGCGCCATGAAAAACATGACGATGGAGCCGGCTACGGCAAAGGAGTTCACGTCGATGCCCAAGAAATTGATGACCCCCTCACCCAAAACCAGAAAGGCCAGCATAATGCCCAAGGCGACCAGGCTGGCGCGTTCTGCATGAATGTCACCCGCCTTGCGCTTGATGTCGAGCAAAAAAGGAATGGAGCCAACAATGTCAATGACGGCGAACATCACCATCCCGGACTTGAGCAATTCCGTCCAATCAAATGCCATGTATTCCATGCGATTGTGGGTCGTTCTTATCCAACAAGGATAGGCATTCTGCGACCGCGCGCAAGGCTTGCTCTGCACAATGCCGGGCTTCCAAAGCCCGCACCTTCTCGGCAATAGTAGCAGGAGTCTCCGCTGTGACATCAAGCGCCACGTTGGCCTGAAAGAAGACCGCGCCCGTGTCGTATTCAGCATCCACCCAATGCAAGGTGATGCCTGTTTCACTCACCTCTCCCTTCTGAAGGGCATCATACACCGCCTGATGCACATGGTTTCCATACATCCCCTTGCCACCAAAAGCAGGCAGCAATGAAGGGTGCAAATTCAACATGCGCCCAGAAAATGCCTGAATCAGAGAGGGCGGTACTTTCAGCAAAAAGCCCAGCAGTACCACACATTGCACCCCATTGGACATCAATTCTCGGGCCACCGTTCCATCGCCGAGCTCGGCCTTGGTAAAGACCCAAGTCCTGACCTGGAGAGCCTCCGCACGTTGCAACACCCCAGCAGCAGCCCGGTGAGTGGCCACCACTTCAATTTCTACATCACTGCGCTTTGCCGCAGACTGAATCAGCCGCTCTGCATTCGTCCCCTCTCCGCTGGCCAAAATGGCCACCTTCATCATGCCTGCAGCCATCAGCGGGCGTCTGGATTGAATACAGCAGGGTCGGACAGTGGTCCGTTCTGCCGTGCCGTTCTGTCTTTCAAAAGTTGGCTCATCGCCGCTGAAATCGCTTCGACCTCTGGATCCTCTGGCAGGGCATCCGACAAAGCGCCTGCAACGCGTTGGCTGACGGCCATGGCCATTTGAATCTCACTGTTTGCAGCGAGGTAATAATCGTCTTCCAGTGAGAAGAAGTAGTTCACATCTCCCGACAAAGTCGCAAAGAGCTCTGAACCCACCTGCTTGGCCAAAGCACCGGCCCTTTGACGCTGGGCCTCAGTCAGGGTGTTGTCCTGAGCAAACTCCGACAGCAACTCAATCGAAGGCAACATGATGCGGTCGTAGGGAACATTCCGCGAAGGCGTCGACGCAATCAACCGTTCCAGCACTTCCAAGCCCTTCGTCACCTTACCCGATTGGGCAAAGGATTCTGCAAGGTTGGTCAATTGCAGGCGGATGTTTGTGGCCATTCTGCGGTTGTTCTCGTCCATGTATATCTCGCCCTCGGAATCCATACCTCCCCACTGGAAGTCCTCCATGACATTGGTGTACATGAGGTCCTGAGCAATCCCCACAGGCTGACCGCCACGGGAGCCATACTTCACAGGAACCAATCGCCAAGCCAGCCCTTCCAAGCGGAAATAGTCTTGCAGGCCCACGTAACTGTCAGGACCGATGGTCACCGCGAAGTAGACGGGACGCTCCCAGTTGTTGTTGCGCAGGATCTCCATGACCATAAACTGATTCTTCAACACATACTGCTTCGGAGTTCCTTGGCCATCGGTGACCGTCCAGGTCAAGGCATCCACAACCCGATCACGCTCTTCTGGAAGCACAAGTCCCGAGCTTATGGCAGCATTCTTGTCGACAGGGATTCTAAAGCTGTTCGAAGGCAAGTGGGCATACTTCCGGCCTCCGCCATAGTCCACCATATCGGCATCGTCCAGCGCCTGGCGCATGGCCGTTTCGATGTCCACGTATGGGTTGTTCGTGTCCGACGGTGGATCCATCAGAACAATGTCACGGGTGCCCTGACGGTACTTCTCTTCTCCCATGCGAATGGGCACAGGAGCACTGTCATAGGCGCGGCGCTTCATCTGCTCTACATACCAATCCGTATTGAGCAGGCTCAGGTTCACGATCCGCACATCCGTGCGATAACCCTCTACCTCTTGCACATACCACAAGGGGAACGTGTCGTTGTCGCCGTTGGTGAACAGGATGGCATTGGGCTCGAGACTGTCCAAGTAATTCTTGGCCATGTCCACGCCCGTGGTGCGCCCAGCACGGCTGTGGTCGTTCCAACCTTCTGCTCCCATTTGGAAGGGAACCAGTAACAGCAGCGCAGAAATCAACGCGGCACTCAGTTTCTCATTGCCAGACCTTCCGAAAGCAAAGGCCAGACCGAGCAATCCGGCAGCCACAACACCGAGGTACAACACCGTGTAGCTCAAAGCATGGCCACCACCTCCAACGGATTCCAAAACAAACAAGACGACACCGAGCGCCAAAGGCGCGCCCATGGCCATCCCCAAAGCCTTGCCCTTGAGGTGGAACGCCATATCAAACAGGGCGTAAACGCCGAGCCCAATCCAGATTGTGAAGGCATAGAACGAGCCCACATAGGCATAGTCCCGCTCACGAGGCTGCAAAGGATATTGGTTCAAATAGACCACAATGGCCAAGCCTGTCAAGATGAACAGCAAGCCCGTCACCGAGAAGTCTCGCCAGCTCCGGAAAGCTTGGAAAATGGCACCTATGAGGCCCAGCAAGAAAGGCAGGAGGTAGTAGTTGTTGTGGGCCTTATCCGATGTCCGGTGAGGCGGCACATTCTCCCGGCTTCCCAACCGCTCAGCATCCAAGAAGTCCACACCAGTCAACCAGTTCCCGTCGATGAAATCTCCATGGCCCTGAACGTCGTTCTGCCGTCCTGAGTAATTCCACATGAAGTAACGCAGGTACATCCAACCTATCTGGTAGCGCACAAAGAAGGTCAGGTTCTCCCCCTGAGAGGGCACGAGCAATTCATGGTAGCGATCAGCCTGCCCTTGCAAGCGCTGTACTTCGCGAATGTCCTCTGAAGACCGGGTCTGATTCGCCCGGTTTGTGGCGGCACGAATCTGCTGCTCCACACTGTTCAGACTGCGTTGCATGCTTTGGGCATACGTCCGCCCGCGGTCCAGTCCCTGGGACAAGTCGGTGACCATCATTTGGGCAAGCGTGCGGCGCACCTCTGAATTGCCCAAGTCGGCCAATCGCGCCTCATTGCCGCGACCCACAACAATCTCTGTTGCGCTCCGCACCTCAAACTTGGCTCCAAAGCGCTGACCAAACGAACGGTACAGATTGTTCAGCGTGCGGCCCAATTCTACTTTATCCAGGTTGCCTCCCAGAATCCGACTGGCCAAATGCTGCTCAAATGACGCCGCATCTCGCTCCCTTTGGTCGAGTGGGCTCACGAAGCCAACATCCTCATTCCAGCCCTTGTAATTGGACCAGCGCTTGTATTCATTAACGTGGTTCGCCTGGCTCGAGTACATCCTCGGAAACACCATCGTGAAGCGGTCATCATAGCGCGGTACACCGTTGCGCTTCTCCCCACTGTCCACATATTCCTGCTTCACAGAGAAGTCGCCTTCGTTCGAACTGATGTACTGATCGGCCGCAAAACGATCCTTGAATGTGGCGACTCGGGTGTCTACCGCTCCACGGGATTTGTAGACACTGTGGCTCGGAAAGTAAGAGGGAGAACCGTCGCTGTACGGGTCCTCCATGTCGTTGGGAGAGTTCCAATAGTGTCCCGTTCCAAGCGGGCGGTCACCGTATTGCTCGCGGTTCAGGTAGGCGAGCAAAGCAAAGAGGTTCTCCGGGTTGTTCTCGTCCATGGGAGGATTGGCCGCAGAACGCACCACAATCAGTGCAAACGTGCTGTATCCCACCAAGATCATGGCCACAGAAAGCGCGCCCACATTCAACTGCCACCAGCCCTTCTGCCGGCTCCACCAAAGGGCACCAACGATCAGGGCAATCACCAATGTGATGTACACCGCAACACCCGTATTAAAGGGCAGTCCCATGCTGTTTACAAAGGCCAACTCAAACCGGGCTGCAAGCTTCACAAAGCCCTGAATCAGTCCGTACTGTACAAACAGCAACAGCGCCAAAGACAAGGCCATGGCACCAATGAAAGTGGGCCACTTGAATTCATTTCGCTTGAAATAATACACGGCGACGATGGCCGGAATGGCCAGCAAATTCAACAGGTGAACCCCAATGGAGAGCCCCATGAGATATGCGATAAGCACAATCCAACGCAGGTTACCAGGCTCTTCTGAACGCGCCTCCCACTTGAGGATCGCCCAAAAGACCAACGCCGTGAACAAAGAAGACAGGGCATAAACCTCCCCCTCTACCGCAGAAAACCAGAAGCTGTCACTGAACGTGTAGGCCAATGCCCCCACTGCACCACTCGCCAAAACGGCGATGCGCTGCGCCTCAGACAACTCAGTTGCGCCTTCCACCAGGCGACTTACAGCGAGCTTTCGCGCCATGTGCGTGATGCTCCAAAACAAAAAGAGGATGGTAAAGGAACTCGCCATCGCGCTCATCACATTGACCGCAGTCGCCGCCATCGCCGCAGGGAAGAACATCGAAAAAAGTCGCGCCAACAACATGAACATCGGGGCCCCCGGAGGGTGGCCGACTTCCAACTTGTAAGCGGAGGCGATGAATTCGCCACAGTCCCAGAAACTGGCTGTGGGCTCAATTGTGAGGAGGTATACGACCGAAGCGATGAGCCATACTGCCCATCCCGTGAGATCATTGAGTCGCTTGTAATTCATGCAGCGTGGATTGGTCCCAATGGAAATCGCCCCGAAAATTCGAAACGTAAACCTTTGGAACTACCGCGAAAATAGGCCCTCCTCAGCGGGTGACCATCACCCGTTGATCAAGGCGATTCACGCCGCTTTCAACATGCAAGAAGTAACCCCCGGGTGAGAGCCCTTCCAAAGGCAATGCCCAAAGCGGTGAACCCGATGTACCATGAAGGACCACGCGGCCCAGTCCATCGGACAATACCCATTGGGCCCGACCATCAAATACTGCACCATCCAAACGCGCAAAAGCCGCGCCATTCGCTGGGTTTGGAAACACGGCAAGGCCCGCTGGCTCGGCTTCTGGGGAACCTTCTATGGCTGATTCACAATTGGTCAGAACCCCGAATTCCAATTCAAAAACACCATCAATCAGGGCAAGGTCCACGGTCACCTGTTCTTCTCCTCCGGTTTCCAAGGACATCGTCATCCCTGGAAGCCCCTGAAAACCGGGCAAGCCGGAAAACGACATCGCGAGGGCATAACAACCGGGAGGCAGACACAACACCACACCGTCCACATCGCCCTCTTCAGGGTCCAACGACAAGGATTCCGACCATTCGAACCCTTCACCCGATAGGCTCCAAGCCCACTCCAATTCTTCGAGCAACTCCACAAACGTATCCCCCTCGATCACAACCTCAATGTCCTCGCAAGTGTCATCTGCGCCATTCTCCAGATCAATGCATGCCGCCAACACCTCGCCACATTCGGGAAAGAAGGCAGAAACACAGGCCGTTTCAAAGGAAACGCCCGCGACGAAGGTGTAGTTCACCGTCATGCCATTCAACACAGAGCCGTCAGAGAACGTCCAGAAGAAGCCGACGTCCTCTGGGGATTCAGTCACGGCCATCAAGGTCCAACTGCCGTCTGCTTCTTGAACCGCCTCGATCTCAAGTTCACACTCTTCGTCTTCAGGGTCACACCCACCGCCCACATCAAAACTGATGACCTGCCAGCCATTCTCATCGACATAAGGATCATTCTCCCATTCAATGGGCCCCTCTGAATCTGAAACACCAATGGTCAACTCCGAGGCAGGGTCGCTGTTTTCTGAAGCCCAGAAATCCATAACATAACAGCCTTCGGTAAGGCACAGACCCAACTCCACCGGGTCCGAGCTCCCGGCTGGAATGATGAACATGTCATCCTGCGTCCAGTTCTCTGCGTAACCCGACCAGAAGTAAAAACCAGAAGCCCCCTCATCGGGCGTCACGGTCACAACCATGGGCTCACACGATGCGTCACACCCTTCCACCACGACCTCGATGCACCAGGTGGATCCTTCTGGGCAACCTGGACTGAACACCGTAGCACAAACCTCGTAAGTGCCGGATTCCGCATATTGATGTTCGGTCCAGAGGAAAGCATTGGTAGTGGTCATGCCATCGCCAAACTCCCAAAAGATGGAGTAGCCATCAGGCTGCATCATCTCCAGCAAGAACATTCCATAACAGGGCGTTTCCTCGTCTACTGGAAAGAAATCGAGGTAAGCCTCGTCCTCTGTCAAGCAGGGGTCGCACCCTTCGTTGGTCACTTCGATACAAACCTCCTCACCTTCTGGGCAATCCGCTCCTGTAGCCACGGCGCATACCAAGGCCGTCTGCGCACTGTCCACCGAGAAGTCAAAGGCGCCACCACCGGTTTGCAAGAGCTCCCCATCGAGGTACCACATCACATCTCCCGGACCCGGTTCACCGGAATATTCTACCAGGTACTGTCCACACAATCCCAGCGCCGATAGCGACAGCTCGACATCGCATGCCGGGGGCGCTTCTTCGAGTTCGATGCAAGCCTCCACTCCAAAAACACAGTCTGGAGACTCAAACATGGCACATACCACGCCGCCCCCTTCAACATACAACTCATCGGTATCAGAAATAAAGTTGCCTTCGCCGTCAAACCAGGAGATGACAGCACCCTCCGGCGCTCCTTCAGTCTCCAATATCCAAGTGCCCTCTTCTGGGTTTTCAGCCGCAATAATGATGTCCAATACACAAGGTCCACAGCCCTCCACCTCAACGGTGGTGCACAGGACCGTGCTGTCCGGGCAAGTGGGACTCACGTATGTGGCGCACGCTTCGAACAGGCCGTCTTCTGGAAAGGTGTGCCACGTGAAGTGACCCTCCGCTGTTGTGCTGTCGCTGAACGACCACATCACGCTTTCCCCTTCGGTGTAGTCGCAGATGCTGAGGATGTACTCACACCCTGCACCACCCACCCAGATTTCGTCGGGGCACCCTGACTCATAGTCGTCACTGCCTGTGCAAGCCACCACACCGTCCGGGCAGTCGTCGGTAACGTATTGGACACACACTTGCCAAGGCGCGTTGCCCGTACCCACGGGCAGCGTAATCGCCGTACCCCCTTCTTGGAAAACCGTGCCATTGAGCGTGTACACCAAATCAACTCCCTCTGGGTAGCCCACCGGAATCACCATAATCACCTCTCCCTCTTGAGCAGTCTGTACAAGCAGCTCCATCGTGCATTCCACCTCCGAGCAGCCACCGACAACGACCTCTGTTTCCAAAGTCACACCACCGGGACAGAAGTCCGAGCTATACGTGACAGAAACAGGGTATTCGCCGTCTTCTGCAAACGCATATTCTGCATAATGCCCACCTCCTTGAACGTCGTCACCAAACGACCACACTGCAGTATCGCCTGGCTGAAAACTCCCCGCTTCAAACTCCCAAACGCATCCATCTCCATTGGCGAACACTTCTTCTGGGCATTGGATCGGAGAAATTTCAGCACACGCTCCGTACAGCGAAACACCTACCACTTCAGCCAGGGGACCATAGCCTCCGGGCAAAACCTGCATATAGAGCACCCCGGAAAGGGCGCCATCGGTTGTCAACTGGGCCAAGAGCACCCGGCCATCCTCATCCGGGATGCCATTGGTGTTGGACGGCACCACAAACCAGGCGCTGCCAATCATATCGTCGATCGTAAAACCACCACCATTTTCGAACTCCGTCATAAACGGCGAACCCGTGCTCATGACCACTTGGGGACAATCCTGTCCCAAGGCCGCGTCGGGCGGACCAGATATCCCTAAAGTCAACCAACTGTCCCACTCCAAGGTGGGAAAGGCGTCGAATAAAATGGGGTTGTTGGCACAAGGGAATTGGCCCCCAATCTCACTCTGAAAAAACGACGTGGTGGTCTGCAAACTCGTAGGGTGCTCTGCGTCTCCAAAGACCGTGGTCACCACATCATCAGGCCCAGGTAAGGTGGCAAACAGGCGGTAGGTGGTCATGCCTTCCAATGCTCCCTCCGTATGTATGGACACCACTTCGATGTCCAAGCAAACGTCTCCGTCTACCAACTCGGATTGGGCCACCGAAGAGAAGCCCGCCAACAAAGTCAGGCCCAGGAAAATCAGATTAAATCGCATGCTCAATGTGTTGATGTCGGTTTCACAGAAAACCGAAAAGTGAACCGATTGGTTGCGCTATTGCGCATCTACAAAACGTGGGTCAGTGGGCAACACATCCCCGCAAGAGGAGCACGTGCGCAGGTCTTCACTGCCATAAAACTCCCTAAAGCGCGGCAAGAAGTCCTTCTCAATGTCACGCAATTCGAAATAAGTCTCGTGCAGCTTTGTGTTGCACCCATCGCAGAACCACAACAAACCGTCCTGCATTCCGGTGCCTGCACGCTTGCGCTCAATCACCAATCCCAAGGAACCCGCCTCGCGCATAGGACTGTGTGGAACTTTGGCCGGATGCAAGTACATGTCCCCGGGGCCGAGTTTCATATCTACCGCACGGCCTTCTTCTTGAATACGCACAGTGATGTGGCCTTCTAATTGATAAAAAAGCTCCTCTGTCTCGTTGTAGTGATAGTCCTTACGGGCATTGGGGCCGGCCACAATCATCACGATGTAGTCCCCGCTGTCAACGTAGAGGTTCTTATTGCCGACGGGCGGCTTGAGCAGATCACGGTGTTCCTCGATCCAGGTGGTCAGGTTGAAAGGCTTTGGAATCGGCATGTGATGAAATTAAGCGTTAGAAGGCGTCGTTCGAACCGGCTTCCCCACCAAATACACTCCAAGAAAGATGAGCGCGCCAAAGGCCCACAACGGCCAGCCTGTATCCACCATGTAATCCGTGCCCCCATACCGGGCCTGTCCTACGCTAAATAAAGTAGCCAAGAGGGGCTGCAGATAGATGTAAACGCTCACCACTGTTGGTTGCAAGTGTCGCATCGCAAAGATGTTGAGCAGATAGACCATGAACGTAGTGGCCAGCACCACATAAGCCACGCCCATCCATTCCGAAGGGCCAAACAAGGACCAATCGATGGCAACCGCCTGACCCCATCCAATGGGCGTAGTGAACAGCCAGCCAAACAGAAAAACCCAAGTGACCACCGTCAAAGGCTTGTACTTGGACATCAGAGGCTTGACCGCAACCAAGTAAAACGCATAACTGGTCGCATTGATCAGGATCATAAGGTCACCTTGCCAAGAAGCATGGACCCGCTCCCCCGAACCACTCCACAACAGGATGGCCGCAGCGCCCACTCCCCCCAGAATGACTCCGAGCAACCGCCGTTTCACAATGGGCTGTCCCAGCACCACCGCACTGGCAATCAACACCAAAATAGGATTGACCGTCATGATCAAGCTGGCGTTGACTGGGCTCGTGACATTGAGGCCATTAAAGAAAAGCAACATGTTGATCCCCACACCGGTCACACCGCAAAACGCAAGGCGCGGGATGTCCTCGCGGGCCACCCGCTCCCGGTTAAAGGGAAGCAACAGCGAAAACAAGACCAAAGCACCTGTTACACGCAGGACAATAAAACCGCTCGGGCCAACCAAGTCAGGCATGAGGCCCTTGGCTACGAGGTAGTTCCCCCCGTAAACCAGCGCCACCACCAGCAAGGCCAAATGGGCAAGTAACCGCTGCAAGATGTGCTGGAATTAACCTTCGAGTGCTGCGCGAGCCGCCTCTACTGCAGCTTTGGCTGAACCCGCAAATACCCCTGTGTCCGTCAAGAGCACAGGGCGCTTCAGAAAGGTGTATTCATCGATGATCAGTTGCCGGTAATCGGCTTCTGTCAGATTGCGGTCAGCAAGCCCCATGGAACGAAACTTCATGGCACGTCGGCTAAACAGCGCCTCATAGCTGCCTGAATGGGCATGCATGGCATCGACCTCCTCCGCGGTGATGGCTTGAGCTTTGATGTCCCGCACTGCAGCGCCGGCTGCAGCGGGATTCAAGTCAGCTTCAATGCGCTGGCAAGTCTTGCAAGTAGGGAGGGTGAAGAAAGTCTTCGGCATGGAATGGATCAAGATTGAATCAGGGCGTCAATGGCCTCGTGGACCTTGGACAGGTCTGCTTCTACAGGCCGATCATTGTCCACGGAGACATCCGCAAGATGGGACACCGGTTCGAGGTAGGCGAGGTCACCTGGCCTGACATGGCGGTCCCATTGATATTGGATGATGTCGGGCGTCAAGCTGCGCTCAGCCTGGTCCCTGGCCATCCTGCGCGCCAAACGCGTTTCAGGCGTGGCGTGGATATAGACGGTAAGGTGCAGCCGCTCTCGGACACCTTCATCGTGCAACAAAAACAGACCATCCAGAAAAACCACTGGACAAGCAGGGATGTGCAGTCGCTGCGATTGAACCCCCGGCTGATTGAAGGTGTAGCTGTCGATGTGCAAGTCCTCTCCCGCGCGCAGGCGGTCCAAGTCACCCGCCAAACGCTCCAAATCCAATGAGCCCGGCTCATCGAAATTCGGTTCCCCATCGGCATCGCGCGGAATCTGACCAATGGGCCTGTAGTAATCATCCATGCGCAGAACCGATGCCCGTTTTCCATAATGGACCAACAGGCGGTCGACAATGGTGCCTTTCCCCGAAGCGCTTCCTCCGGCAACACCAACGAGGGTGGTTCGATTGTGTTCAGTCATGTGCCATCAATTGTTCCGCCATAGACCGGTCATTGGCCAAGCGGGGAATTTTGTTTTGGCCGCCCAGCTTTCCCCGTCGTGCCATGGCATCGCGAAAGGCCCCTGGACGCAGCGCTGTCAATTGAGCATGACGCAGCACGGCACCAGAAATCAGGTCCCGGTAGTATGGGTTCTGCTCCTGCAATGCTGCATCGAGGGCGGTGGCAAAGGCCGCCTCATCGACAGGCGCGACAGCAAATTCTACGAACCACTCATGGTACGGCAGTCCATTTTTCGGATTCACCTCTGGGGCCACATGAAATTCCACCACCTGTCCACCTGCTCGCCCTAAGGCAGAAGCCATCGCCGATTCAACTTCCTCGGCAATGACATGCTCTCCAAAGGCACTGGTAAAGTGCTTCACCCGTCCTGTGACCAAAACCCGCGCCGGAGCCAGAGACACAAAGCGCACCGTGTCTCCCAAATCATAGGCCCACAAGCCCGCATTTGAGGAAATCACGACCGCATAGTTCACCCCCATTTCCACTTCACCCAAGCCCAGGCGGCGGGCATCAGAGCGGCCGTACTCATTGGCAGGAATGAACTCTAAAAACAAACCATCAGCCGCATTGACGAGCAGTCCCTCCCCCAACGCACCGTCCTGATAGGCGATAAAACCTTCGCTTGCAGGGTACGTCTCAACGGCCGTCACGTCGCCCCCGATAAGCTCTCTAAAGCGCTCCGCATAGGGCGCAAAGGCTACCCCACCGAAAACAAAAAGCGAGAAGTTGGGAAACACCTCCTTCACATTGGCAGCACCCGTATGGGCGAGCAAACGCTCGAAATACATCTGAACCCACGAGGGGATTCCACTGATCAAACGCAAGTCTTGACCCGCCGTCTCCTGGACAATCGCCTCCACCTTCGTTTCCCAATCTTCGATACAGTTTGTATCCCAAGCAGGCAAGCGGTTGCGCTGGAGGTAAGAAGGAATGTGATGCGCCACAATACCACTCAAGCGTCCCAAGGGCACCCCACCAGCTGTTGGAGCCAAGGTTGGGCTGCCCTGCAGAAAAATCATCTTGCCCCCTACAAACTCTGCACTGCCGCTGTTGGCAATGTGGTGCAGCAAAGCCCGGCGTGCCGAGCCGATGTGATTGGGCAAACTGTCCTCCGTGAGCGGTATGTATTTGGCCCCTGATGTGGTCCCCGAAGTCTTACAGAAATACTTGGGCAATCCGGGCCACAACACATCGGTTTCTCCCGCCACCACACGCTCTACATAAGGCTTGAGGCCTTCATAGTCCCGCACAGGGACCGCTGCGCGAAATGCTGCCGCCTGCTCGGAGGCATCCCGGATGTTTGCAATGGCCTCCAAACCATGGTCCTTTCCGAACGCCGTATTGCCCGCACGTGAGAGCAAATCCTGCAGCACAGCCGCTTGAGCAAGCCCAGGGTTGGCGTTGTCCAAATGGTCCCTGCGCCGGATATGCCGAGCCAAAGGACTGGCCAAGCGCCCTTTCCAGCCTCCGTTCCTCGAAGTGTGCTCGCCTTTAGACATCCCTGCGAAAATAAAGGCCCACTCCCCATGCAGGGAGCGGGCCTTTGAAGTTCATTGACAACGTTCAGCTCAATGCTGCACGCGCATCTTTTTCGTGACGCGAACGCCATTGGTGACCAATGAATAGGTGTACATGCCATCGGCCAAAGCAGAAGCATTGTAGACCACAGTGTGCTCTCCTGCGGGACGGGCACCGAGGTCCACCACGTCGACCAAGCGGCCTTGAAGATCACGCAACTCAATCATAAAGTCACCCCCCCAATCCGCATTGAAACGGAAGCGGGTTTCCCCAGCTGTTGGGTTCGGGAAGTTGCCGTCCAAGTGGACGCCGTTATAAGCACCCAATACGTCTACACTGACCACAGGGCAGGTAATCAAACGAATCGCTGGAGTGGCAGTCTGCGAGGTAAACCAAACGTACTCACCACTTCCCGCCTGCTGATAAATGATGGTGCTGTTGTCCGTATCGCTATTGCCATTGCCCAATACGGTCAACTCGAGGTCGTCAAAATCAAACTCGGTAATGACCGCGCCTGCGTAGAATCCAGGAGAAGCCAATCCCTCTACGGACACTTCGATTTCGTCTTCGAAGGCCAAAGGATAATACACCGGACTTGCAGGTGTGCCGGCCCAATTGGCGTCAGAGGAGAACTCCGCGAATTCATAAGGGGAATCGCTCAAGCCCACTTCGGGGTCTTGGTCAATCCAGCGAATCTCAAAGTCAATGCCTGAGCCCAAGCTTGGACCAAAGGCCACTGCCAAACCATACACCGTGGTTCCTTCGTTGTTGAAGGTGTATCGGTTGCCGTATCCGGTGGGTTCAAAGAAGTCGTTCTCATCGTCAAAACGTGGACCCAATTCAACATCCAGAGTGCCCGCATTGTCGTGACCGAATTCACACTCGGTATACTCCATATCCACCGTCAACTCGGAATCATCACTGCCGGCTACATAAGCCGCGAGTACGCTGTCGCTGGCCATCGTGGCGCGCAAAGTGTAGAGCCCCTCTCCATCGGGTTCCCATCCTGTCGCGATGTACAGGGTGTCTTGAGGGTTGGCAGGGCAATTGTCGTTGTTGGCGAACGATGGGGCTGTGAAGGGGTCTGTTGAGGTTGTGCTCAACACGTTTCCAGCATCGTCCAAGACATCTACCGTCACCACACAGTTCTCTTGGTTCAAGAATCCTGCGTTGCGGTAAAGGACACCAGCTAGGACACCACCATCGGCTGCGGGTACGGCCTGCTCCATCGGAGTCACCCGATACTCGAACAGGTTGTAGACGTCTCCATTGGTCAATTGTACGAGTTCCAAGCTGTTGCTCACAGGGTTGGCTTCGATGGAAATGTCATCGATTCCCCAGTAATAGTGGCTGTATCCTCCTCCTGAAATGGGGCTCTGCAGATAGGCAAACCGGATGTCCACAGCGGACTGACCTGCGGCAGCGCAGCTAATGTCGAGGCTGGTCACCAATGGATTGGCGCTGGCCGAGTTGGCAGAAGGGATAAAGGTTCCACCGGCTTCGAAAGACGTCCACATGCTGCCTCCGTCGGTACTCACCTCTACAAAAATGGGCAAGTATGGGTAGCAGCAGTAACGGAGGTATTGGTCCCAAGTGATCACGACACTAGACAAGTTCGTCATGTCCATGGTTGGCAGATTCAAGAAGCCCTCCGTATCCTCGACGCCAGAAGCGATGGGGGTGTTGTAGTAATCGCAGTCAAAAATCATCCAACCGTTGTTGGCCGTCATGCTGCTCAATGCACCAATGTTGGTGCTAAACTCACCCGCAGGTGGCTGCACACCAGACGCGGTCGCATCCTGGAAGTAACCATCACCTGCAGCGTCGACATACTGCCAGATGGTGTTGTCTGGGCTGCTGTCCTCAGTAGACAGCGCTCCGAAACCGTTGTTTCCAGCCAGTCCGTTTGCAAAGTCCTCATAGAAGAAAATCAACGTGGAGTCACCTCCTCGCATTCCTGCTGCTTCAGAGCGGGCTATCTCTTCAAGACCCAGCAAACGGCTGGTTTCGAGCTCCTGAAGGGTTGCCTTTTTGGGCATTTGCTCGATCATTTGTGCCGAGACTTGGAAGGCCAGTACGCAAACGGCCAGAGTAAAAATGTGCTTCATGCTATGTGAATGGTGCGGCAAAATAGCTCCAAGCCACCGTTCCTCATCATTTCAGAACACGACAAACAAAAAAGGGGCCCCAAACGGGGCCCCTTTCTCAAAAAGTTCAGTGAACTATCACTTCACGATCAACTTGCGGGTGGCGCGGGCGCCGTCCACAGAGATGGTGTAGGTGTACATGCCTGCAGTCAAGCCCTCGAGGTCGAGAACAGCACGCTGGTTACCGGCGGGCTGGACACCGAGGTCCATGCTGCGCACAATAGCTCCTGTCATGCTGGTTACCTCCAAGGTCACGTCAGCCGCAGCTTCGAGTGTGAAGTCGATGCGGGTGTTTCCTGCGGCAGGGTTTGGATAAGCACGGCCCAAAGTGAAGCCCTCTCCAGCGATGTCTTCCACACTCATTGTGGTTTCCGCGTTGGGGTCGAGGTTCAAGCGAACCATGGGGCAATTGGTCGTGAAGAACCAATCGTATGCACTGCTGGCGCCGAATGGGCCATAGATAAAGACAGTTTGGTCACGCTGTGGAACGCTCGTTCCAATCTGGACGTTGTCGCCACCGAGGTGCTCGAAACAAGCCATCACAGCCTCTCCTGCAGCAACATAATAAGGCTCCTCCAAAGCGAATGTGTACCATGACACCTCGCCGTCACCACTGTTCAAGAAGTTGGCCTCGAGCTGAACTTCCTCAGTTGTGGTCAACAAGCCGTCGTACTGACCGCCTCCGTTGTTCCACTCGACCCAGTCGAAGAGGTGACACACGACTTCAGCACCAACGTCAGAACCATCCATGATGGCCACGTCAATCGCGTAGATGGTCATGTCGTTTACGGCATCGTATGGAACACCAGCGATGAAATCAACAGTACCGTCTGCTGGAGTCATTCCAACAAACTCTCCGTTGTCACGGCCGTACTGCAATTCCACCACATCGATGGCCTGCTGTGCGAGGTTGTCGGCTGGGTACTCGTCGAGGCTGTCAGAAGCCACAGAGTAGTCAAAGACGTATTCACCTGCGCCTGGCGCTTCCCAGCCCTGGACACGCAATGTGTCATTCTGGCCGTAAGCAATGTCAATACCTGTGCTCATGCCACCATCAGCTTCACTGCCATTGACCGCTACGGTCAACATTGTATTGGGCTGAACAGCTGTTCCGAGACCAGTCACGCCTACTGCGAGGTCAAAAACAGGCAACTGGCTTACTGGCCAAGTCTGAGCCTCCCAGAGACCCGTCGTCAGGTAGTCAGTAAAACTCACGTAGTCGTTGATGCGAACGTCATTGGCTGGAGTGTCAAACACCACCAAGTCGTCCACCATCCAAGCGTAGCCCCACTGGCCTACCCAACGCCAACGGAAATACACCGTGGCTTCGTCACCGGCGATGTCACCAATGTCAAAACGGGCAACGTGAGGGTTGGTAGACTCATCACCGCGCTCATAGGTAGGGAACACCTCATAGCGGGCAGCGACCGTATCGCTGTCAACCACCACATAACCGTCCTCGATTTCGAGGGTTTCTGGGCTGGGCCAGTTAATGCCGTCCAAAGAGATCTCCATGTAGCAGCGCTCAATGTCCGTGGTGTTGTCCCAGCAACGGTAGTAGTTCTCAAACTCTACGGTAACAAAGGGGTGACCGGTCAAATCAACGGGGTCGCCGATATTAAACCAGCAGTTCTCCACCCAGCTGGCTGCATAGGCTTCTTCTGCGCCAAACAAGTCGGAGTCGACCATGACAAAACCATTGTCAGCAGTGGTAGAAGAAATACCGGCAATGGCGTAAGGTCCGCTTGGTGCAGACGTGGTGCACTCCCAGTTGATGCCGTCGATGTAGTCGGTAAAACCCTCGTCGTTGGCGTTGGTGAAAGTGATGTTAGAACAGTCCGAGAAGTCATTTGTGTAAATGATATCACGGGTGTAGTCAACGTGCGTGCCTTGGGCAGCGCGGGCAGTTACGGCACGTCCTGCGAACTCGCGAACCGGTGCCTGAGCAAAAGCGAAGCTCACGGTGAGCATCGCAAAGACCAATGTGTAAAGGTGCTTCATTACGTGTTTGATGTTGGATTCGTGGGGCGAATATAGCCCCCGCAACATCGAACACAGCACATCAAGGGTTCAGGCGCCCATTGGCTCCATGTAGAGCTCAATGCTGGGGCACGTACACACCAAGTTTCGATCGCCGTGTGCATTGTCAACCCGCGCCACGGCTGGCCAGAACTTCCGCTCCCGAATCACCTTCACCGGGTAAGCCGCTACCTCCCGAGAATAGGGGTGATTCCAATCGGTGGCCGTCAGCTCACCCGCCGTGTGCGGGGCCATGACAAGAGGGTTGTCATCGCGCGTCCAACGTCCATCCTCGATGGCTTGAATCTCCTCGCGGATAGAAATCATGGCTTCACAGAAACGGTCCAATTCCTCCAATGGTTCGCTTTCAGTGGGCTCGATCATCAACGTGCCTGCTACCGGCCAACTGACTGTTGGAGCATGAAAGCCATAGTCAATCAATCGCTTGGCGATATCGGTGACTTCAATTCCAGCAGAAGCCTTAAACGGCCTGCAGTCCAAAATCATTTCATGCGCCACCTCTCCTCGGTTTCCCTTGTAGAGCACTTCGTAATGATCTTCGAGTCTGCGGCGCAAATAGTTGGCGTTGAGAATGGCCACTTCCGTGCTGCGCTTCAGGCCATCGGGGCCCAACAATCGGATGTAAGCGTATGAAATCAGGTGAATCAAAGCACTGCCAAATGGCGCTGCACTGACCGCATCGATGGCTTGCTCTCCCCCTACTGAATCCAGCGCGTGGCCCGGCAAAAACGGCTTGAGGTGCGCCGCAACACCAATAGGACCAACACCAGGCCCCCCACCACCGTGAGGAATGGCGAACGTCTTGTGCAGGTTCAAATGGCACACGTCTGCCCCAATGCGGCCAGGGCTGGTGAGGCCAACCTGGGCATTCATGTTCGCGCCATCCATATAAATCTGCCCCCCGTTCTTGTGCACCACCTTGGTCACTTCCAAAATGTGCTCCTCAAAAACACCGTGGGTGGACGGATAGGTGATCATCAAAGCTCCCAAACGGTCGGCGTACCTCTCTGCCTTTTCGGTGAGCTCATCGAGATTGATGTTGCCGTGCTTGTCGCATCCCACCACCACCACTTCCATACCGCACATCACAGCTGACGCCGGATTTGTGCCGTGCGCAGAAGAGGGGATCAGGCACACATTGCGGTGCGCTTCTCCCCGGGACGCGTGGTAAGCTCGGATGACCAAGAGACCGGTGTATTCACCTTGGGCACCACTGTTGGGCTGCAGGCTCATTCCAGCAAAGCCCGTGATCTCACTCAAGTACTTCTCCAATTCCGCCACCATCGTTCGCGTGCCCTTGGCCTGATCAGGCGGGCAAAACGGGTGGAGTTGGGCAAAAGGCGCCCAACCAATGGGCAACAATTGCGTAGCCGCATTGAGCTTCATGGTACATGAACCCAAAGGGATCATGGCGTGGGTCAAGGACAAATCCTTGTTTTCCAACTGCTTCAGATACCGCATCATCGCGGTTTCGGAGAGGTAGGTGTTGAACACCGGGTGATTCAAATAATCTACCGGTCTCAATTGCCCTCCCAACGGGGAAACGAACCCTTCCATATCGGGCAAGGTGACCACACTGAATCCAAGGACTTCGCATAAATCCTGGAAATCTTCGGGCAAGGTGCACTCGTGAAACGCGACGCCCACATGAACCCCGTCTGGAAAATAACGCAGGTTGATTCTCTTGCGTTCCGCCCGCTCCATGATGGCACCTGCATCCTCCATGGCAAAGACCACAGTATCAAAAAAGTGGTCATGCACGGGGGCATGTCCAGCTGCGCGCCCTGCATTGGCCAAAGCACAAGCCTGTGCGTGAATCCGTTCAGCAATAGAACGGAGCCCGCGTGGACCGTGATATACCGCATACATACTGGCCATGACTGCCAACAAACTTTGGGCCGTGCAGATGTTGCTTGTCGCCTTATCGCGGCGAATGTGCTGCTCACGTGTTTGGAGCGCCATTCGGTATGCCAACTTGCCCCTGCGATCCACCGAAGCGCCAATCACACGGCCAGGTACGTTGCGCTTGAATTCGAGTCGTGTAGCAAAGAAGGCCGCGTGGGGACCTCCATAGCCCATAGGGACACCGAACCGTTGGCTGTTGCCCACCACGACATCAGCACCCATCGAACCAGGCGATTGCACCAAGGCGCAGGCCAACAAGTCGGTCGCTACCACCACACGCACTTCCATCGCATGTGCGCGCTCAATGAATGCATGCAACGGCTCCACACGACCCTCATCGTTCGGGTACTGAATAAAGACGCCGAAAACATCTTCCGCCAATTCAATGGCGTCCTCAGAAAGACGTTCAATGCGAATGCCCAAGTGCACAGCGCGGCTGTTCAGAACAGACCACGTTTGCGGAAATACATTTTCCGAAACAATGAAGCGGTCCACCCCTGCCTTGGCCGCTTTGCGGCTTCGCGCATTGAACATCATGGTCATGGCCTCCGCAGCAGCCGTCGCCTCGTCGAGCAAACTGGCATTGGCCATTTCCATCCCTGTGAGGTCGCAGACCATGGTTTGGAAGTTCATCAACGCTTCAAGTCGACCTTGGGCAATCTCAGCTTGATAAGGCGTGTAAGCCGTGTACCAACCTGGGTTTTCAAGCACATTTCGGCGAATGACACTGGGCACCTCTGTAGGGTGATAGCCCATGCCGATGTGGTTGCGGAACAGCTTATTCTCCGAAGCCACTTGCGCAATGTGCTCCAAGTAAGCCGTCTCGGACATGGCCTCCGGCACGTCCAGCCTATTCGCCATCAGAATGGCTTCTGGCACGGTACTGCGGACCAATTCCTCCATGGAATTCAATCCCAAAACAGACAGCATACTGCTGTGTTCCTCCTTGCGGGGACCCAAGTGACGCTGAACAAAAGCTCCTGAAGCCATGACGCTGAATTAGAAGTCAAAAATAAAAGGGTACAACACCCAAAAGTGCACTCTGTTCATAACCGTTTCGTAGCTGTTAGATATTCTACTTTTGAGGGGCATGCGTGGCTATCGAGTGCTCTGGTCCAATGCCGTCATTTCGGTGGCCGCCTCTGGATGTGTTTTGCGCTCTTGGTGCATGTCTCATCATGGCGGTCCCAATGCTGAGCTGCCATGGGTTTTTGCGCTGGGCATTGGCGCAGCCACCTGGCTGGCATACACCTGGCAACGGCATGTTAAATCCACCCGGTCTCACGGTCTGCGGCCCGCCCACCTCCAGTGGTTCAACGCCCACAAACACACTTTTCGCTGGGTGGGCATCTTCATGTTGCCTTTTGCGGTCTTGCCCCTCGTGCGCACCGCAGCCCTTGCTGGGGGTTCTCAATCTTCTGCACTCCTCCTCATCGCTGGTCTATGTGTCGCCGGATTGCTCACCTTGTTGTATGCCGGACTGCCTGGCGAGAAAGGCTTAAAACTGGCCCTTCGACGATTGCCCCGCCTCAAGCTGCTGTGGATTGGACTCACCTGGTCCGTCATCACAGCTTTGTGGCCCGCGGTATTGGATGCCAACAGCGCGGCCATGGAAAGCGGGGACTTGTACCTGGTCGCATTGGAACGGGCCTTGGTGATTATGGCGCTAACACTCCCCTTTGATCTGAGGGACCGAAACTGGGACCCGCCGTTCATGAAGACCCTGCCCCAACAATGGGGGACACGAGGAACACGCATCGCAGCCGTGGTCATGCTCATCGCGGCGACGGCAGCATCGGCCATAGCCACACAAGGCAGCTTGGAATTTGGGTTCGGGCCATTGATCATGATCCCCCTTGTGGCGTGGGCTTCTGACCAGCGCCCCCCTCTTTACTATGCGCTGTTGGACGCCACCTTGATTCTGGACGCAGCCATGGTCTTGGCCTTGAGTTGATCCTTAGGAAAAAGTCACATCCAACGCCTCGGTAAAGGCAGACACTGAAGCGTCTATCACAGCGTCGCTGTGGGCAGCAGAGACAAATCCAACCTCGTAACCAGAAGGGCCGAGGTACACACCGCGGTCAAGCAACGCCGCGTGCAACTTGGAGAAGTACGCCATGCTGTCTGGATCGATTTCACTGCTGCGACGGATGTGCACCTGCTCACTAAACGCCAACCAAAAAATACTGCCCCTTGTGAAAATCCGCAGTGGCTGGCCCTTCCGTTCGGCATGCGCCAAAATGGGGTCTACCAAACGGCGTGTCCGACGCTCCTGATCCTCATAGAACCCCGGTTTGAGACACTCGGTCAACTGACCTGCGCCAGCGGCCATCGCCACGGGGTTGCCGCTCAACGTCCCCGCCTGATACACAGGACCCACCGGCGCCACATGATCCATGATCTCTGCAGAGGCCGCGTAAGCCCCAACGGGCATCCCCCCTCCGATGATCTTTCCGAAGGCCATCACATCGGGTTGAATGCCATAGTATTCAGCCGCCCCACCAAAGGCCACCCTGAATCCGCTGATGACTTCGTCGAACAACAGCAACACCCCGTATTTATCGCACAAATCCCGCACGCCTTGCAAGAAGCCAGGGTCCTGAATCAGCAGCCCATTGTTGGCCGGGATGGGCTCAATCGCCACCACCGCCAAGTCATCGGCATATTGCTTCATGGTCGCCTCTAACGCTTCCAAATCGTTGAGCGGCAAAACAAGGGTCTCCCTGGCGTAGGCTTCGGGAACGCCTGCAGATGTAGAAGTTCCCAAGGTCGCTAAACCGCTTCCCGCCTTGACCAGCAGGGCATCTACATGACCGTGATAGCACCCGTCGAACTTGAGGATTTTGGACTTGCCCGTCACCCCGCGTGCCAAACGAATGGCGCTCATGGCCGCCTCTGTGCCGCTCGATACGAATCGGATCCGCTCTGCAAAAGGATGGTTGTCCAAGATCAGGCCCCCCAACTCATTTTCGAGGCGCGTCGGGGTTCCAAATGAGGTCCCATTGGCCACCGCCGACATGATGCGCTCTTGAACAGCAGGGTGAGCATGCCCCAGAATAAGGGGGCCCCAAGAGCAGCAAAAATCAATGTAACGCTGGCCATCGGCGTCCCAAATGTGGGCGCCTTCACCCTTGTCAATGAACAGCGGAGTGCCGCCGACAGCCCCAAATGCCCGAACAGGAGAGTTGACCCCTCCAGGAAACCTCAGGCGGGCTTCTTCGAAAAGCGCAGCGCTGGCTGATCGGCCATGTGCAGCAGGATGTGAAGTGGATGTGGGCATAGGTCAAGATTCCGGGCGAAATTAGCAACCAGTCCGTCCAGGACACCCGCCGACATCCACTCCGTTCCACCGCCCATGCCCCTCGACCACCATTGGACACAACAAGGTGAATTCAAAGAAGCTGCACAGCGCTTTGATTTAGAAGACGACCTCGCGCCCTTTCGTGAGCGGTTCTTCATTCCACCACACGGCGATGGCTTGTCCCTGTATTTCACGGGGAACTCCCTTGGCCTCCAACCAAAAGGCGCCCGCGAAATCATCGAAGGAGAACTCGAAGACTGGCGCCGCTTTGGGGTGGAGGCACACTTCGAAGGCAGACGTCCATGGGTCGCCTATCACCGAGAGGCCACACAAGACCTCGCCGCCATAGTAGGTGCACTCCCCAATGAGGTTGTGGCCATGAATGCCCTCACTGTGAACCTGCACCTGCTGCTGATTTCCTTTTATCGGCCCCAAGGAAGGCGGACCAAACTCATGATTGAAGCGGGGGCCTTTCCCAGCGACCGGTATGCCGCTTTGAGCCAATTGCGATTGCATGGGCTCGACCCCGCCGAACACCTTATCGAAATCGCCCCACGTGCCGGTGAACACACACTTCGCACCGAAGACATCACCGCCAGAATTGCCCAAGAAGGCGATACCCTTGCTTGCGTCATGCTGTGTGGCGTCCAGTACTATACAGGCCAGTGGATGCCCATGCGCGACATCACCGCCGCAGCCCACGCTGCAGGAGCGACATGTGGATTCGATCTGGCCCATGCCGCAGGCAACGTTCCCCTGCAACTCCACGACTGGAACGTTGACTTCGCTTGTTGGTGCGGATACAAATACCTGAATGGCGGGCCCGGCTGCACCGCAGGAGCCTTTGTTCATGAGCGGCATGCCAACAAACCCGAGATGCCCCGCCTCGAAGGATGGTGGGGCCATTCCGAGGCGCGCCGGTTCAAAATGGAACCTGACTTTGACCTCATGTCCGGCGCAGAAGGTTGGCAGACTTCGAACGCTCCCGTGATGAACATGGCCGCCATGCTCGCGTCCCTCGCAGAATTCAGGGCGGCAGGTATGGGTAGGCTGCGTCAAAAATCAGAGGCGCTCACCACGTTTTTGGAACGGGGCATTCACTCCGTCGCAGAATCTACCGGTTCATCCCTCGAAATCCTCACCCCCACGGACCCCTCATCACGCGGCTGTCAGCTCTCGGTGGTCGCCCATGGGCGCGGAAAAGGCCTATTTGAACACCTCACCGAACAAGGCGTGATTGTCGATTGGCGGGAGCCTGCTGTTATCCGTTTGGCCCCCGTCCCATTGTACAATTCATTTGCAGATGTCGCCGATTTCCTTGGCATCCTGCACCAAGGCCTCCAACAGGACGCTTAAATTGGCCCCATGAAGAGCATGCGTTATGTCGTGATCGGCATCGGTAAATATGGGTCTCGCATCGCATTGGAAATGGCCGGCCGCGGAGCCGAAGTGTTCGCCATCGACTGTGTCGAAGACAAGGTGAAAGAGGTCAGCGATGACATTGCACTGGCCATTACCATGGATTCCACGGACCTCAAAGCCCTCAGGAGCCAGAAACTCGACGAAATGGACGCCGCAGTAGTGGCCATCGGAGACAACTTCGAAGCCACGGTGTTGACCACGCTCAACCTGCTCGACATGGGTATTCCAAGGGTGATTGTAAGGGCGTCAGGGCGTCACCAAGAGCGCATTTTGCGCAGTCTTGGCGTGCAAGAAATTCTCGCCCCAGAGGCAGAATTCGCCAGCATCGTTGCAGAGCGGCTCATGAATCCCAACCTGCGCGGGTTCTTGGAATTGCCCAACGATTATGAAATCGCAGAAATTCAAGCCCCAACGGGCGTCATAGGACGCAACTTGGGCGACATTGACCTGACCACCCGCTACAACCTTAGGCTGATCACCATTCGGCGCACCTATGACGAAGGGGGTGAAATCAAGGAGCACCTCATCGGCATTCCCCGCCCCGATACCGTGGTCGGAAAAACTGACACACTGGTCGTTTTTGGAACGTTGGGCGACGTCAACCGTTTCCTCGAGGTCAACGAATAAGGGTGACTGCCCCCACCTTTTCAAGGAAACCTCCAAAGCTCTCCCCATCATCTCGAAGGGGCTGCCACACCGCACGGTAGCCATACAATCCCCCGGGAGCAGGCTCACCACTTTCCAGCCGGCCGTCCCACCGAAGGCCCAAGTCTTCTGAGCGAAAGACCTCAATGCCCCATCGGTTGAACACCACCAACAGGTAGCTTCCCACTTCTTCTGAAAAACCACCAAAATCATCGTTGACCAGGTCGTCGTCTGGTGTAAAGGCCGTGGGGAAATAGACGCTGTCCTGCTGGCAGAAATCCGTCAGCACAATGCTCGCAGAGTCCTGACATCCGTTCGAAAGCAAAGTCAACGTGACCGTATACACGCCTTCATTGGCGAGTAAAACGCCAGGCCCAGTAGAACCGTCAGACCACGAATAGGCCACATCGGGCTGGGTCACATCGAGCCAAATCGGCCCATCCTCCTCCAAGCATATCACCGTGTCGAGCGGCAACTGGGGAACAGGTGATGGATAAAAAGCAGGCGAAATGGAGGCTGTACCTATGCAGCCCGTCACATCAACGGTAATGGCTTCGTAGTCGCCGGGCTCGGTGACAACGATGGCGTTTCCCGCTTCACCGTTGGACCATCCCACCCCGACTATGGTTGTATCGCCGGTTACCGTGGCCGTCAGCGTTACAGGCTGACCTTCACAAGCTGCGCCATCCGCATCCAAAACGATCACAGGATTGTCAAATATGCTGATGCTCACAGTATCCGAACGCTCACAACCTTCAGGGTTGGTCGCGGTGACCCAATACACCCCAGTCGTATCCGCTACAATGGAGGACACCGTGTCGCCCGTGCTCCACAGCAGGTCTTCTGCCGCTGCATCCAGCCCACAGTCCAGGGATGCCGTCTCTCCTTCGCACAGCTGCTGGTCAACCCCTAGGTCAATGGGGGCCACGTTGGCCGTCACAAAAATGCTGTCCTCATAGGTGCATTGTCCTGAAGGCCCCGCGCTCGCCGTCGCGAAGTACCACTGGTCCGCTTGTACAAGCAGTTGAGGGGTGGGGGTCTCGGGATCTAACAGCAAAAGCGAAGGTTCCCAATTCCAAGAAACACCCGCCATGGCCTGTGCCTCTGCCGATGGCTGAAGGGTAAATCCGTTCAAGTCGCACACCAACGTATCCGCAGGAAGTCCAATGTTTACCGCCTCCTGAACCTGCACGACAATGGTATCCGTCCAAATGCAATTGTTCGGCACATCCAGGGCCACACACCAAATGGTGATGGTGCTGTCGAACACCATGTCAAAGCTCTGGGTACTGGTCCCACCCAAAACATCGAACGGGTACCAACTGAAATTGAAGTTCTCGGCGGCCGCATCAGCAGGGTCGGCATAAGCTTGGGCCACATTGATGTAGACAAAGGCATCCAGTGCCTCACACACGTAATTCGGGTTGGTGCTGACATAAGGCAAACCTGTTCCCGTGGAAACGCACGGGTCTTGCGCTTGGACCACCAAGTGGCCCAGGAGCGCAACGGCCAAAAGCCACAGCGTGCGAAAAAAGGAGGTGTTCACCTGCATATAACTCAAAATTAGCGCCTTTGGTGCTGTTTGACACACATCCCAGCGCGGATGTTCACGTCAAGGCCGTGGATGAAATTCAGGGGCAATTTCCACCTCCCATCCAGCGCGAACATCGACCTCACTGGCCCACCTCAACACAGGCTCGGGGTGCAGTCCTTTGGCCGGACGGGCGCCTGACCAACGCCCGTCGCCATTTTCGTCCTGAACCATGACCACACGATAACGACCTGGCAACAGCTGGTTAAATCGACCCTCTGCATCCACCTCATGCGTGGTGGGTGCGCCTGAACTGTTCAACAACAACCAAATAACCGCACCGTCGGAGGCATGAGCCGCACTGTCCAAGACCAGTTGGATGGCTCCGTAATCCGATGGAACCCGGACGGAAAGCCGCCATTCTAAGGTGTCCGTTGACAGTCCTTCCTCTCCTTGAATCCCTCCTGGCTCGACCATGAGTGATACCGATGCTCCAGGCGGGAAAGGCCCCACATCCAAACGGTTCTCCACCAATCGGAAGAGGGCAGGCGACAAAGCAGCAGTATCGCCTTCCATCACCACTGTTCCTGAACACATTGCGGTGTCCAAACGCACAGGACGGGGCGCAAAACGCAGGCTAAAATGTCCTGCTCGATCCGCGAACCGTTCAGCCGGTTCCACTGGAACTGGCGGTGTATTGGCCTCCACTCCGCGAAACACCAGCGTATCTGTGCCAGATGGATGACGCAGCAACCACGGTCCGCTCTCATCCGCCGAAAAACCCGGGAGTTTGGCCCAAACACTGTCGCCTTTCATGCCCAGTTCCACGGGCCCTTCAGGTCCCATCAGGGCCAGCGAATCCGAAATGTCTGAGTCACTCAGCCCATCAGGACCTTCACGCAACGCCTCCAACCCCGAAATGGCGGCTCGGAAATACCCCGAAGAATCCACACGCACTCCCGACAAATAAGTCGAGGCACTGGGCGGCGGGGCATCCAGCCTCAAAGCAGGTGCAGCCATCAATTCAGCCCAACCTGCACTGTCCGTCACCGTCTGCAAGGCGCCCTTCCCCCATGCCAAAGCCTCCCCTTGATCAGCCCGGTAGTTGCCATTGACATCGTCCAAAACCATCCAACCCAATTTGGAGATGGGCAAAAAGCCCACGTCAAACCTTCCGCTGTCATCAACCAGGCCCACATAATCGGGCAAGGGCCTCAGCGAATCGGGCAATGTCGCATCCAATGCAACTGCCGGTAAGCCTTCTTCAAACAGCAAAACACGGATCCCTGCAGCAGCTTCGCCAGACCAAGCGTCTTCGGCACGGCCAGCTACGCGGCCAGAGTCCAAGACATCTCCTGTAGTGAACACATACTGCAGTCCCTTGGCCACATTTCCCTCGCGCAAGTCACGCACGGCATCTCCAAACTGAACGATGTAAGTCCGATCTGCCATCAAGCTGTCTGCCAACTCCACCTTGACCATTTTTCCCCGCACCATGGCCCGTGGCGGCACAGGCAAGGGTGGAGAAACCAACATTTGGCGCCGCGCGTCTTGCAATTGCACGAACTCGTCAAACTCTAAAACGAACGCCCCCTTGTCAAACTGAACACTCCCAAAAGGAGGGTCTGCAGACACTACTTGCGGGGCGTCCTCATCACGACCTCCACCATCTGGCGAACCCACTTGGGCGCAGCCAAAGAGGAGCAGAACAGCAACCGCTGCCACCGACATCTGGAATACCCTACGCATGTCCGGGAAGGGGTTCATCAATCAACCTTTCAGCTACCGTGTCAATCAGGCGTTGAAGTCGGTCCGCGTCTTCTTGCTCAAAGTCTGCTACCACAGCGCTGTCCACATCAAAAACAGCGCGAACCTGTCCCTGCGCATCCCGCACCGGCACCACCAATTCACTCCGGCTTACTGCACTGCACATGACATGACCCGGAAAAGCATCCACGTCCTGAACCACCACCGCTTCGTTGCGCGCCCATGCTAGCGCACACACACCCCTGTCCTTAAACAGACGCGTACACGCCACAGGGCCTTGAAAGGGGCCCAGCACCAATTCATCCTTCACCACACGGTAAAAACCCACCCAATGCCAACCAAATGCCATGTGGACCAAGGCCGCAAAGTTGGCCTGGTTTGCCACGGGGTCCGCGTCTGACAAGAGTGCCAAGCACTGCATATCCAACTGGTCATAGCGGGCCTTCCGCGGTGCGTTGCGGTCAAATGCAAAAGCGTCAGCCATGGTCCGAAGTTCGACAGTGCTGGCGTTTATTCGACCTGTTACAAGTCAAGAAGCGTCAAAAAAGCACCGGCGCAGGTGAACGCACTTCCGCGCCCAGCTCGCTTTTGGCCAATTCGGAGAACAACCTACAAGTGTCGGGCGTCTTGATGCTGTCGGGCTGGTGCACCAAAAGATCGACCGACTGTAAACCCTTGGCCTGCCACGCTTTGATGCGCCTGCACCAATCTTTGAGCCTGCGTTCATCGCTTGCGTGTCCCTCGTAACCACCAAAACGAAGCAGCAAAAATGGTGCGGTCATCCTCATGTGCAGCGCATCTCTGCGCAAGGCCGTATCGCTCAGAACAGCACCAATTCCCCACTCCAACATAGCCTGCCACACCGACTCTACAGCATGGGCGAACTCCGGTTCAGGAGCAAACCAACCGGGGTGACGAAATTCAATAGCAGCCTCAAACGACCGGGGCCAAGTTTTGAGGTAGGCCAACAAGCGGTCAGCGTGCTTGGGTGAGAAATGCGGAGGCAGTTGGATAAAGGCAGGGCCTCTTTTTTTTCCCAATGCATCCAATCCTGCGATGAAGTCGTCGGTGGGTCCGGCACAGTCATTAAACCTTCGGTAATGCGTGATGATCGCAGGAAATTTGGGGCAAAACCGAAAGTCCTCCGGCATGGCTGCAGCCCATTGTGCCATACGTTCAGCAGGGTGAATCCGGTAATGGGTGGCATTGAGCTCGATGGTGCCAAACGCCTGCCCATAATGAACGGGCCACGTGCGTTGCGGCGCCTTTTCGGGATAAACACTGCCCCGCCATGGACGAATGGTCCACATAGTACCGCCTGCCCTGACTTCCAATGGTCGGCCTTTTCCCGCAGCCAATCCTGCCAACGTATCGGGGTGGTCTTCTGGCAAAGAGAAGTCTATCCCTGGCAGCTGTTCGTGCTGCTCCTCCTCTGGAATCTTGCCGTATTTCACGACCACAAAGAAAGCGGCTCTGCAGACAAACCCCGCGCCGCGCCTTTCTGTTTAGGGCAGACTTTGCCCGCAACAATGACGCCCTGGCACCTCATCGCACACGCCATTTTCCCCAGGCGATGCGCTTCGTGTGAAACACCCCTCTCTGAGGCGGAACCCGCCTGGTGCGGGCCCTGTGAATTTTCGTGGGTTCGGCATTCCGGACACAGTGCCTTGCGCTTTGGACATCGCCTAGACTGGGCGTTGGGGGTCAATTGGCTGCACCTGGCCCGACCCGAAGAACGCCGGCTGGTCCACAACCTTAAATACGGGGGCAGCGCCTTTTTAGGCATCCAACTCGGAAGGATCATGGCGCGAGAGTGCGCACAAACCTTGGACATGGCATCCGCCACCCAATGGTCCGTAGTGCCCGTTCCTCTCCACCGAAAGCGACAGCGCCAAAGGGGATACAACCAAAGTGAAATGCTGGCCAAGGGTTGGTCACAGGTTACCGGCGCCCCCATGTTGTCCCTACTAGAGCGACCTCATGCTGGGCAATCCTTGACACGGTTCGGAAGGGCCGGCCGCATTAAAGAAGGGCTCAATCCGTTTGTTTGGAAAGCCCCTGATTCAGACAGCACCGTGCCCGACGCTGGCATCCTCATCATGGACGACGTCATGACCACAGGCAGCACACTCGAACGCGCGCATTCTGCGATTCGCCAATATTGGAGCGGCCCTTTGGGCTACCTCACATTGTTGGACGCCAATCGCTGAAGACCAGGGGCCTCAGATGCCGTGGCACTTCTTGAACTTCTTGCCCGAACCGCACGGACAAGGCTCATTGGGCAGCGTCTTCTTCTCGACGCGGACCGGCTCAGACTTGGGAGGAGGAGGTGCGGGCATTCCCGTCGTTCCACCGCCGCCTTGAGCGCGGGCAGCCGATATGCGCTGTTCGTTGAGGTTCTGAACGCCCGCCTTGCTTGTCTGCACCCGGGCTGGCTGCTGGGGCCTGGCACCCGGTGCCCTCTTGACCTGATCAGGCTGGCTCGGCAACTGACACTTGAGCAAGAAACTGGCCACATCCGTGTTCATACGCTGCACCATGGCCTTAAAAAGCTCGTAGGACTCGAACTTGTAAATGAGCAACGGATCCTTCTGCTCGAAACGGGCGTGCTGCACATTGGAACGGAGGTCGTCCATGTTGCGCAGGTGCTCTTTCCAGAGTTGGTCCAACACTCCCAAGACCACCGTCTTTTCCAACTCGTCCACCAAAGTGGTGCCCGAGGAATCCACAGCCTCTTGAATGTTGGCCATCACCTGAAGGTTTCGGCGGCCATCCGTAAAGGGCACTGCGATGTTGACGAATTGATTGGTGTCGTCCTCGTACACGCGCTGAATCACCGGATGCGCATGGGCCGCCAAGGACTTCATGCGGTCGTGGTAATGTGTTTCGGCGGCGTTGTGCAGGGACTGAGACTGGGCCTCGGGATTGCCCAGGCCAAAGTCGTCGGAAGAGAAGGGAGGGTCTACCCCCAATTCTGCTAGACTCCGTATGCGCAACCCTTCGAAGTCTTTGCCCGGTCCAAAGTCGGTCACGAGTTGATCCGATAGCTCGTAGAACATTCCGGAGATGTCAAACTTGAGGCGCTCCCCATGCAAAGCATTCCGGCGGCGGCGGTATATGACCTCGCGCTGGCTGTTCATCACATCGTCATACTCGAGCAAGCGCTTGCGGATACCAAAGTTGTTCTCCTCCACCTTGCGCTGGGCGCGCTCAATGGACTTGGTGATCATGGAGTGCTGAATGACTTCCCCGTCTTGGTGGCCCAAACGGTCCATCATTTTGGATACCCGTTCACTTTGGAACAGGCGCATCAGATCGTCTTCCAAACTCACATAGAATTGGCTGCTACCAGGGTCGCCTTGGCGGCCTGAACGGCCCCGCAACTGACGGTCAACACGTCGGCTGTCGTGGCGCTCTGTGCCGATAATGGCCAAACCACCTGCAGCCTTCACGTCTTCGCCCAATTTGATGTCGGTTCCACGTCCAGCCATGTTGGTCGCAATGGTCACTGCACCTGGCTTACCCGCTTTCGCCACCACCTCGGCTTCGGCCTGGTGGCGCTTCGCGTTGAGCACTTGGTGCTCGATTTTGCGAATGTCCAGCATGCGGCTCAGCAATTCGCTGACCTCTACAGTAGTGGTTCCTACGAGGACGGGGCGGCCCGCATCGCGCAACTTCACCACGTCTTCAATGACCGCGTTGAACTTCTCCCGCTTGGTCTTGAAGACCAAATCGTCCTCGTCTTCGCGCGCAACAGGACGGTTCGTCGGGATCGACATCACATCGAGCTTGTAGATGTCCCACAACTCTTGCGCTTCCGTTTCCGCCGTCCCCGTCATGCCCGCAAGCTTGTGGTACATCCGGAAGTAATTCTGAAGGGTGATCGTGGCGTAGGTCTGCGTCGCCGCCTCAATGCGCACCCCCTCCTTGGCCTCAATCGCTTGGTGCAAACCATCCGAATAACGGCGGCCCTCCATAATGCGGCCCGTTTGCTCGTCTACAATCTTCACCTTGTTGTCCATCACCACATAGTCGATGTCCTTTTCGAACAAGGCATACGACTTGAGCAACTGGTTCATGGTGTGCAGGCGGGCAGATTTGATGCCCTGCTCACGGAAAAGCGCCTCGCGCTGCTCCTGCTTTGCCGCATCCGAAGCATCCGAAGCGTCAATTTCGACCAAGGTCGATGGCACATCCGGCATCGTGAAGAACTGATCGTCCTCAATGTCTGCGGTCAACGTAGCGATGCCCTTTTCTGTCAATTCGACCTGGTTCTGCTTCTCGTCAATCACGAAATACAGCTCCTCATCGGCCTCGGGCATCATGCGCTTGTTGTCCTGCAAGTAGTAGCCCTCCGTCTTCAGCAACTGCTGCCGAACCCCCTCTTCGCTCATGAACTTGATGAGCGACTTGGTCTTGGGCAAGCCTCTGTAGGCGCGGAACAATGCCAAACCACCTGTGCGGATGGTCTCCTTGTCGGCGCCCTCAGTCCCCAACTTTTTCTTGGCCTCGGTGATCATGTTGTTCACCGCTTGGCGCTGCTTTTGCATCAGCTGTACCACTTTGGGCTTGAGCCCATCAAACTCGTGCTCGTCTCCCTTGGGAGTAGGCCCCGAAATGATCAATGGCGTTCTGGCTTCGTCAATCAGAACACTGTCCACCTCGTCCACAATGGCAAAATGGTGCTTGCCCTGTACCAACTGATCGGGACGCATGGCCATGTTGTCCCGGAGGTAATCGAAACCGAACTCGTTGTTCGTACCGTAGACGACGTCGCACTTGTACGCATTGCGCCGGGCTTCAGAATTGGGCTGATGCTTGTCGATGCAGTCGATGGTCAATCCGTGGAATTGAAACAGAGGGCCCATCCACTCCGCGTCACGACGGGCGAGATAATCATTCACCGTCACCAAGTGCACTCCTCGTCCCGTTAAGGCATTCAGAAAAACGGGAAGCGTAGCCACCAAGGTTTTTCCCTCACCGGTTTGCATCTCTGCGACTTTACCACGGTGCAATGCGACACCACCGATCAACTGGACATCGTAATGCACCATGTTCCACTCGACCGGTGTTCCCGCAGCCATCCATTCTCTGGCCCAAAAAGCCTGATCTCCCTCTATGCGCACGAAATCGCGGCCCGCAGCAAAGTCACGGTCATAATCCAATGCGGTCACCTCCAACTCTCCAGGCGCCGCAAACCGGCGAGAAGTTTCCTTGAGTAAGGCAAAGGCTTCGGGCATCAATTGCTCCAAAACCTCCTCAAGCTTATCGTCAACCTCCTTTTCCAGCGCATCTACTCGGTCATACAACACCTCTTTGGCCTCAAACGACATGGTGGGATTTGAAGCGACCTGCGCCCTGAGGCCTTTGGACTCTTCCACCAACTCCTCCACATGATTCAAGATCCGGCGCTTCAAGTCAGCACTGCGCTCGCGAAGCCCGTCGGAGGACAGTCCCTGCATTTCAGACTCGAAAGTGTGAACGGCATCCACCGCAGGTTGGATGGCTTTGACATCCGTTGCCGCCTTGTCGCCGACGAGGCGCTTGACGATTTTATTGAAGGCTCCAATCATGGGTGCTGCTTGTGCCACTGAAATCCCATGTCAAAAACAAAAATGGAATCCAAGAGGTGTGGACAAAATTAAGGCTCAAGATTGGGGTCTCCACTCCCAAACATTGTTGCGAATTGCCTCCGCAGTAAGCCCTTGTGGGCCGCCATGAACACCAAAAAAATTCATCCCCTCATCTCATACACCGAAGCCCCTATCAACAATTCAAAATACTGATTAACAGGAGTTTAATGGGGTTAATCAACCGCATGTTGACAATTCCATCGAGGTGTTCATCGTTTCCGATTGCCGTTGCAGGCTCCACTCCGCAGTTTTGAAGTCTGTCTTTTAGGAGACAAAATCATCGCCGCACAGAAGTCAATTTCATCCAATCCCAACCACATGAACAACGAGCAGCACAATCACGGAACTGAGTCGGTCAACGACGTTTCTTCGGATGTTCAACAACCGGGTGAAGGTCAAATGGCCATTGACGCCATGCTTCCGGAAAACACTGCAGTGGTCGAACCCATTCTGGAGGACAACCCCAACCGTTTTGTGCTGTTTCCGATTCAACACGACGACATCTGGAATTTCTACAAAAAGTCCGAGGCCAGCTTTTGGACCGCTGAGGAGATTGACCTCGCGGCAGATATGGTGGATTGGAACGAAAAGCTCAACGACAATGAGCGCTACTTCATCAAGCACATCCTGGCCTTCTTTGCCGCCTCTGATGGCATTGTAAATGAGAACCTCGCTGAGAACTTCGTCGCCGAAGTCCAGTACACAGAGGCCAAGTTCTTTTATGGTTTCCAAATCATGATGGAGAACATCCACTCGGAGACATACTCCTTGTTGATCGACACCTACATCAAGGACAAGGAGGAAAAGAACCACCTGTTCAATGCCATCGAGACCTTGGACTGCGTCAAGAAAAAAGCCAACTGGGCGCTCCAGTGGATTGACAACGGCAACTTCCCCGAGCGCATCGTCGCTTTTGCTGCTGTAGAGGGCATCTTCTTTAGCGGAAGCTTTTGTTCCATCTTCTGGTTAAAGAAGCGCGGACTGATGCCCGGACTGAGCTTCTCCAACGAACTCATCTCTAGGGATGAAGGCATGCACTGCGACTTCGCTTGCTTGCTCTACACCCAGCACATCGTCAACAAGTTGCCCAAGTCTACGGTCGAGAAAATCATCGTCGACGCCGTCAACATCGAGAAGGAGTTTGTCTGCGACGCTTTGCCTGTGCGTTTGATTGGAATGAATGCCGATCTGATGAGCCAGTACATTGAGTTCGTCGCCGACCGCCTTTTGGTCGAGTTGGGCAACGAGAAAGTTTACAATGCCACCA
>Ga0206129_10001294_pt1 | contig 34067 bp, 27 predicted proteins | sample Helgoland_Spring_8_FD_148616 | JGI IMG/M metagenome (GOLD analysis project Ga0206129, IMG submission 148616) | Pelagic subsurface seawater microbial communities from Kabeltonne, Helgoland, North Sea - Helgoland_Spring_Bloom_20160502_2 | ecosystem: Environmental > Aquatic > Marine > Epipelagic ...
GCGTGGACCGCGGTCGCCACAAAATTGGCAGCCCAATTCTGGCCGGGCCCAATGACACTGGTGCTACCGCTGAAGCCTGACAACGGCTTGTCAGCGCTGGTCACCGCAAATCTGCCAAGCCTCGCGGTCCGCATCCCCGCCAACCCGCTCGCGCGGGACCTGCTGGACCAGTTTGGCGGACCAGTTGCCGCCCCCTCGGCCAACCCCTCAGGTCGTATCAGCCCCACTACCGCGCGTCACGTAATACGCGGTCTCGACGGGCAGATTGACGCTGTGATCGATGGCGGCGACTGCGCGGTGGGTTTGGAATCAACCATCATCGGACTTGAGAAAACCCCAACCTTGCTGCGCCCTGGCGGGCTTGCCAGCGGTCCGATCGAGGCCTGTCTGGGACAACCGTTAACGCACCATCACATCAGCGACACACTGAATGCGCCTGGGCAAATGAGATCACATTACGCCCCCACCGCGCGCTTGCGCCTGAACGCCACAAGCGCACGATCGGGTGAAGTTTTGTTGGGCTTTGGGGATGTACCCGCCGACTTAAACCTATCGGCCAGCCGTGATTTGGTCGAGGCAGCGGCAAATTTGTTTCGCCATCTGCATACGCTGGATACACTGGCATCGGAAGTCATCGCCGTCAGTCCAATACCCAAAACGGGTTTGGGATTGGCCATCAACGACCGCTTGCAACGCGCCGCAGCGCCAAGGCCTGAAAGCGAAGCGGCGCTATAACGCAGCTATCAACCGCAAACAAAGGGTCACGCCCTCCCGGCCGTCGCCGACAGCGCCACAGCATCCACCCCCATACGCCGCAGCGAATCCGGCCATATTTCATCAGCAGGGTTTTCAAAAATAAGCGCGTGGCTGGCTTCGCCGGTCAACCAGCCGTTCTGGCTGATCTCTTGCTCAAGCTGACCCGGCCCCCAGCCAGCATAACCCAAAACCATCATCGCCAAGGCCGGGCCCTTTCCGACCGCGATGTCTTCTAAAATATCCTGTGTTGCAGTCATCGCAAAGGTTGGGCTGACCTCAAGCGTTGAGATATCCGAGACATAGTCCCGCGAATGCAGCACAAACCCCCTGCCATGCTCAACCGGACCGCCAAAGTAAACCGGCATATCCGGCGTTTCATCACTGGTCTCAATCGACATTTGCTCAAGTAAATCGCCAAAGCGCAAACCGCGGTTGGGTTTATTGACGATCAGCCCCATGGCACCCTTGTCAGAATGCGAGCACATATATATCACGCTCCGGTCAAACCGAGGATCACCCATCCCGGGCATGGCAATTAGGACTTGGCCGGTAAAATCAACCGTCGTTTCGGGCGATTGCATTTTTCACACCTTTAAACTTTCTGTATTGTGATCATGACCCGCGACGCAGTGCGACGCAAGCCCGAGTATGCCAAACCACCCGAGGATATCCTGATCGACAGAATGTGATTTGGCTTTTGGGACAAAATCGTCGCATAAGACAGCATGACCCTAAAAAAACTTTCCCTCGGCCTGTTGATTTGTCTGATGCCTTTTGGCGCCGCATTGGCGCAAAATGCATCAGACATCATCTCGGTCCACATCCTGACCGGCGCAAGGATCACACCCGAGCAACACATCTCAGCGCTGCACATAAAGCTGAAACCCGGCTGGAAAACTTATTGGCGTGCGCCGGGAGAGGCTGGCATTCCACCCGGGTTCAATTGGGAAGGGTCCAAAAATATCAGGACGGTGGATGTTCTCTGGCCACGGCCAATTGTGTTTCATCAATACGGGATGCGCTCGATTGGATATAAAAACGAGATTATTCTGCCACTCGCTATCCAGCCCGGCACACCCGGTGGCCAGATCGATTTAAAGGGCCAGATCAGTCTGGGTATCTGTCAGGACATCTGTATCCCCCACACTGTCAAGTTTAGTACCACCCTGCAGGCCAATCAAACCGTGCTGGACCCAAAAATAAAAAACGCCCTGCGCCAGCTGCCCAAAACCGCCCGAACGGCCGGACTGCGTGCGCGGCGCTGCACGTTCTTACCGGCGCAGAGCGGACTAATGCTTAAGGTCACCCTCGACATGCCGTCAACCGGTGCACCAGAACACGCCGTTATAGAAACCAACAATCCATTTGTATGGGCGGATCCGCCCACAGTCTCACGGGCCGGCAATATCCTTTCGCTGAAAACACTGCTGACACATAGCGCTGGACAACCATTTTCTGTGACACGCGACAGCGTCAGAATAACCGTTTTAGGCAGCGATGGTGCCGTGGACATCAATGGTTGCAACAACGGCTAGCCCTGCGCGATACGCGATCGCCGCAACGCCATAAACAAACCCGAAAGCAAATAGATAACCACCATAATAACCGCCAAACCAACGATAAAGGTTAATAAAGCTAAAGGCTTGACCGGGAATTGCTCCAGCCCCGGCAGAGCCACCAGCAGATGGCCATACGCAACAGTCCATCCCAGTGTCGCCACCAGCCATGCCAGCACCATCAGCCCTAGAAGCACAAACCCAAAACGCACCGCCATCAGCCGGAAAGATAAAGCCTTTGACAGGGCTGTGAATTGCCGACCGATATCATTTTGCGCCGCAATCAACGACGGCACGACCAGCAACACCAGCACCATGCCAAAGCCCAGCCCATAGACCAGCGTAATCACTGTCGGCTTTAGAAATTGCGCCTGCTGCGAGGTTTCATGCAAAAGCGGCAGCAACCCCAAGACCGTGGTCAACGTGGTCAGCATGACGGGACGAAGGCGATCTGCCGTGCCGTCAATAATCGATGGCACAAGCCCACGGGTGCGGGCGTGTTCGTCGATTGTGGTCACCAATACAATAGAATCATTGATGATAATCCCGGTCATACCAAGCAGGCCAACCACGCTGAACATCGACAACGGCACATCCCAAACATAATGGCCATAGATTGTCCCTACCAGACCAAATGGGATCACCGACATGACCACCAAAGGCCGGGTCCAGCTGGCAAACACCCAAGCCAGAACCAGATAAATTCCTGTCAGGCACAGGATCAAACCGGCACGGGCATCACTGAGAAAACTATTTTCTTGCTCCGACAGACCTGCAAGTTGCCATTCAACCTGGCGCTCTGCCGCGATTTTGGGCAGGATTTCCGCCTGCAAAGTGGTTTCAATTTCAGCGGCGCGCGCCGGATCATCTTCAGATATATCACCCGTAACCGAAATCAATCGAATGCCGTTTTCACGACGCACTGTGGAAAATCCGGTGCGTTGCTGAACGCTGACAATATCAGCCAGTGGCACATAGGCCGCCGCCGGGGTGCGCAACTGCATCCGCTCCAGAAAATCAGCCGTCAGCTCACCCGAGGGCAGTTCGACCCGAATCGTAGCGCTGCGTGGCCCATCAGGATAGCTCGCCGCCTCAATCCCGTTGAGCCGGTGACGCAGCACCCGCCCCAAGCCATCGATTGTAAAACCCAGCGCCTGCCCCTGCGGGGTCAACTCAAGGATCAATTCCTGCTTGTCATAGGCAAGATTATCTTCGACCGCAGAGACCTCAGAATATTGCGCCAGCGCAGTTTTAAGATCCTCGGCTGCAGCTTTCAACACCTCGGCAGAGGCACCAAAAAACTGAACATCCAACGCGTCCCCTCCCGGACCTGACCGCCAGCCCCGAAATGAGACGGTCTCGAGCAGTGGATGCCTGCGCACCGCGTCTTGCAACTCACCCACAAACGCAAAACTGGAATACGGGCGCAGATCGGCATCAATCAACTCGATCGATATGCCCCCCAAGTGATCGGGATCCTTGGCGTCGCTACCAGCAAGGCCACGACCGGCAGTACCGCCAATCTCAGAGATGACAAATTCAATCGGATTGCGACCGTGGCGTTTTTCATAATCGGCGGCCAATTCCGTCGTGGCACGCTGCATTTCACGCATCATCGCCAGCGTATCCTCACGCGTCGCACCTTGAATCATCGCAAAGTTCCCAGTCACCGAAGAGCGTTCCGGCGCGTTAAAGAACCGCCATTTGACATCCCCGCGCACAAACAGCGCGATCTGACTGGCCAATACTGCAACTACCAACGCCAGCACCACATAGCGTGCGTCAACCACCCACGACATAAACCGGCGAAACAGCCTGTCACGCACCCAGACAAATCCCAGATTGACCTGTCGGCTTGGATAATCATACCAATGATCCTTGACGCTGTGGGCCACCGCATGCGCCATGTGATGGGGCAGGATCAGAAAACACTCGACCAACGAAGCCGCCAGCACCGCGATAACAGTCAGCGGGATATCGGCAATCAAATCGCCAAACCGGCCCCCAATCGCCGTCAGACCAAAAAATGCAATGATTGTCGTAAGAGTTGCGGCAAAAACTGGAAGTGCCATCCGGCGGGCGGCATTTTCCGCCGCCTCGACAGGGCCCTCGCCACGACGAGCACGCCAGTCAGCATGTTCGCCCACCACAATCGCATCATCGACAACGATCCCCAGCGTGATAATTAACGCAAACAGCGACACCATATTGATCGTAATGCCCGACAGATACATCAGCGCGATCGCCGCCATCATCGCAGTCGGTATACCAGCTGCAACCCAAAACGCGGTGCGGGCGTTTAAAAATAGAAACAACAAACCCACCACCAACGCCAAACCGGTTAACCCGTTCTCTAGCAGAATATTAAGCCGGCCAGAAATTGCTGCGGCCCGTGTTCGAATCAAAGTCACCTCAACCGCCGCGGGCAGTGTCAATTGCAAGTCTTTTGCGACCCGCTCGACCACGCGCTGAATGCCAATGGCGTCCCCTCGGTCAGAGCGGTCTATACGCACCGACATCGCCGGCCGTTCACCAACAAAATAACTGCGCTTACGATCAATCCCATCAACGCCCACTCGGGCGACATCCCCTACCGTCAGGCTTGATCCATCCGGGTTGGAACGTAGCACAATGGCGCGTATCTGCGCCGCCGAACGTTTGGCAATCCCCGTTCGAACCCGGGTGTTTGAGCCCGTGACATCGCCAGCGGGATCGACGTCAACCTCTTCCGCAATTGCCTGCGCAATCTGCTGCATAGAAATTTTATAGGCCCGCAAGTTGGCGCTCGGTACTTCGATCACCGTCTCAGGGGCGGCCAGCCCGCGGATCGTGCTCCGGGTGGCCCCTGCATTATAAAGACGCGTAACCAATTCGTCGGTAAAGCGTCCAAGCTGTTCAATCCCCACCGGCCCGCTGATCACCACATCGGTCACTCGATCACGCCAAACCGCACGGCGCACAATCGGTGTATCTGCCTCATCGGGCAGGGTCGTGACCGTCTCGATGGCGGTTTGCACGTCATCTGTGGCCCGCGCCATATCCCAGTTGGGTTCGAAGTCCAGCTTGACCCGTGCCGAGCCCTCACGCGACGTGCTCTCGGTGCTTTCCACGCCCTCAACCGCCAACAAAACAGGTTCCAACACCTGAACAATCGCCCTGTCAACATCCTCGGCACCGGCGCCGTCCCATACCACATAAACCGACACCGATTCCAAAACGACATCGGGGAAAAACTGCGCCCTCATGCGGGGTAAGGCCATTAAACCCGCAACAATCAGCACCACCAACAGCAAGTTGGCCAGCGTTTTGTGGCGGATAAAATACGACAGAAGCCCGGTCGCACTAGAGGAAAGGTCGCGCATCGCTAACCGCCCATCCTGCTTTCAATCCGCTCGACCATCTGGACGGGGACTTTGGGTTTTTCAAGCTGGCCAAGAATACGTTGTTTAGCCGCCGCTGGCATGCGTTTGTTCGCAGTCACAAACGCCACCAGCTTGGCCTTGCGCTCGGCGGTTAGCTCCACCATATCCGGGGCTTTGGGCGCTTTATCATCGGTTGCGCGCAACGGCCGCACTTTGATCCCCGCACCCAGTAGAGGTGATCGTTCAGCCACAATTTCTGCACCGTTCAAATCCGGCGCCCGGACCAAAATGTCATCGCCTTGCCGACGCAACAATTTTGCAGGCCGCGCCAGCAAGCGGTCCTCTTTCCCCAAAATCAAAACCTCTCCGGCTGCATCCAGTGCCGAGGACGGCAAGCGGATCACATAGTTCAGAGGTGGTTCGGTAACCTCAACGGTCACAAAATCACCAGGTTTTAAACCGACCGGTTGATTAATTTGCGCAAAAATCAGCCTTCCGGTCTGGCCTTCGCCGACCGCAGCGCTGTCGCGGCTCAACTGCCCCGACGATACGAGGTCGGTACCAAACACATTCAACGTCACCTTAACTGGGGCCTGTCGCAGCACGCCGCTGTCGTCCAATAGACGCGCATATTGCGCCGTTGAAATCCGAAATGCCACTTCCAGCGCCGCCGGATCAATCAACTCTGCCAGCCGTTCGTTGACAGAAACCAACCCACCCTCTACCAGATTGACGCCACTCAACATGCCGTCAAAGCCCGCAACAACGCGCGTGTCAGCCAATCGACGCTTGGCCTCATCACGAGAAATCTGCGCCCGCGCCAGACGGGTTGCAGCCTGATCGATGCGGGCTTCTGCCTGCGCAAGACCCTGCCGTTTTGCCAGTACCGACTGGCGCGCCACTGAGGCGGCAAGCTCTGCAGTTTCAACAGCGGCTACCGTGCCAACACCCCGCGCCCGCAGATCGATCTGTCGCTGCAGCACCCTGTTGCGCAACGCAACCTGTTCGCGTGCCGCGACAACCTCGTCGTTGGCCAAAAGAACGGCCGCAACTGCCTCGCGCTGTTCGGCTTCGGCATCCCTGAGGTCGGTTTCAATCCGCGCCAGAGCATCTTGAGTATTGGCAGGATCGATCAATGCCAAAAGTTGCCCCTGCGCAACCTGCCCACCCTCTACAAAGTTTTCAGAAAGCTCAACGACTTGCCCTGAAAGCGCCGCGCGTATTTCCAATGTGCGGCGACTTTTGACGTCGCCAAACGCCGTCAAAACCGGACGCACCGTCCCGGGACTTGCAGCAATAACATTCACCGCAAAGACCCGCTCGCGGCTCTGTGAGGGACGGTCGGCGCGCGCAGCCTTTTCGTCCAGCGCGGTTTTTATCAAATCGCCTGCATAGAGTAAAACAGCGATCGCCACAGAACACAAAAACAGGCCCGTCAGGCTTTGCCTTAAGAATCGCATTGGTTTAACATCCTCATGCGCCGTTACTTCGGCTTGAAAGTTACATAGTGCTCGCACCCTGCCCGCCAAGGCATTTCACTTGCGAGTGTTTATCCCTTAAACGACCCGCTGGTCTACTTCCGTCGCAGATGTTCGTCCAAGCGCGGCATTATTTCGACAAAATTGCACGGTTTGTGCCGAAAATCGAGCTGTTTGATAAGAATTTCATCCCAAGCATCCCGACACGCCCCAGGGCTACCGGGCAGCGCAAATAAATACGTGCCGCCTGCCACCCCAGCGGTTGCCCGGCTCTGCACGGCTGAAGTGCCAATTTTTTGCATACTGACCATGGTGAACACGGTGCCAAACGCATCGATTTGTTTTTCATAGACGTCACAATGCGCCTCGACCGTGACATCGCGCCCGGTCAGCCCGGTGCCTCCAGTGCTGATAATGACATCAATTTCGGGGTCCGCCACCCATGCACGCAATTGATCAGCGATCACCACTCTATCATCGGCGACAAGTGCGCGCGCCGCCAAATGATGTCCTGCGGCTGTCAGACGATCGACCAGTGTTTGGCCCGATTTGTCCTCGTCAAGACGCCGTGTATCAGACGTGGTGAGCACCGCAATGCGCACCGCAATAAACGCAATATTTTCATCGATACGAGACATCACTCCTCCAAATGCGCACGTAGCGCAAGCAAATCAGCCCAAGCATCGCGCTTGGCCTCGGGTGTGCGCAACACCATGCCCGGCAGCAGCATCGGCAGTGCCGGTCGGCCCCAAGCCGTGGTCCAGGTGCCCCGCAGCCGGGCAATGCCCCGCGTACCCAGCGCGGCCTGGCAACTCAAATTTCCCATCAAAACGATCACATCCGGTGCGGCCAACGCCACATGGCGGGCCAAAAACGGCTCCATCATCGCCATATCTTCAGCCCGCAAATCACGATTTTGCGGTGGACGCCATGGCAGCACAGTCACCATGTAAACGCCACGCGCCACCTCTGTGGCCGTCCGGTCAAGACCAATCGTCAAAAGCATCTTATCAAGAAATTGGCCCTCATGGCCCGCAAAAGGACGCCCAACACGATCTTCGTCGCGTCCCGGGGCCTCGCCAATCACCATCACCCGCGCCTTTGGATTACCATCCGAAAATACCAAATTTCGCGCGCCTTGTTTCAAAGAACAGTGGTCGTACCCCGCCAGTGCCTCACGCAGAGCGGGCAATGTCTGTGCCACCCTGGCGGCTGCCACAGCCACCGCAACCGGGTCCGGACCGGCCGATGCCCGCGTTACGGGGCCACCCGCCGGTCCGGTCCCGGTTGCCGCCACCGACTTGGCTGCATCCACGGTCATGAGCTTGGACGGCAGGGCATAGCGATCCACCGGCTGGTCCAAGATTGTCTCGGTCACACCCAGTTCTATTTGCCATTCTAACAGCGCCCGCGCGCCGTGCCAGTCTACTGCCGATTCCATGACCCACAGCCTAACCTGCTTTACAAGGATCGAAAAGACGCCAAAAGACAGCGCGGCATCTTGCCCAAAGCCCCAGCGGTTTCTATAAGCAGCCAAACCATATGGAGCCTCCCGATGAGTTTCACCGACAAGCACCTGCTTGGGATCGAACCCCTCAGGCCCGAGGCAATCACCGAAATCCTTGATCTTGCTGACAAGTATGTGGCGCTGAACCGCGGGCCACTGAAACATTCCGATGTTCTGGCGGGTCTGACCCAGATCAATATGTTTTTTGAAAACTCAACCCGGACACAGGCCAGCTTTGAACTGGCAGGCAAACGTCTTGGGGCCGATGTCATGAATATGGCGATGCAGGCCAGCTCGATCAAAAAAGGTGAGACGCTGATTGATACCGCGCTGACCTTAAATGCGATGCACCCCGATATTTTGGTCGTGCGCCACCCGCACTCTGGCGCAGTGGATCTGTTGGCACAAAAGGTCAATTGCACGGTACTGAATGCCGGTGACGGCCAGCACGAGCACCCGACGCAGGCCCTGTTAGACGGGCTCACGATCCGTCGTGCCAAAGGCCGCCTGCACCGGTTGAACATCGCAATATGCGGCGATATTGCCCACAGCCGCGTGGCGCGTTCAAATATTATCCTACTGGGTAAGATGGAAAACCGAATTCGCCTGATCGGCCCCCCAACCCTGATGCCTGCCGGCATTGCCGAGCTGGGCTGCGAAGTCTATCAAGATATGCATGTCGGATTGCAAGATGTGGATGTGGTGATGATGTTGCGATTGCAGAAAGAACGCATGGATGGTGGCTTCATCCCCTCGGAGCGGGAATATTATCACCGGTACGGATTGGATTCAGAAAAGCTGCAATATGCCAAGGATGATGCCATTGTGATGCATCCCGGACCGATGAACCGCGGTGTGGAAATCGACGGCGAAATTGCCGATGACATCAACCGATCCGTAATACAGGAACAGGTGGAAATGGGGGTTGCAGTACGCATGGCGGCGATGGACCTGCTGGCACGCAATCTACGCGACGCCCCCGCCAGCGGCGAGGTGACGGCATGACCAAGCGACTGCTGCATAACGCCCAAGTGATCGACCCCGAGGCCGGGACCATCACCCGCGCCGACATCCGGATCGAAAACGGCCTTATCACCCAAGTCAGCCAATCCCCCTTGAGCGCAAACCCCAATGAACATTCTGTGGATTGCCACAATAAATACCTCACACCCGGTATTATTGACATTGGCGTCAAAGTTTGTGAGCCAGGCGAACGGCATAAGGAATCTTTCAAATCTGCAGGTCTGGCCGCAGCGTCAGGCGGCATCACCACGATGGTCACCCGCCCCGACACCACCCCGGCGATCGACAGCCCAGAAACGCTTGAGTTTATCGCCAGGCGCGCCAATCAGGCCACGCCTGTCAATGTGATACCGATGGCGGCACTGACCAAGGGCCGCAACGGCCGCGAAATGAGCGAGATTGGCTTTTTAATGGATGCAGGCGCGATCGCCTTTACCGATTGCGACCACGTGGTGAGCAACCCCAAGGTATTTGCCCGGGCCCTAAGCTATGCCTGCGCTTTGGGCGCTTTGGTAATCGCCCACCCGCAGGAACCCACCCTGTCCAAAGGCGCCGCGGCAACCTCGGGAAAATTTGCCTCGCTGCGCGGCTTGCCGGCAGTCTCGGCAATGGCAGAGCGCATGGGCCTGGACCGGGATATCGCGCTGGTTGAAATGACCGGCGCACGCTATCACGCCGATCAAATCACCACAGCCCGTGCCCTGCCGGCACTGGAACGCGCCAAGGCCAACGGTCTGGACATCACGGCCGGCACCTCTATTCATCATCTCACACTGAACGAGTTGGACGTCGCCGATTACCGTACTTTTTTCAAGGTCAAACCGCCCCTGCGCTCTGAAGAAGACCGCAAGGCGGTGGTCGCGGCGGTGCAAAGTGGCCTGATCGACATCATAAGCTCGATGCACACCCCGCAAGACGAAGAAAGCAAACGCCTGCCGTTTGAAGAAGCCGCCTCAGGCGCTGTGGCGCTGGAGACCTTATTGCCCGCTGCGCTGCGGCTGTTCCACGCCGGAGATCTTGAACTGCCACAGTTATTTCGCGCCCTGTCATATAACCCCGCCAAACGGTTGGGCCTGGCCGCCGGGCGCATGGCCGCTGGCGCACCGGCCGATTTGTTGCTGTTTGATGCCCATGCGCCGTTTGTTATGAACCGCTTTACCCTATTGTCGAAGTCAAAAAATACCCCGTTTGACGAGGCCAAGATGCAGGGCCGCGTTCTGGCGACCTATGTTGCGGGTGAACCTGTATATGAGGCTTCTGTATGACCCCGATTGATACACCGATCCTGATTCTGGGTCTCTGGGCTGCTGTGGGGTACGGGATGGGCTCTGTGCCCTTTGGCATCGTGCTCTCGCGCCTGATGGGTCTGGGCGATTTGCGCAAGCAGGGGTCGGGCAATATAGGCGCCACCAATGTGCTACGCACCGGCAATAAGACTGCCGCAGCATTGACGCTGATTTTAGACGGCGGCAAGGGCACCGCAGCAGTGTTGCTGGCGCGTGCAATAAGTGGAGAGGACGCCACACAACTGGCCGGATTAGCAGCGCTAATAGGGCATTGCTTTCCAATCTTTCTCAAATTCAAGGGCGGCAAGGGCGCGGCAACGTTTCTGGGCGTGATGCTGGGGCTGTCTTTTCCGCTGGGACTGGCGTGCTGCGCAAGCTGGCTGGCCACCGCCTATTTCATGCGGATCTCATCGCTTTCAGCGCTGGTGGCGGCCGCCTCATCGCTGCTATGGGCGGCGGTGTTTGGGCAAGCGCAGATGATCGGGCTTTGCGCTGTGCTGGCCTTATTGGTGATTGAGCGCCATCGCGCAAACATTGCCCGCTTGACGGCAGGCACAGAGCCAAAAATTGGTCAAAAATAGCCGTGGCCGAAATCAACTTTCAAACGCAATCCATAAATTTCAGAATTTCCCGGGCGCAGTCGTACGGATGCGACAGTGGCATCATATGCGACGCGCCCGCAATCTCGACCGTGGTGCTGTGACGCAAGCGCTGGGCGAGGCCTGTATTAATCATTGGGATAATCGGCTCGGACCGCGCCCCGTGCATTAATAGTGTTGGCGTATTAATACCCTCCAAACCACCGGCGGCAAGCAGGCGCGCAGTATCACGATATAGCGCACCTTCTGTCGCCTCGATAATATGAATGCGCCGTACAAGACCGTCTTTATACCTGTCGGACAGGTCATCCCAAGCCCGGCCATCACCCCAAACACCAACAAAAATCCGCGCAGCCTCTAAGCGGTCGCCCTGCGCCAAAGCATGTTTCACAGCATCCATATGCGGCTGGGCCAACGAAAACATTTCGGGCGCATCCTGTGCAGCCACAGCAAAAAAAACCGGCTCTATCAAGGTGAGCGAGCGCAGTTTCTGCGGCTGTTCTGCCGCCAATCGCAGCGCCACCGTTGCCCCAAAGGAATGCCCGATCAAATGTACAGGTTCGGTAATAAAGCTGGCGGCAATCTGTGTGCTGAGATATTGATAGTCCGCCACGCCATCCCAATCTGCACTGCGCCCGTGGCCCGGCAGATCAAACGCCGTCATCTGAAGCTCGGGGGACATTTCCTCCGCCAGGCCTACCCACGCGCCGGAATGGGCCAGTGAGCAATGCAACAAGATTGTGGGGCGCGATCCAATGCCAAACCGCCGCCAATAGGTCTGGTGACCTGCCCGCAGATCATAGGGCATTAGACCCCGCCTGCCAGATGTGCATCAAGATCGGCAAGACGGTCCTGACCCCAGAAACGCTGTCCGTCATCCACGATGAAAAACGGCGCGCCAAAGGCCCCGGCCTCGACCGCATGCTCTAGGTTGGCGACGTATTCCTCCGCCCCTTGCAGCAGCCCTCTGTCGGCCAGCGCCGGATCAAAGCCCGCCGCACTGAGACAGTCGCGGATCACTTCATCTTGCGAGACATCGCGCTGTTCGGACCAGCAGGCTCGGGTCATGACATGCATCAATTTACCAATATCGCCATCACCATTGTTTTTTGCCGCTATGAAAGCATAGGACGCCGGGGCCTGATTAACTGGCCAATGCGCCGGCTGCAGGTTGAGGGGTAAACCCACATTTTTGGCCTGACGCACCAGTTCTTGCAGACGGTATTCTTTGCGGCTGGCATGACGTTCTTTTGGAGCGGTGCCACCGGTACGTGAGAACAGTGCGATCACATCCAACGGCCGGTATACAACTCTGGCGTTATGGCGCTGGGCAATTTCGTCCAAACGCTCTCCAGCCAGATAGGTATAGGGTGAAATTACCGAAAAATAACAGTCAATTTGGGTCAAATTTTCTCTCCTTTGCAAGCATCACTTTGCCAGCGGTGACGCACATGTTAAGCGGTGTCAATGTTATGATTCTGTGATCTAGCGCACCTAAGGACTTAGCCAAACATGCCAACACTGACTGACCCCAAACTTATCTCCGGCAACGCCAACCCAGCCCTGGCAAAAGCAATCGCCCGCCGTATGTCATTTCACCGCGGAAAATCAGTCGGACTGGTGGATGCCCGCGTTGAGCGGTTCAATGACCAAGAGGTTTTTGTCGAGGTTTACGAAAACGTACGTGGCGAAGATATGTTCGTCATCCAACCGACTTCGAACCCCGCCAATGACCACCTGATGGAACTGCTGATTATATCAGATGCCTTGCGGCGCTCATCGGCCAGCCGCATTACCGCAATCATACCCTATTTCGGCTATGCACGACAGGATCGCCGGTCGAAAGCCCGCACACCCATCAGTGCGAAATTGGTGGCGAATATGCTGGTCGAATCCGGAATTGAGCGGATTTTGACAATGGATTTACACGCCGCACAAATCCAAGGATTTTTCGATATTCCCGTTGACAACTTATATGCATCGCCAATTTTTGCTCTGGATATCGAGCACCAGTTCAAGGGCAAAATGGAAGATATCATGTTGGTATCCCCAGACGTTGGCGGCGTTGCACGGGCGCGCGAGTTAGCCAAACGGATTTCGGCCCCTCTGGCCATCGTCGACAAGCGGCGTGAAAAAGCCGGCGAAATTGCCGAAATGACCGTTATCGGCACTGTTGAGGGCAAAAAATGCATTATCGTTGACGACATTTGCGATACAGCCGGCACCTTGTGCAAAGCCGCTGATCTATTGATAGAGAACGGCGCCAGTGAAGTTCATGCCTATATCACCCATGGGGTTCTTTCGGGGCCAGCAGTCGAGCGCGTGTCAAAATCTGTGATGAAATCTTTGGTAATCACGGACTCGATCCAAGCGACCGATCCAGTGAGAAATGCCCCCAATATCCGGATCGTTCCCACGGCGCCGATGTTTGCACAGGCCATTTTGAACATCTGGAATGGCACATCTGTGTCGTCTTTGTTTGACGGCGAAACGATGGAACCGATTTATGAGGGCCTGTTTAATAAATAGGCGGCCGCGGCGGGTTTAGGGCCGGTTACACGCAAAAAAAAGCCTCGATAGTTTCGAGGCTTTTTACTCTTAGTCTAGGGCAGTGGTGGGAACAGACGCATAGTTCAGCGCGTGGTCATGCCAAGTTCGGTGCCGACTGCTTCGATATCTGCAACCCGTTTAAAGGTCCCATCAATGTCCCCGCCGCTGGATTTTGCCGCATCATGGGCAGCCTTGGCATCGGCTGCAAGCGTATCAAAGATGTCTTGCGTGACATCAGCGCGCAGCAGCGCTTGCTCGGCCAGAACCGACAGGCCATCTCCAATTTCAGCAAATCCACCCGTCACCAGATATTCCTGATGGCCCGCGCCGCTTTCAACCCGCAGCATCCCGGGCCGCAGGGTTGTAATCAATGGCGCGTGATCTGCCATTGCTGTCAAATCGCCATCAGCCCCCGGAACCAGCACCGCTTGCACCTGCATAGATGCGAGACGACGCTCGGGGCTTACCAGATCAAATTGCATTGTATCAGCCATTCCGGCCCTCCTTAGGCGGCGTCAGCTGCCATTTTCTCAGCTTTTGCGATCACTTCTTCGATCCCACCAACCATATAGAATGCACCTTCTGGCAGGTGATCATATTCACCCGCAGCAACGGCTTTGAACGAGCTAACGGTATCTTCAAGCGGAACCTGTTTGCCGTCAGCACCGGTAAAGACCTTTGCCACGTCAAACGGCTGCGACAAGAACCGCTGGATTTTGCGCGCCCGCGCCACGGTCAATTTGTCTTCTTCCGACAGTTCATCCATGCCGAGGATCGCAATGATGTCTTGCAGCGACTTATACCGTTGCAAAATACCCTGCACCTCGAAAGCCACATCATAATGTTCTTGGCCCACGACGGCCGGATCCATCAGACGCGAGGTCGAATCGAGCGGATCCACGGCTGGGTAAATCCCCAGCTCAGAAATCGCCCGGCTTAGAACCGTGGTCGCATCCAAATGCGCGAACGATGTCGCAGGCGCCGGATCGGTCAAATCATCTGCAGGCACATAGATGGCTTGCACCGAAGTGATCGAGCCCGCTTTGGTAGAGGTAATCCGCTCTTGCAGCGCACCCATATCGGTGGCCAGCGTTGGCTGATAGCCCACCGCTGATGGTATCCGCCCCAGCAGCGCCGACACTTCGGAACCAGCTTGGGTAAAGCGGAAGATGTTATCAACGAAGAACAAAACATCGGTACCAGATTGGTCACGGAACTGCTCCGCCAAAGTCAGACCGGACAAGGCAACCCGCATCCGCGCACCGGGAGGTTCGTTCATCTGCCCGTAAACCAGCGCCACTTTCGACTCTTCAAGGTTCTCAGGGTTGATAACTTTGGATTCAATCATTTCGTGATACAGGTCGTTACCTTCCCGTGTCCGCTCGCCGACACCGGCAAACACCGAAAAGCCCGCGTGCACCTTTGCGATATTGTTGATCAGTTCCATAATCAGAACGGTCTTGCCAACACCCGCGCCGCCGAACAGGCCAATTTTACCACCCTTTGCATAGGGGGCCAGCAGATCGATCACCTTGATACCAGTGACCAGAACTTCTGATTCTGTTGATTGCTCGGAGAATTCCGGCGCAGGCTGGTGGATCGAGCGATATTCTTCGGCTTTCACTGGACCCTGTTCGTCCACGGGCTCGCCTACGACATTCAGGATCCGGCCCAGAGTGGCGTTTCCGACCGGCACCATAATCGGGCCGTCTGTGTCAGTCACTTCCTGACCACGCACCAGACCTTCTGATGCATCCATCGCGATCGTCCTTACGATGTTTTCGCCTAGGTGCTGGGCCACTTCCAGAACCAGTTTCTTGCCATTATTTTCGGTCGTCAATGCGTTGAGGATCTGTGGCAGATGATCTCCGAACTGCACATCGACAACAGCGCCGATCACCTGTGTGATTTTGCCTTTTGCGTTTGCCATGTTCTGTCTCCGGTCTTTAGAGCGCTTCTGCGCCCGAGATAATTTCAATAAGCTCGTTGGTGATCACAGCTTGACGCGAGCGGTTATACTCAATTGTCAACTTGTCGATCATATCGCCCGAATTACGCGTTGCGTTGTCCATCGCCGACATCCGCGCCCCCTGTTCAGAGGCTCCGTTCTCCAGCAGGGCCGCAAAGATTTGTGTGGCCACACCGCGGGGCAAAAGATCTGCCAGAATTGTGGCCTCATCGGGTTCGTAATCGTAAAACGCCGCGCTCTCCTCATCACCCGCCTCGTAGGCCGCCGGGATAATTTGCTGTGCTGTCGGGATTTGCGTGACAACATTTACAAACTCAGAAAAGAACAAGGTCGCAACGTCAAACTCGCCGCCGTCAAACCGCGCCAGCAGGTCCTGCGCAATAGACCGCGCGTCGCCATATCCAACCCGTTTGACCTCAGTCATGTCCACGTGGTCGATAAAGTACGGGCCCAGATCCCTACGAATAACGTCGCGACCTTTTTTACCCACCGTGACAATTTTGACCGTCTTGCCCGCAGAAATCAGTTCATTTGCATGCTGTCTCGCGAGCTTTGCAATGCTTGAGTTAAAGCCGCCGCAAAGTCCGCGCTCGGCCGTCATCACCAATAGTAGATGCACGTTATCAGACCCTGTGCCGCTGAGAAGCTTTGGCGCAGAGCCGGAACCGCCAACCGAAGACGCCAACCCGCCCAGAACAGCATTGAAGCGCTCTGTATACGGGCGGGAAGCTTCGGCAGCTTCCTGCGCGCGGCGCAGTTTCGCCGCGGCAACCATTTGCATGGCCTTCGTGATCTTGCGCGTCGACTTGACGCTCGCGATCCTGTTTTTTAAGTCCTTTAGACTTGGCATTGCCTCGTCCCCTTACGCGAAATCAGCTGCAAAAGCGTCCAATACGGCGCGAATTTTATCCTCGGCTTCACCTTTGATCTTTGGATCTTCCACCGTAATCCACTCAAGCAGATCTGCATTTTTGCCGCGCAAATGCGACAACAGGCCCTGTTCAAAGCGCGATACATCTTTCAACTCGATTTTGTCGAGATACCCCTTGGTACCCGCAAAAATCACACAGACAATTTCGGCATTGGTCAAAGGCGAATACTGTGACTGCTTCATCAACTCGGTTAATCGGGCGCCACGGCCCAGCAATTGCTGGGTCGCCGCATCTAGATCAGACCCGAACTGGGCAAAGGCAGCCATCTCACGATATTGAGCGAGTTCCAACTTAACCGGACCCGCGACGGATTTCATCGCGTTAGTCTGCGCACTTGATCCAACCCGCGACACCGATAGACCGGTGTTCACAGCCGGACGGATGCCTTGGTAGAACAATTCAGTTTCAAGAAAGATCTGGCCGTCGGTGATCGAAATCACGTTGGTCGGAATAAATGCCGAAACGTCACCGCCTTGGGTTTCAATAATTGGCAATGCGGTCAGCGAACCATTCCCATGATCATCCCCAAGCTTTGACGAACGCTCTAGGAGGCGCGAGTGCAAATAGAAAACGTCGCCAGGATAAGCTTCACGACCGGGTGGGCGTCTCAGCAGCAGCGACATTTGCCGATACGACACGGCCTGTTTTGACAGATCATCATAAACAATCAGAGCATGCCGGCCATTATCACGGAAATGCTCGGCCATCGCCGTCGCCGAATAAGGTGCAAGAAATTGCATCGGCGCAGGATCGGACGCGGTGGCGGCCACAACGATCGTATAATCAATCGCGCCACTCTCTTCGAGCTTTTTCACCAGTTGCGCCACGGTTGAGCGCTTTTGACCGATCGCAACATAAATGCAATACAGTTTTTTACTCTCATCATCGCCAGCAGCGTCATTGTAAGATTTCTGATTCAGGATTGCATCCAACGCCACCGCCGTTTTACCCGTTTGGCGGTCGCCAATGATCAATTCGCGCTGACCACGACCAATCGGGATCATTGCATCGACAGATTTCAAGCCTGTCGCCATCGGCTCATGTACCGATTTACGCGGAATGATACCTGGCGCCTTGCTGTCTGCAACGCGACGCTCAGCTGTCTCGATCGGGCCTTTGCCATCCAGAGGATTGCCCAACCCGTCGACAACACGTCCTAGCAGTTCGTCTCCTGCAGGTACGTCGACGATTGAATTGGTCCGTTTGACGATATCTCCCTCTTTAATATCCCGGTCTGTACCAAAGATCACCACGCCGACATTGTCGGCCTCAAGGTTAAGTGCCATGCCCTGAATTCCGCCCGGGAATTCAACCATTTCACCGGCCTGAATATTATCAAGGCCATAGACCCGCGCAATGCCATCCCCGACGGACAGCACACGACCAACTTCGGCCATTTCGGCCTCTTGGCCAAAGTTTTTAATCTGCTCTTTTAGGATCGCAGAAATTTCGGCTGCTTGGACACCCATTATCCGACCTCTTTCATTGCATTCTGGAGAGTATTCAGTTTCGACAGTATCGATGTATCGATCATTTTCGACCCTATCTTTACGACAAGACCGCCGATGAGAGACTCATCAACAGCCGCATTTATTTTCACATCTTTACCGACACGCGCCGCCAACGTCTTGGCCAAAGCCGTCGATTGAGTTTTTGTAAGTGCTTTTGCAGACACGACGTCAACGCTCACCTCGCCTCTGTGGTCAGCAAGTTGCGCCCGCAGTTTATCAATCAAATGCGGCAGAACAAACAAACGGCGCTTGCTGGCCATCAGTTTCAAACTGTTCGCGAGGGTCGCGCTGATTTTCAGCGTCTCGGCCACAGCGGCAATCGCACGTCCTTGAACGTCGCGACCGTACAGCGGTGAATTTATCAACAACTGCAGGTCAGCACTTTCCTCAAGCGCCGCACTCAGATCGTTAACGTTAGTTTCTAGTTCGGCAAGATTGCCGTCCTCTTTCGCGATCTCGAACACTGCTTTGGCATAACGCACTGCAATGCTTGAGGAAATCGAAGCTGGTTCTGACACGTCCACCCTTCCGATAATTTTGCTCGTGTACCAAAATTTGGCATACGCGCATTAGCCCGCCCTGAGCATGCTCAAAGCAATGAAATCGGCGTCGGTGTAGCAGAGCGCACCACCCCTCGCAAGTTGCTATACGATTCTGAAGCAAAAGAAAATATTTTTTATATCAGTATGTTAGTAAAAATGCGGCGCTTTGACATGAAAAAAAGTGACAAATCCGCCTGCATGACTGCGTTTCTGGGTCACCAGCGCCTTAGGTCATCGCCACATTTAACCTCTCACAGAACATCATTTTTTGGACCAACGGGTTGGGGGTTGACCCGGCTCATTTGGAAATCGTCATGTAAAAACTTTGGGACTACTCTGCGGTCATGATACGCGGCCCAAACCACGTTTGCTCGAATCGCTCTGCTTCAGATTACCAAGCTTTTTCAGGTCGCGGTAGTTTTGGGGACCGGGCGCAGCACCCGCAACGGGGCCACTACTTTTTCATGCACGCCTGCGCCCATTGACGGCTGAATTCTCTTGCTGACCTCGACCATTAACACTCCGGCGGGAACAATGGCCGCGACCGAACGTCCTGCGCGCTCCCAGATTGGCGCCGTCTTCATCCAAAAACGCCGCTCGGAAGGAGGCTGATACAAAACCGCGGCATGACGCTCGGGCATAAAAGCGTGCAACCGCAACTGCGTTTCCAGCTGACCGTGGCTATAGGGTCGACCAAACCCAAGCGGCGTCTGATCACTGCGCGACCATAATCCGGTACGATTCGGCACGATAAACAAAGCTTTGCCACCTGGGCCTAAAACCCGCCAGCATTCGCTGAGCAGCGCCGACGCCTGTTCTGAGGTTTCCAAACCGTGCACAACCATCAACCGGTCGACATGGCCAGTCTCCAATGGCCAGAGCGTTTCTTGACATAAAACCGACAAATTCGGCGCGTTGCTTGGCCAAGGCATTACGCCTTGAGGCCCTGGCATAAGCGCAGTTACCCGACGCGCCTGTTGTAGATAGGGTCTGAGGAAGGGCACCGCAAACCCAAATCCAACCACGGTCTGACCCTTTGCCTCAGGCCACATCTCCAGAACTTGCGCTCCGATGATACGCTTGACCGAACGACCCAAAGCGGTCCGGTAATAAAAGTTTCTAAGGTCCTGCACGTCAAGATGCATTGCGATGGGTCCTATAATCGGCAACAATATGATATCATGACCGCAGCAAAGGCGAAATACCATGCCGCTTGAAATTTTGACGATCCCCTGTTTGACCGACAACTACGCCTACATCGCCCACGATGCAGACACCGGCGAGACGCTGGTGATCGATGTGCCAGAAGCCGGCCCTGTTATGGCAGCGCTTACCCAGCGCGGTTGGACACTCAGCCATGTTTTGTTGACCCATCACCACGCCGATCATGTTGACGGGTTGGACCCATTGCTAAAAGTTCATCCTGCAAAAGTGATCGGCGCGGCGGCAGATGTCTACCGGCTTCCCGCACTTGATCTTGCGGTCAGCGAAGGGGATACCATTGCCATCGGCGGTTACCGCGGCGAAATCATGGATGTCTCAGGACACACCCTGGGCCATATTGCATTGCATTTCCCCCAAGCCCAAGCGGCTTTTACTGCAGACAGCCTCATGGCACTGGGCTGCGGCCGCCTGTTCGAAGGCAGCCCGCAAGTGATGTTCCAAAGTCTGGCAAAACTCGCCGCTTTACCCCCGCAGACATGGGTGTATTCTGGTCACGAATACACAGCGAGCAATTTGAAATTCGCGTTCTCTATTGAACCCGACAATGCAAGACTTATCTCAAGAGGAGAAAAGATAACCGCCGCCGGCAAAATCGGTCTCCCAACGGTGCCCGAGCTTCTGTCTGAAGAGCTCGCAACCAACCCGTTTTTGCGGTCACACACGGCGGAAGTAAGAAAGGCTGTCGGAATGGAACACGCAGAAGACTGGCAAGTATTTGCAAAGATCAGAACGCTTAAAGATGGTTTTTAAACATATGCGAAACAAAAATTTGGTCGTTTTTAATAAATATACGAGCTCAGGCGCGTATATTGCATTGAACTCGTTTAGGGATTGACCAAACCACACGTTAACACAGGTATCTCACTTCAGAGACATCACAGAACACACGCCAGAGGAGCAGCTCACAGTGCCTTCATTTTCAAACACACTGGAACACGCAATCCATTCCGCTTTGGCTCTGGCCAATGATCGCTCGCATGAGTTCGCGACACTAGAACATCTTTTGCTAGCGCTAATTGAAGAACCAGAGGCCTCGCAGGTGCTCAAGGCTTGCAGCGTTGATATCGATGAATTGCGGGCGACTTTGACCGAATTTGTCGATGACGACCTGTCAAATCTTGTGACCGATATCGATGGGTCTGAGGCGGCCCCAACCGCAGCTTTCCAGCGGGTCATTCAACGGGCTGCGATCCATGTGCAAAGCTCGGGCCGGACCGAGGTGACAGGTGCCAATGTGTTGGTGGCCATCTTTGCTGAACGCGAATCCAATGCAGCTTTTTTCTTGCAAGAACAAGAAATGACCCGGTATGACGCGGTGAACTTTATCGCCCATGGTGTGGCAAAAGATCCCGCTTATGGCGAAGAGCGCACCGTCACCGGCACCAGTGACATCACTGAGGACCCAACCAAAAGTGAGAGCGAGGGCGGCAAAGAAAGTGCGCTGTCAAAGTATTGCGTGGATCTGAATGCCAAATCCAAAAAGGGCGATGTCGATCCGTTAATCGGCCGCTCCCACGAGGTTGAGCGCTGCATTCAAGTGCTCTGCCGTCGCCGCAAGAACAACCCCCTGCTGGTGGGTGATCCCGGGGTCGGCAAGACCGCAATCGCAGAAGGCCTGGCGCGCAAGATTGTCGCACAAGAAACCCCCGCAGTGCTGGCAGAAACCACAATCTTCTCGCTCGACCTCGGTGCGCTTTTGGCTGGAACACGCTATCGTGGGGACTTCGAAGAACGTCTCAAGGCCGTTGTAACCGAATTAGAAGATCACCCCGATGCGGTGTTGTTTATCGACGAAATTCATACGGTAATTGGTGCCGGGGCTACCTCTGGCGGAGCGATGGATGCCTCAAATCTTTTAAAGCCGGCGCTTCAGGGCGGGAAATTGCGCTGTATGGGGTCGACAACTTACAAAGAATTCCGTCAACATTTTGAAAAAGACCGGGCGTTGGCGCGCCGTTTCCAAAAGATCGACGTCAACGAACCCTCAGTGGCCGATTCCGTTAAAATCCTTAAAGGCCTGAAGCCGTATTTCGAAGACCACCATCGGATCAAATATACCGCCGAGGCGATCAAAACTGCCGTTGAGTTGGCGGCGCGTTACATCACTGACCGCAAACTGCCCGACAAAGCCATCGACGTCATCGACGAGGCAGGTGCGGCACAGCATCTGGTGGTTGAAAGCAAGCGGCGCAAAACCATCGGCACCAAAGAAATTGAGGATGTGGTAGCAAAGATCGCTCGCATTCCACCTAAAAATGTCAATAAGGATGACGCCGAGGTTCTGCGAGATCTTGAGAAAAACCTGAAACGGGTGGTCTTTGGCCAAGATCCGGCAATTGACGCGCTGGCAAGCGCCATCAAACTGGCACGCGCCGGCTTGCGGGAACCAAAAAAACCCATTGGCAACTATCTGTTTACCGGTCCGACAGGTGTTGGCAAAACGGAAGTGGCCAACCAGCTCGCTGATACGTTAGGGGTCAATATTCTGCGATTTGACATGTCAGAATACATGGAAAAGCACGCCATTAGTCGGTTGATAGGTGCACCTCCGGGCTATGTCGGATTTGATCAGGGTGGCTTGCTCACAGACGGCGTTGATCAGACCCCACATTGCGTTTTGCTTTTGGATGAGATCGAAAAAGCTCACCCCGATGTGTTCAACATTTTGTTGCAAGTAATGGATCACGGCACGCTGACCGACCACAATGGCCGCTCGGTTGATTTCCGAAATGTCGTTTTGATCATGACTTCAAACGCTGGGGCTGCCGAACAGGCCAAAGCCGCGATCGGGTTTGGCCGTGACCGCCGTGAGGGCGAGGATACTGCCGCGATTGAACGGACTTTTACGCCGGAGTTTCGCAACCGTCTTGACGCAGTGATTTCTTTTGCGCCACTTGCAAAATCTGTGATCCTGCAAGTGGTCGAGAAATTTGTCCTGCAGCTTGAGGCCCAACTGATGGACCGCAATGTCACCATCGAGCTCAGCCGTCCCGCTGCCGCGTGGCTGGCTGATAAAGGGTATGACGATAAAATGGGGGCCCGCCCTCTCGCGCGGGTTATTCAGGAACATATCAAAAAGCCGTTGGCCGAAGAGTTGCTGTTTGGCAAGCTGACCAAAGGCGGTTTTGTGAAAGTTTCTGTCAAAGATGGCAAGTTGGAACTTAAAGCCGAGGGGCCGCAAAAGCCGCGTATCGCCGGGAATAAACCGCCGTTACTCACCGCGGATTGACCGCAAAAGCGGTTCTTCTAGCGGCCATTGCTGCGTCGGGCCCAGGTTTAGGGCAGCCTATTGAGTTTAGTTTTCCACTGGACTGTGTACTGGGCCAAACCTGCTATATTGAGGATTATGTCGACCTCGATCCCGGGGATGGGCACGTCGACTATCGATGTGGCATAAAATCCCGCAATGGCCATAAAGGCACAGACATAGGCCTGCTATCAGAACAGCAGATGGCCCAAGGCGTCAACGTGCTCGCTGCCGCCTCGGGCCAAGTGCGCGCAGTGCGAGACGGCCTGCCAGACCGCCCCGTCACCCCACAAAACCGCGCCAGCATTACTGGACGGGAATGCGGCAACGCGGTTGCAGTGCAACATCAGGGTGGCTGGGAAACTCGGTATTGCCACCTCAAAAACAATTCATTACGCAAACAATCGGGCGATAGGGTGCAAACGGGCGATATACTGGGTCAAGTGGGCATGAGCGGCCTTTCTAATTTTCCGCATCTGCATTTAAGCGTGTCCAAAAACGGCAAAACCATGGATCCATTTTTGACCGAAAAGGCCCAAATCTGCTCTGACAAGGTGGGCAATGGCCTGTGGCATCAGGCGCCAGTCTACAGCCCAGCTGGCCTATTTTCTGTTGGCTTTTCTGCGGATATTCCCAGCCTTGCAGATGTCAAAACCGGCGCGGCCCGACAGACATCTCTGGGACGTTACAACCCAGCCCTCGTGCTTTATGGTTACGCGTTCCATGCTGCGGCAAGCGATCTCATTCATCTGCGCGTAACTGGTCCCGAGGGTTTGATTTTTGAGCACACGGCCCAGATCAAAAAAACCCAAAGCCAGCTGTTTCGCGCTTTTGGCAAACGCCGCCCCAAAGCGGGATGGCCCAGCGGTGAGTATCGCGGTGTCGTTACATTGTGGCGCAACAACCGCATCCTTGCAGTGCGTCAGACCGGGTTGACCATCACGCCCTAGAAACCAGTTATTTTTCAGTAAGTTTCAATTCAATCCGGCGATTTTGCGCCCGGGCCTCAGGGGTGTTTTCCGCGTTGACAGGCTGATGTTCGCCAAAGCCGTTTGCTGCCAGCCGATTGGGAGGAATACCAAGTGTGTTCGCAAAATAACGCACCACTGACAGCGCCCGTGCCTGACTAAGGTGCCAGTTATCTGCAAATCTGGACCCCGGCTTGACTTGGGTATCATCGGTATGACCATCAACCCGAATGACCCAGTTGATCTCTTCGGGTATCAGCCCAGCAACCGCCTTGAGGATCTCAGCCACTTTCGCCACTTCCTGCTGGCCTTCAGTTGACAAATCAGCCCCACCGGGTGGAAACAGCACCTCGGATGAAAAGACAAAACGGTCACCAGCGATCCGTACGCCATCTTGCTGACCCAGAACATCGCGCAGCCGGCCAAAGAATTCCGAGCGGTATTTCTCAAGATCCTTAGCCTGAGAGCTCAGCGTATTCGCCTGGCCTTGAAGCTCCAGCGCTTCGCGCTCAAGGCGTTTGCGCGCTGCCTCTTCAAGCCTGCGTCGCTTCCGTTCCTCAGCCGCGACCCGCGCCAGAGCAGAGTTTAACTGACTACCAAGGTTTTGCAACTGAACGTCTTCGGCAATATCCTTGGCCATCGCATCATCCAACAGACCCTGCAGATTTTGTAACTGCGTGCGCAGCGCTGCCACCTGTTGGTTTAACAATGCCATTTCACGCCGAGCCTTAGCCGAAAGTGCTTTTTCTTTTGACAGGGTTTTCTGCGCTTCAGACAGCAAGGCTGCCCGGATTTCAGCTTCGGTCATCTGATCTGCGTTCGTGCGCTCAGCTGCCAATTTTGCCGCAAGCGCTGCGGCAAGCTTGGCGCGAACATCTTCTTGTTCGGCGTCATCCGCAAGTTTTTGCGTCAATGCCGCCGCCAGCCGTTTTTTCAGCCCGTCTGCATCTTGCTCCAGTGCCGCTTTCGCCTGCGCGGCAGCTTCGCGCGTTTTCGCCAGTTCCGCCCGCAGCTCTGCAATGGCCCGTGTCGCCTCTAACAGAGCATTCTGGTATCCACTGCTCTCGGCGTTCAAAGATTCCAATCGGGTCACTTGTGCGTTGATTTTAGCTTGCAACAGGCGCGCTTCGTCTTGCAGCTCTGCTATTGTCGCCGTCGATGTCGCCCGCAAACCATCATAGCGCGCGGTCAACTCAGAAAGCGCCGCCTGCTGACCCGCGTTTTGGATCTGCACCTCCAAAAGATCTGCCCTCAACCCAGAGATTTCACCAGCTGACGCGGCACTATTGCTGTCGTAACGCGCTGTCAACGCCACAAGGTCTTTTTCCTGGCTGGCGTTTTTGGACTGTACCGCCAAAAGATCTGCCTTCAGGGTCCCAATCGTATCAGCCGCGCTCAAACGCTCCACCTCATACTGTTCGTTCAGCGCTATGAGATCTGCCTTTAGTCCAGTGTTTTCAGCCAGCAGTGCCCGCAGATCAGCGTTTAAGCTCTCAATCGTGCCGGAGGCCACCGTGCGCTCTGTCTCATTGCGCGCCGACAGCGCGGACAGCGCATCATTTTGTTCCGCGTTTAGCGCTTGCAGCGCCAACAGGTCAGCTTTCAAACGCTCAATCGCGTTGGACGCAGTAATGCGCTCCATAGCAAACCGCTCAGACAAGACAGTCAAACGCGTGTCTTGGTCTCGGGCCTCAGTCTGTGATAACTGCAACGCCTTTTGTAGGTCCGATATCGTGGTTGCAGCTTCACGCCGCTGTTCTTGAACTTGTGAAGACAGACTTTCAAATTGAGCAATCTGGCGATCATTTATTATTTGCAAGTCTGCCAACACCTGTTCTAGGGCTGCATATTTATCAGCGGCAGTACTGCGTTCGGTCTCGCTCTTGCGGCTGAGTGCCGTAAACTGTTGGTCCTTTAAAAGCGCACCGGCTTGCAAAGCGTCCAGTTCAGATTCTAATAGACGTATTTTTTTGCTCATCTCGGTCTGTTCAGAGACAGCAATTTCCGAATTTTTCTGCAGATCCTGCGCCGCTAGAGCCAGCTGCTGTTGCAATTTAGACATAGCGTCATCTTGCGCAACAGAGGCGTCTTCTCGGCTCGTAAGGTCCGATTGCAAGGCAGTATTTTGCGCCTCTAAGCGGGCCACCTGTCGCTCTGCCTCTTGCTGCTCGACCACCGCCTCGATCCGCGCATTTTCCAAATCCAGCAACGCCGCCGCCAGCGCTTGTTCTATTTCTGACAACTGCGCTGCGCGGGCATCAGCTGCGCCACGGGCCTCCCCCAGCGCCATCTGCGCAGTATCTAGTCGCTGCTGTACCGTCTGCATCTGCTTTTGGGTCATCACCAGTTGATCCTGCGTCACCTCAAGCTGTACCGCTGTCAGGGCAAGTTTATCAGTCACTGCGCCAAGATCATCCCGCGTCGTCTCAAGCTCAGTTTGCAAAAGACCCGATTGGGTCTCGGCATCGGTCTTAGACAACAGCGCTGCGGCAAGCTGCATATCCAAATCATCCTGCACCGTATCGGCCGCCGCAAGCAGGGTCAGCGTGTCTTCGGCCTCTTTTCTCTGCTGCTCGAGCGCCATGGTCATTGCAGTCAGTTCGGCATCTGCGTTTTTCAGGCGATCGCGCAGCGCCTCAGCGGCAGCAGCTTCGGCCAAACGCGCCGCCTCCCCAGCGCTAAGCGCCTCTTCGCTGGCACTCAAACGTTGGGTAAGTTCGGCCTGAACACTCTGTTGGTCAGCAGCATCGCGGCGCAAATCCTCGATCAAAGCCTCGAGCGCCTCGCGCTTGGTCGCCGCCAACCGTGCCTGTTCGGTTTGTAGATCCACTTCACTGCGGCTCTGGGTCAGCGCCACTTGCAGTGCCTCTTCGCGCGACAACAAATCCTGCCGCTCGACTTCGAGCGCCGTGCGCTGTTGCTGCAAATTATCAATGGTACTCAGAGCGACTGTGCGCTGAGCCAAAAGGCCTGCAACCTGATCTTCAAACGACACTATCTGCGCGGTCGCCTCTGACAGCGCCTGTTCCTGCACGGCACTGGCCAACCGCAGCGAAGCTATTAAAGCCGCCTGTTCGGTGGCAGCGGCATTTGCACTTTCAAGCTGGCCCGAAAGATCCCCCAGCTTGACTTCCAGATCGATTGCACGACCCTGTTCCAAACCCAGAGCCTGCCCCAGCGCCAGAACTTCTGAGGCCAGCGAATTCAGTTCGTTTTCCTGACCAGTGATGGTTTCCCGAAGGACAAATTGCACAACGGTAAAGATCGTCAGCACAAACATTAAAACCAGCAACAAACCGGTCATCGCATCGACAAACCCAGGCCAGATTGAGGCTTGGAACCGTTGGCCGGTACGCCGTGACAGGGGCATTGACTAGCCCTCCTGCACAGATCCATCAGAAGCGGAGGCCAATCTGGCTTTTTCACGCATCTGACGAATCGACTGGCGTCCCGCCATCAGTTGAGCCATATTTTCCAATGGTTCATGTAAGGATGCCAGATCGGCCCTGAGTTCGGCCATCGTCTCTTGACGGCCGGCAGCAATCTCTTCGAGAATACGCAGCATCTGCACATCCATCGAACGCAATCTCATGCGGCTTTCAGCGTCAAACCCATCGCCAAGGTCAAGCTGCTGCAAGGTTTCCACCAGACGGTGCTGGCCCTCTGCAACGCGCTGCATCCCGTTATCGACATTATCCGACGCCTCCATCCGCCGCGTCATATTGTCGAGCGCATCAGCGAGGCGACCCAATTTCTCGTCGACCACAAATCGGCTCGATTCCGCACTGGCAAAGATATTTTGCATCTTTTCCATCTGCTGCGCCATATGATCAAGAATGCCAGCCACCATTGACTGCTCTGAACCACTGTCGCCGTCGCCACTGGAAAACCCAACCCGGGTGATCGAGGACAACCATTCCTCCAACTCGCGGTAAAACCGGTTCTGTCCATGTCCGGCAAACAGCTCAAGCAAACCGACGACCAGAGATCCTGCCAAACCAAGCAAAGAAGAGCCGAACGCAACCCCCATGCCGCTGAGTTGGCTGTCGAGCCCGTTCATCAAACGGCCAAAGACCGCTGCGCCCTCTTCTCCGTCTTGTGGTGCCAGGGAACGGATCGTATCCACAAGTGCCGGAACGGTTGTCGCAAGCCCGTAAAATGTTCCTAAAAGGCCTAGAAAAATCAGTAGGTTGACCAGATATCGGGTAAATTCCCGTGCTTCATCAATCCGGGTTGCCACCGAATCAAGGATGGACCGATTAGACGAGGAACCGATCTGCATCGCCATACCACGCGTGCGCAGCAGCGTCGCCAAGGGCGCCAACAAGCGGGGTGCCTTGGCATCCATGACATCATCGTGTTTTCCGACAAAACGCTCAATCCATCGCACCGAGGTGATTAGCTGTGCAACCTGCCAAAAACACCCAACAACACCAATAAAAAACACAAACAGGATAAATCCGTTCAGATAGGGGTTGGCCTCAAACACCGGCAGAACCCTTGGTGCCGCAAGAGTACCACCAGACGCCACCAGACCTAAAACCAAAAGCATCAGCACGATCTGACGTACTGGCTGCGAAAAATGCAGCTCTGTTCTTGGATCGGATACGTCCATCAAAAATCGGTCCTAGTACGGTTACAAGGTTATATTCTATTTCTTCTTAGGCGGTAAGCCAAGCCATTATCCTGTTAAAACCGCTACTCGCGTCGAAAGCCACGATAAATCTGCATCAGAAATACCCATGTTGGCAAGCTGACGCGCAGTCTTGTGCAAGTATTCGCTGTTTGCGCCGCGACCGCCCACCGCGCGGCTTATAATAAGCGCTTGTTCGTCCATCGAAAGGGCCCCGCAATACTGCACATGATAGGGATCAACCACATAGGTCAGCGCCGATACGATAGAGCCGTCCGCAAGGGTGACGGGAAGCGTTTTCTCGACATAGGCCGACGAGACCAGCTCGCGTTCACGCAGATAGCTCAGCGTTTGCTGCCGCGTTGCCGCAGGTACTAAAAGCGCCATACCACGACACAGCGCGTCAGATCGTTCGTCCAAGGCCAAAACCAACCCCGGTGCCTCAGGGGTGCCGCGATGGTGGATTGAACGCATACAAAAGCATCGGTGATAGCCCGATAGCGTCGCAAGCTGGCTCTGCGCATACTCAAACCCCGGATTCCACAGCAACGATCCATAGCCAAATACCCACATACGCATTCCTCTGGTTTTTATGCTAAGACCTGCTGTAAACACTATCGCAACTTAGGTGAAGAGAGGTGTTTTGTGAAACGCTTACTATTGGTCATCCTTGTCGCCGCGCTCGGCTGGTCCGGATTTTGGTTTATCGGCGCCCAAAGCCTTCGAAACAACATATCGCTCTGGTTTGAAAACCGTCAGGATACGGGCTGGGTTGCTGTCTACAGCGCCGTCTCAGTGCGCGGTTTTCCAAATCGCTTTGACACCAATTTCACCAATTTGGAACTGGCCGACCCCAGCACCGGCTGGGCCTGGTCTGTAGATTTCTTCCAACTGTTCAGCCTGAGCTACAAACCCACTCACCTGATCGCTGTCTGGCCACCACAGCAAAAGCTGTCGACACCCAACAGTAAACTCGCGATCAGCAGCGCCGATATGCGCGCCAGTCTTGTTGTTGATGACCCAAAATCGCTGGCCCTGGACCGCAGCAGCTTTATCGCAAAAGATCTGACCGTGACCAATGCAGATCAAACCGGAGTGCGGGCAAGTCTTATATCTTTAGCGCTGCAGCGCCGCGATTTGGCAACTCACAGCTATCAAATCGCCCTGTCAGCAGAGGGACTCGGCCCCCTCGAAGAAACCCAGAAAAAAATCGACCCAAGCACAATGTTGCCGAGCTATCTGCAATTTTTAAAGGCTGATATGACGATTGCATTCGACCGGCCCTGGGACCGGTCAGCGCTTGAAGCCCTCAGGCCACAACCAACCGCGATTGATCTTCATTTGGCACAGGCAACCTGGGGCGTGCTCGACCTTAAAATTGCCGGCAAGCTGGCGGTCGACGCCGCTGGTTGGCCCAGTGGCGATGTCACCGTCAAGGCATCCCAATGGCGCGAAATTCTGGAATTGACCCGCAGCGCGAGACAGTTGCCAGACCACGTGATTGACTTGACAGAAAAAGCTTTGGCCTTTTTAGCAAGACTGAAAGGCCAAGACAGCTCGCTTGATCTGACGTTGACCCTGAAAGGCCAACAAATATTTTTTGGGCCAATTGCCATTGCGCCTGCACCACGACTGCATTTCCGATAGACACAGGCTGATCTTGTCACCGAGTGGCAAACGTGTAACGAACTCTAAGATAGAAATTCAGCGACAGAAGGGGTCTTGCGCCAGACCAATCGCCAAAACAACCCCTAGCCTGGGCCGTAACGGACCCGACAATAAGACCAAGTGAGAAACCGATGCGATACATATGTAACACCCTGAAGATGCTTGGTTGGCTGATCGTCATGGCCCCGGCAAGTGGCGCACTTAAGGCGCATGAGTTTTGGATTGACCCGTTGGCATTTCAACTGCCTGTCGATGCGCCTTTGGTGGCTGATATCCGAGTTGGACAGGATTTCAGCGGGGCGGCCTATGCATATTATCCACCACAGTTCAGACGCTTTGATCTAATCACATCTCAAGGAACGCAACCGGTTCTCGGACGACCCGGCGACCGGCCCGCGCTGAACGTGACGCCCTCCACCACAGGATTAATAGTCGCCGTGCATGTCACCGACGATATGACCTTGACATATAAAGACTGGGCAAAATTCAAAGCCTTTGTCACCCACAAAGACTTCGCTTGGGCCACAGATGACCATTTGGGACGCGGTTTGCCCGAGACCGGTTTCAAAGAACGCTATAGCCGCTATGCGAAAAGCCTTTTGGCAGTTGGCAATGGGGCGGGCCACGACCGCGAGGTCGGCCTTGTGACCGAATTGGTTGCGCTGACAAACCCCTTCACCGATGACATTCGCAACGGTATGCTGCTTCGGGTATTCTATAAAGGCGCCCCCCGCGCCGCCGCCCAAGTGGAATTGTTCGAGAAAACCGAAGACGGCAAAGTCCAGATCACCTTTCACAGGACGGATGAAACCGGACATGTCCGGGTGCCGGTGCAGCGTGGGCGACGTTATCTTGCGGACGCTGTGGTCATGCGTCCCTTGGATGCGGCAACATCTGACGGCGCGGTTTGGGAATCACTTTGGGCCTCGCTGACATTTGCCGTACCCAACTGAAAAACGCTTGTGGTTACCGGCGAGCTGCGGCAGCATTCGCGAAATACAAACAGGATAATGCCATGATAAAAGACCAACTGATGCAGATTGTGGGCGCCGCCTATGTGGTGGCCGATGACCAGTTGGCCCCGTGGACGCGTGACTGGAGCGGCGTTTATCACTACAAACCACTGGCGGTGGTGCGGCCTGCAAATACCCAGCAGGTCTCTCAAATTCTGCAGCTGGCCAATGAAACTGGGACTGCTGTGGTCCCTGTGTCAGGCAACACCGGTCTGGCCGGAGGCGCCGAGGCCGAAGGATCCATCCAGCTGTCTCTGGACCGGATGAACCGCATCCGCGAAATACGCCCCGAAGCACGTCTGGCCATAGTCGAGGCCGGTGTTGTACTGTCGGCACTACATAGTGCGGCAGCGGGACATGACCTAATTTTTCCACTGACGTTTGGCGCGCGTGGTTCGGCGATGATTGGTGGCAATCTGGCAACCAATGCCGGCGGCTCAAACGTTTTGCGCTATGGCAATGCGCGAGATCTCTGTCTCGGTCTTGAAGTGGTCCTGCCCAGTGGCGAGGTGATGGATCTAATGTCTGAGCTGCACAAAGACAATTCTGGCTATAATCTGAAACACTTGATGATCGGGGCCGAGGGCACCTTGGGCATCATCACCGCCGCAGTGCTTAAACTGGCCCCAAAACCGCGCGCCTATGCCACTGCCATGGTGGCGGTCCAAGATCTACCCGCAGCACTTGGCTTGCTCAATCAATTGCAAACAACCACAGGTGGGCTGGTCGAAGCGTTTGAATATATGCCGCGGGGTTATCTTGAAGCATATGCCGCGCAGTATCCCGAAAAACGACCGCCGTTTGAGACATACTATGAGGTCAATTTATTGGTCGAAATCGCCACCACCATCCCGGACGATAGCACTCCAGACAACGATGGCATCGTACCGCTGATGGCCGATTTAGAAAACACCCTGGCGAAGCTGTTTGAACAGGGCGCAGTTTTGGATGCCACGGTGGCCCAAAGCGCGGCGCAGCGGCGCGAAATGTGGGAACGGCGCGAGGCGGCAGGTGAGATCACCATGCACCGACATCCCATCGTCAACAGTGACATCGCAGTACCTCTGGATCGGGTGCCCGAATTCCTGCGCCAGATGGAGGTCCTGCTGCCGCAATTGGATGCGGGCGCAGAGACAATCATCGTTTCGCATCTGGGTGATGGCAATGTGCATTATGCGGTCTGGCCCAAATCACCCGATCCCACCGTGCACAGCGCAATTATGGAAAGCGTTGAGGACGTGACGCTATCACTTGGTGGCAGCTTTTCAGCCGAACACGGCATTGGTCAGACCAAACTCCCCTCGATGCGGCGGCGCAAAAATAAACCTGCGCTGGGCGTAATGCGGGCGATAAAAAAGGCGCTGGACCCCAACAATATTCTCAATCCGGGAAAAGTAATCCCCGAAAGCTAGTCAATCTGCAGCAGGGCAGTCACCCCATGAGGTTTGCATAGTATCGGGAATTACACAGTGGTGGGGTTTTCACGCAGTGCAGACACCGCCAGCCCGCATGAGACTATCTGGCGGCCACCGTTAAAGTGCTGAAACAGATGGGGGCGAGGTGCGTTGGTCATTTTGGCGAGCACCGAAAGAACTATGACAGCCAGCCCGCGCCGAACACGCTCCAAAATCAGCCAGACGTCGAAGAACACAGCCTTTTAGCCGCCACATTCTAGCTTGGGAATTTAAGGGAAAACTAGACAAAGCGCTTTCGATTTATTGTAAATAACACATTTTTAAAACCGTGGCTTTACTGGCTGAATACCGGTGTCTTTAAACAAAATTTTATACACGCAGCTCAGCCTAATTAGCAGATATTTTTCATCGTAAACTCACCATCTAACAGCACACCGCATGACAGTGCACCGCATCTCAACTAAACCACAAAACCAACCACCGATTGCCAAGGTTTGATAACTGAAAGTTATGCTAAGCAGCCCCACTTGAGTGATCCAGATTGAAAATGAGTGTATGATCGGCCTTTGTGGTCCACCTATATGATGGCCTTTGGCGCGGGTGGGCGTTAGCCCAGTGCACTATGGGGTCGTTTGGTGTTGTAGTGGTTCCTCCATCTTTCGATAATAATTTGAGATTCCCACAGCGAGTAGAAGATTTCGCCGTTCAGCAATTCGTCTCGCATCCGCCCGTTGAAGCTTTCGCAATACCCGTTCTCCCATGGTGACTCTGGTTCAATGTAGGCGGTTTTCGCGCCCACCGCGGTGATCCAGTCACGGACTTTCTTGA